>Ga0160473_100186_pt1 | contig 58209 bp, 59 predicted proteins | sample HID1975I_E11MG_FD_108217 | JGI IMG/M metagenome (GOLD analysis project Ga0160473, IMG submission 108217) | Enriched soil microbial communities from UW Madison campus, WI, USA - HID1975I_E11 MG | ecosystem: Environmental > Terrestrial > Soil > Unclassified | place: USA: Madison, Wisconsin... | reverse complement strand
CCGAACTGCGCCGAGACATGCTGGCGTTGCTGTCGCGCCTACGGGCGGAACAGGGGCTGGCGTTGTTGCTCGTCAGCCATGATCTGGCGGCGGTGGCCGAGCATGCCGACCATGTCGTCGTGCTCGAATCTGGCTGGGTCGTCGAACAGGGCGCCGCCGGTGCCGTGCTGGCCCAGCCCGCGCAGCTCTATACGAGAGCATTGATCGCCGCGACGCCGCACCTGCGCGGCCCGGCGCCCGATCTGCCCGCGCCGGGCGGGGACCTCCTCGCCGCCCGCGATATGGCCGTATCGTTCCGCCGGACCGGGTGGCGCTCGGGCCGGATCGCGGCGGTCGATGGCGTGAGCCTCGAAGTGCGCGCTGGCGAGGGTCTGGCGCTGGTCGGCGGATCAGGATCCGGCAAGTCGACCCTCGCCCGCGCCATCGCCCGCCTCGGCCCCGCCGATGCCGGCGCCGTGACCTGGCGGGGCGTACCGATCCCGGTCCGCTCGACAATGCGGAAGAGCGATCGGCGCGGGATGCAGCCGGTTTTCCAGGATCCGGTCGCCAGCCTCGATCCGCAATGGACGGTCGCCGACATTGTCGCTGAGCCGCTCCGCCACCTGACGCGAGGCAGCGACGTCGCGGCTCGCGTAGCGGCAGTGCTGGACGAAGTCGGGTTGGGTGGCGCCTATGCCGGGCGCCGCCCCCGCGCCCTGTCAGGCGGACAGGCGCAACGGGTCGCGATCGCCCGCGCGCTCGCCGCGGATCCGGAGTTGCTGCTGCTGGACGAGGCGACATCCGCACTCGACGTGCTGGTCGGCGGCCAGGTTCTCGACCTTCTCGCACGGCTGCAGCGCGAGCGCGGGCTAGCGATCCTGATGATCACCCACGACCTCGCCGTCGCCCGTCGGCTATGTCACCGGATCGCAGTCATGGACGCCGGTAGAATTGTGGAGACCGGACCAACCGACGCGGTGATTGCCTCGCCCAGCCACCCCGTGACGAAGCGGATGGTGGCGGCCAGCCGATAACGAAAAGGGCCGCGACGTCGCCGCCGCGGCCCTTTCGGTCAGCCCTGCGGCCGGATCAGAAGGCGGCCCCGATCGAGGCGACGACACCCGCCTTCGACGCATTGCGGAAGCGCGTCGTGCTGCCATTGACCGGCACGAACAGGCTCTTGTCGGTATCGACATAGCTGACGCCGAAAGTGATGCCCTTCCAGGCATAGCTCGCGCCGACATTCCAGTCGGTATATTCCTTGCCGATCGTCAGGTAGCTCGGCCCAAAGCTGTGGCCGAGGTGCGCCGAGAGCGACAGGCCGGTGTCCGGCACCGCGACCGAACCTTCACCGTAGGTGTAGAGATTATCCTCGCGCTCGTTGCGGCCGAACGCCAGGCCGTGCTGCTTGAAGCCGTACGCAACGCCGAGCTTGCCGCTGACCGGACCGACCGTGCCGGAGACGGAAGCGTAAGGCTCGAAGAAGTCGGACGTGATACCGCCCGAGCCCGGATAATAATAATAAAGCAGGCCGACATCGACGGTCGCCGCACCGACGGTCTTCTTGAAGCCGCCATAGATGTCGATCTCGGCATCGCCGCCATTGGCGATATAGTCGTCGATCGAGGATCCCCACGTGCCGACATACAGGCCGGACTCGTGGTTAACGTTGATCGTGCCCTGCACGGCGAAGCGCTTGTTCGTCTGCGAGATGCCGCGGAAACGATAATCGCTGGTGACGGTGGCGCCGCCGGAAACGGTGATCGGGCTGGCCGGCGCGTCCTGCGCCAGAGCAGGTGCAGCAGAGGCGGCGAGCGCGAGGGCGCTCATGGCGATGATCGGCGTACGCATGGGTATGCTTCCTCCTTTGTGAAGATCCAGTACCCCTGCGTCGTAGCTGCCCGGCCTCGTCGCCTTCCTGGGAAGGGCGTGCCGGGTCATCTCCGAGGCCGGCTCTCTGCCGGACCGCACTGCACTGCACAACGACCACCGGCGTGGCCGATGACGATCATTGCTGTACTGTTGCTACTCAGCAACAGAGCAGAAACACTGATATTAGCGCTTCCTTAGCGGGCTGAAGGCGATATCCACCTGTCCTCGACCAGGGCATGGATGCCGAAGATGACCGCCCCGACCCCCTCGCCGGCCGATGCCGCGGTCCTTGCGGACCAGCGCGGACGGCTGCGTGCGGCGTTGGTGCTGGTCGAGCAGATGGCCGGACGGGAGCCGGTCTCCGTATCCGCGACCGATGATCCAGACGCAGCAGCGCGCGCCTATGCCGCCGCGTCCTCGATCGCTCGACGTCGTTTCGATGCGCTGGCGAGCGAGGCTGGCGCCTTCGCCGCCGCTGGTATCGCGGCCCTGATCCGCCACCGTGAGGCGATCGGACGGGATTGCGCACCTGCGGCGGCGCAGCTGGCGGACGACATGCGCCGGGCGCTCACCGCCATGGACCGGCTGATCCCGCCGGGCTGACCGCCTTCAGCCGCGCGCGGCCTCAAAACGGCGCAGGCCCACTGCCAGGTCGGCGATCAGGTCGGCCGGATCCTCCAGGCCGATGTGCAGCCGCACCACCGGTCCTTCCGCCTGCCAACGCGTCGCACTGCGCACTGCCTGCGGGTCGACGGGCAGCGCGAGGCTTTCATAGCCACCCCAGGAAAAGCCGATGCCGAAGTGGCGCAGCCCGTCGATGAGCGCGGTGCGGGCGGCATCGTCCCCGCCGGCCAGTACGAACGAGAACAGACCGGACGATCCGCGGAAATCGCGCGCCCAGAGATCGTGCCCAGAACAGTCGGGCAGCGCCGGGTGCAGCACGCGCGCGACCTGCGGCTGTTCGGCCAGCCACCGCGCCACCGCCAGCCCGCCCTCGCCATGCTGGCGCAGCCGAACGCCGAGCGTCCGCAGGCCCCGGCTGGCGAGATAGGCGTCGTCCGGGCTGACGCACTGGCCGAGCGACTGCGCGACCCGGCGCAGCCGCCCGAAATGCTCGGGGTTCGCCGTCACCGATCCGAGCATCACGTCCGAATGGCCGACGATATATTTGGTGCAGGCAAGAATGGTGATGTCGACGCCATTGGCCAGCGCCGGGAACAGGATCGGCGTCGCCCAGGTGTTGTCGAGCACGGTGACGATCCCGAGCTCCCGCGCCACCGCGCAGATCGCCGGCACGTCCTGCACCTCGAAGGTCAGGCTGCCCGGGCTTTCGAGGAAGATGGCGCGCGTCTTCTCGCCAACCAACGCGGCGATACCCGCGCCAACCAGCGGGTCGTAGAAGCGGGTTGCGATGCCGAGTGGCGCCAGCACGTTGCGGCAGAAGGCGCGGGTCGGATCATAGGCGCTGTCCGGCACCAGCAGCTCGTCGCCGGGGCTGAGCACGGCCAGCAGGGTCGCCGCGACGGCTGCCACGCCGGATGGGTAGAGCAACGTCCCCGCGGCGCCTGGCTCGAGTTCCGTCAGCGCCTCCGCCAGCGACCACTGCGTCGGCGTGCCGCGCCGGCCATAATAGAGGCCGTCGTCGGGCGCGGCGCTCGCCTTGCGTAGCGCCGCGACATTGTCGAACAGGATCGTCGAGGCGCGCCATACCGGCGGGTTGACGATGCCACGCGTCCATTCCGGGCGGCGTCCCGCCTCGACCAGCCGGGTGCCGTCGCCGACCTCCTCACCCTCCGCATTGCTCATGCCGGGCCGAGCGCCTTCGGGGTGGAGGCGTCCGCGCCATATTCGCTCCATGACCCATCGTAGAGCGCGACATCGTTCTTGCCGGCAAGATGTGCGCCGAACAGGAGAACGGCGGCGGTGACGCCCGAGCCGCAGGTGGTGACGAGCGGCCGATCGAGATCGATGCCGGCGCCGACGAAGGCGTCGCGGATCGCTGCGGGATCCTTGAAGCGGCCATCATCGGCCAGGAGCTGGTTGTAGGGCAGGTTGCGCGAACCCGGTATGTGACCGGGTGCGGCGCCATGCGGATCCGCCTCGTCGCCCGTGAAGCGCGCCGCGCCACGTGCATCGAGCAATTGCTCGGCCCCGGAGCCGATGTTGGCCAGGATCGCCGCCAGATCACGGACCGCCGCCTCGTCCTTATGGGCAACGAATTGCGCCGGCTCGGCAGGCTCGTCGCCGGGCACCAGCGGCAGGCCGGCGGCGTGCCAGGCGTGGAGCCCACCGTCGAGGATCGCCACCTGCTGCGCGCCGAAGGTACGGAACATCCACCAGGCGCGGGCCGCCGTGCGGTGCGGCGAATTGTCGTAGAGCACGATCCGGTCGCGATCGCTCACCCCCAGCGCGCCGACCCGCTCCGCGAACCGCTCGGCTGTCGGCAGCATCCCCGGCAGCGCACTGTCCGGATCGGCCAGCCCGGAGAGGTCCAGGAACTGCGCGCCCGGAATGTGCCCGGCACGATATTCGGCGCGCGGATCGCGGCTCGGATCAAGCGCGAAAGCGGTCGCGTCGAGCACCTTCAGGTCGTCGGCGCCGATCGCATCGGCCAGCCAGTCGGTCGTAACGAGCGCGTCCACAGGCACCTCCACCAGATGCCGTCAGGGATAGCTCCAGCACCGCGCAGCGTCGAGCCGTGCGCAGCGAAGCTTCTCTTGGGCGCCATCAACCCCTAGATGCGCGTCCATGAGCCTCACCCATCTCGGCCAGTCCAGCGCGCTTCCGGCGTCCCCGCAGGAAGCGGTGCTGGACTATGTGCCCAACCCCCGCCCCGGCCGGCCGTATCTGGTCCGCTTCACCGCGCCGGAATTCACCTCGCTCTGCCCGGTGACCGGCCAACCCGACTTCGCGCACATCGTCATCGATTATGCGCCGGGCGAGCGGATCGTCGAATCGAAGTCGTTGAAGCTATTCCTTGGCGCGTTCCGCAACCACGCCGGCTTCCACGAGGACGTGACCGTCGGCATCGGCGAGCGCCTGACGAACGAGATGGCGCCGGTGTGGCTGCGCATTGGCGGCTACTGGTATCCGCGCGGCGGCATTCCGATCGACGTGTTCTGGCAGAGCGGTCTGCCCCCTGAGGGCCTGTGGCTGCCCGACCAAGGTGTGCCGGGGTATCGCGGTCGCGGCTGACGGCGATCGCGACGCTGATTGAACCCGGCGCAGATGCCGGCGTTATCGGGCAATGGCCAAGCATGTGACCGAAGCCGCCCCGCGGACGCAGGACGTTCAGCACGCGCAGCTTGGCCTCAGGATCGGCGATCGAACGACCCTGTCGATGGAAGTGACCGTCACCAGCACGGGGCTTCTCGCCATCGGGGCGCTGGTGTCGGGCATCCTGCTGTCGTCGGCCGTGATCGTCCGGGCCGCCCGCAGATAGTCGCTCGCCGATCGCCCTAGAGCAGCCGGATCTCGCGCAGGCGCTGGAGAAGATAGTCGTCGGCCGTGATCGGCTCCGGGTAGAGATTCGGCCGGTCGCGATCGGTGCACTGGGGCAGCGTCTCGATCAGGAAATCCGGCCGGAAGTGCAGGAAGAACGGCATCGAATAACGCGACCGGCCGCGGCGCTCCGGCGCGGGGTTGCGGACGCGGTGGGTGGTCGACTTGAGCACGTTGTTGGTCAGCCGCTGGAGCATGTCGCCGACGTTGACGACCAGCTCGCCTTCCTTCGGGGCAACCGCCAGCCAGCTCCCATCCGCCAACTTGATCTCCAGACCCGCTTCCTCGGCGCCGAGCAGCAGGGTGATGGTGTTGATGTCCTCATGCGCGCCGGCACGGATGCCCGGCGCGTCCGCCGAGACCGGGGGATAGTGGAGCAGGCGCAGCACCGAATTGCCGTCCTCGACCTTGTCGTCGAAATAGTCGGGTGTGAGGCCGAGGTAGCGGGCAATCGCGGCGAGTAGCCGCAGCCCGGCCGCATCGAACGCGGCGAACAGCGCCAGTAGTGCGTCGTGGAACTCGCCCACTTCACTCGGCCACAGGTTGGGCGCCATCGATCCGGCGAAGCGATGCCCGGCCGGCAGCTCACGCCCGACGTGCCAGAATTCCTTGAGGTCGACGGCGCTCGCATCCTTGGCTGCCTCGATCCCGAACGGCGTGTAGCCGCGCGCGCCGCCGGTGCCGGGCAGGTGGTAGCGCCGCTTCACGTCATCCGGCAGCGCGAAGAACGCGCGCGCCGCGGCATCGGCCCGGGCGATGATGCCGGCGTCGATGCCATGGTCGCGCACGACAGCGAAGCCGTAGCGCTCGAACGATTCGCCGATCGCCTGGGCGAACCCGGCGGGATCTGCATCCCTTTGGGCGAGCGACAGGCTGGCGACGCCCTCCTGCGCGGCTGGAGCGAGATCGGTGCTGGTCATGGCGTCACCCGGCTGATGAATTGTTCGAACTTGCCGGACGGTCCGGGTTCGATCGGTCCGTCCAGATATGTGAAGTCGAGGCGGAATGGAAAGCCCAGTGCGCCTTGGATGTGGGTACGCAGCCGCGCCTCGGTAGCGGCATCAAGTGGGCTTTCGACGCGAAGCTTGAACTCGATCCGCTCCAGATCGTGCTGGATGCACTGATACTGGATGATCCCGGCGATCTCCCGGAAGCGGGCGTAGCCGAATTGCGGCCAGCTGCGCGTCCCATCCGGCTTGACCAGCAGGTTGCGGCTGCGCCCGACGATGGCGGCAAGCGTCGGCAGCCCGCGTCCGCACGGGCACGGCCCGGCGACTTGCGCGTAATCGCGGATCTCATAGCGGATCAACGGGGTCGCGAAGTTGCGCAGATCGGTGACGACGATGCGGCCGATACCGCCGGGTGGGCACGGCCGCCCCGTGTCGTCGAGCAGCTCGACGATGCAGGTCTCGGCCATGACATGGTAGAGGCCGCTCTCGGGACATTGCAGCGCGACGTAGCCGAGTTCCTGGGACGAATAGGTGTCGGCAATGTCGATGCCGAGCACCGTCCGGGTCCGTGCCCGAAGTTCCGGGGACACAATTTCGCCAACCGTGCGGATGTCGGCCAGTTCCTCCAGCCCGGTCGCGCCTTCCCCCTCGATATGATCGAGGAGACCCGCCAGATCGCTTGGATAGACGAGCAGGCTGGTTGGCCGGAATTCCCGCAACAGCCGCAGCTGATCGGTGATCGGGATCGTCATCGGCACGCCAAGCGACGGACCCGTGCGGTGGAGCAGGGTCGCGGGTGGCCCCCAGTCCGGCAGAACCGCGGGCCGATCGATGAAGCGGATCGCGCAGAACCGGCCACCCAGGTTGCGCCGGTGCCAGGCATGATCGCGCATCGTCATCGCCCACCAGTCGAGCCGGTTGAGCGCAGTACGGCGAACGTGGACCGGTTCGCCGGTCGATCCGGACGTATTGAGTTCGACCGCGGGCCCGTGGAGCGGCGGCAGCGTCTCGGCGAACAGATCGGGCGCGGTCTGAATGTCGCGGCGCGTCAGCAGCGGCAGGCGCGCCAACCCCTCGGGCGTAGCAACGTCGGCAGCGGTAAGCCCGGCGGCCTCAAGGCGGCGGCGGAACTGGCCGCTATGTTCGGCATGGTGAGCGGTTACGGCCGCAAGCTGGGCGAACTGACGCTCACGCAGCGCCTCCGGCGGCAACCACTGGCTGCCTTCCAGCTGGTGCATCAGCGCCGCCAGGATCGCCGCCTCGCCCGTCAGCACCGGCGGCCACACCGCGCCGGCGACGTCGCTCCGCAGCGGCAGCGGCGGCGGCACCCGGCCGGCCGCGGTCATCGCGCCTTGAACAGCCCGCCGAGAATGCCGCGGACCAGCTCGCCGCCGATGCTGCTCGACGACGATCGGCGTTTGGTCCCGCCGAAGATCTGGCGACCGAGTTCGTTGGCGACCTGCCGGCCGATCGACGAGCTAGCCGATCGCGTCGCCGACTGCACCGCCCTGCCGAGCACCGACGGCTTGGCCGCTTCGCGTTCGGCGGCAACCCGGGCACGCTCCTCGGCCTTGGCTTGGGCGACGGCGGCACGCTCCGCCTCCTTCTCGGCAGCGGCGCGACTGCGTTCGTCGAGCTTCGCCTGCGCCGCGGCGGCTTTGGCGGCCTCCGCTTGCGCCTTGGCGGTGTTCGCCTCTTCCTGTGCGCGCGCAGCGGCCTGGGCAGCATCGCCGGCGCGGGCAGCGAGCATTTCCTCGGCCGATTCGCGATCGATCGCCGTGTCGTACTTGCCCGCCATCGGTGAGGTCGCGACCATCACCGCCCGTTCCTTGTCGGTCAGCGGCCCGACGCGGGACGCCGGCGGCTTGATCAGCGTGCGTTCGACCGGCGACGGCGCTCCGTCCGGCTGGAGCAGCGAGACCAAAGCCTCGCCGACCTTGAGTTCGATGATCGCCGTCGCGACATCGACGCCGGGGTTGGCGCGGAACGTCTCCGCGGCCGCCTTGATGGCGGTGCGATCGCGCGGGGTGAAGGCGCGCAGCCCGTGCTGGACGCGGTTGCCGAGCTGCCCGGCAATGTCCTCCGGCACGTCGACCGGGCTCTGGGTGATGAAATATACACCGACGCCCTTCGAACGAATCAGGCGGACGACCTGCTCGATCTTGTCGAGCAAAGCCTTGGGCGCTTCGTCGAACAGCAGGTGGGCTTCGTCGAAGAAGAAGACGAGCTTGGGCTTGGGCTGGTCGCCGACTTCAGGGAGCGTTTCGAACAGCTCGGACAGCAGCCACAGCAGGAACGTCGCGTAGAGCTTCGGCGAGGCCATCAACTTGTCGGCGGCGAGCACGTTGACCGTACCGCGGCCGGCATCGTCGGTGGTGATCAGGTCCGCCACGTCGAGCGCGGGTTCGCCGAAGAAGGCGTCGCCGCCCTGGCTCTCCAGTTGCAGCAGCTGCCGCTGGATCGCGCCGACGCTGGCCCGCGTCACGTTGCCGTAGCGGGCACTGAGGTCGGCGGCATTCTCCGCGCAGTAAGCGAGCATCGCCTGCAGGTCGCCAAGGTCGAGCAGCAACAGTCCCTGCTCGTCGGCGATGCGGAAGGCGATGGCGAGCACGCCTTCCTGGACCTCGTTCAGCCCCATCAAACGGGCAAGGAGCAGCGGACCCATCTCGGAGATCGTCGTGCGGATCGGGTGACCCTGTTTGCCAAACAGATCCCAGAAGACGACCGGATTGTCGGCATACTGCCAGTCGGTGTCGCCGATCTCGGCGGCACGTGCGGCCCAGATTGCGTGAGAGGAAGAGGTCGGCGATCCGGCCATGGCGAGGCCGGCGAGATCGCCCTTAACGTCGGCCAGGAACACCGGGACACCAGCGGCAGCGAAGCCCTCCGCCAGGCCCTGGAGCGTCACGGTCTTGCCGGTTCCCGTCGCTCCCGCGATCAGGCCGTGGCGGTTGGCGCGCCTGAGATCGAGGCATTGCGGTCCACCGGCGCCGCGGCCGATGAAGATCGACGTGGCGTCGCTCAAGGCAATCCCCTCGTGACAGGCGGCGGCCGCCCCCGGTGAAGGGAGCGGCCGTTCGCGTTTACTTGGCCCGGATCTTCACGCCCACATAGCGCGGCGTTCCGGCGCCACGCTGGATCAGCATCAACACGGTGTCGCGGCCGCTGCTGCGCGCGGCATTGACCGCGGCGGTGGCATCGGCCGGGGTCAGCGTCTGGCGCTGGTTGATCGAGATCACCACGTCGCCGCGCTGGATGCCCTCGGAACCGGCATCGCTGGACGGATCGACGGCCGTGACGACCAGGCCCCGCACGGTCGCCGGCAGGCTGAGCTGCCGAGCGATCGTGGGCGTCAGCGTCTGCAGCGTCAGGCCGAGCGAATCGCGCAGCGCCGGCGTCGCCGGTGCGTCATCGCCCGGGGTCGCATCGTCGTCGCCCTGCTCGCCGCCCGCGGCAAGCTGGTCCTCCGGCGGCCGCTCGCCGACGACCGCGGTGACGGTCTGGCGCTTGCCGTTGCGGATCAGCTCGATCGGGATCCGCGACCCGACCGTCGTGTTGGCGACGATGTAGCTGAGCGTCGAATCCGGCGTCACCTCGACATTGTTGACGCGGACGATGACGTCACCCTGCTGGATGCCGGCACGCGCCGCCGGGAAGCCCGGCTCGACGCGGGCGACGATCTCGCCACGATCCTTCGGCAGGCCAAGGCCGGCCGCAATATCCTGGCTGAGCGGCTGGATGCCGACGCCGAGATAGCCGCGGCGCACTCGGCCACCGGCGCGCAGCGCCTCGATCACCGGCTTGGCTTCCTCGGCCGGGATGGCAAAGCCGATGCCGACATTGCCGCCGGTGGGCGAGAAGATCGCGGTGTTGATGCCGATCACGTTGCCGGACAGGTCGAACATCGGGCCGCCGGAGTTGCCCTGGTTGATCGACGCATCCGTCTGGATGTAGCGGTCATAGGCGCCGCCAAGTCCGATGTTGCGGTGAAGCGCGGAAACGATGCCCGCCGTCACGGTGCCGCCGAGGCCGAACGGGTTGCCGATCGCGACGACCCAGTCGCCGACGCGGGTGCGGGTCGAATCGCCGAACTGTACGAACGGCAGGTTCGTCGCATCGATCTTCAGCAGCGCGAGGTCGGACGCGACGTCGCGACCGACGATCCGCGCCTTGTACTCCTTGCGATCCGGCAGCGTGACGGTAATCGAGCTCACCGCCGGGGCCGAGCCGAGCGCCGGCCCCTGGCCACGCTCCGCGCCGCCCGACACGACGTGGTTGTTGGTGACGACATAGCCGTCCGCCGAGATGATGAAGCCCGAACCCAGCGAGGTCGCCTCGCGCGTGACGGGACGGCCATTATCGTCCGTGCCGCCACCCCCGCCGAAGCGGCGGAAGAGGTCATCGAAGGGCGTGCCGGCGAACGGGTTGCCGCCCCCGCTCTGGCTGACCTGGATGCGCTGAGTAGTGGAGATGTTGACGACGGCCGGCGCGAGCTTTGCGGACAGGTCGGCAAAGCTCAGCGGCGCGCCCGGACGCGGCGTGGCCGCGTTGATCGTGCCGGGCGCGTTCTGGGCAACCTGCGCGCCGAGCGGCTGCTGCATGGTCAGGGTCGCCGTCGCACCGCCGGCGAGCAGAGCCGCGGTAATGGCATAGGCATAACGCACGATGGGGGGCCTCCTCAGAATACTAGCCGACGCTCCGGTCCGCACAGGCGGCCGAAGGCTCGGAAAATGTGGCTGAACGAGAATTGAATGCGGTCAGGCTTCATCGTCCCCTGCCGCGGAATTCCCGCAGATATTCGTTATCCGGCGACAGGATCACGCTGGACGCGCCCGGCGCTTCCATCCCGTCGGTCCCGAAGCTGACGCGATAGGACTGCATCGCCCGGTAGAAGTCGTAGAATTCGGGATCCTTGCCGAAGCTGTCGGCATAGACCTTGGCGGCCGCCGCATCGGCGTCGGCGCGAATGATCTGGGCCTGCTTCGCACCCTGAGCACGGATCGTCAGAGCCTGCTGCTGGCGAGCCGTCCGCATCCGCTCATAAGCAGAATCAAGCGGCGTGCCGTCAGGAAGGTCGGCGCGCTTGATCCGGACGTCGACGATCTCGGCGCCATATTGCTTGGCGACGCGGGCGAGGCCAATCTGGATATTGTCCATCACCTGCCCACGCTCCGGGCTGAGCAAGTCGGCGAACGGCCGCTTGCCGAGTTCGTTGCGAAGCGCCGAACCCAGGATCGGGCGCAGCGCCTCGCCGACGCGGCGCTCGCTGCCGGCCGAGATGTACATCTGCAGCGGGTTGACGATGCGGTAGCGGGCGTAGGCGTCGACTTCGAGCCGCAACTGATCGGTCGAGAGCACCGATTGCCGCTCCATGTCGAAATCGAGCACGCGCTTGTCGATCCACACGATCTGCTCGAGGAACGGCACCCGCGCGATCAGCCCGGCGCCGGTACGGCCGAACTCCTGGTTGGGCTTGTAGCCATTGATGACGCGGGACGGCTGGCCGAGCCGGACGATCAACGCCTGCTTGGTCTCCGGCACCACGGCGAAGATGCTGGTGAAGGCGATCACCAGGGCAACGACGAGGATCGCCCAGGCAATCGGATTGCGGCCGACGCGGTCGAACATGGCGCTCACTTGGCCGGGCTCCCGCGCTGCATCTGCGGCAGCGGTAGGTAAGGCGTCACGCCACCGGCCTCGATCACCGTCTTGTCGGTCTTGGCCAAGACCTTTTCCATCGTCTCGTAATACATACGCTTGCGGGTCACCTCGGGGGCGAGCTTGTACTGGGCATAGACGCGGTCGAACGCGGCGGCGTCACCTTCGGCGCGCTGGCCGAGCTGCTGCGCATAGGAGCGCGCTTCGTTCAAATAGGTCTGGGCGAGCTGCTGCGCGGCCGAAACCTCCTTGAAGGCGTCGTTGACGGCGGCTGGCGGATCGGCCTGCTTGATCGCCACGCCTTGCACCAGCACGCCGGCGCGATAGGCGTCGAGGATCTCCTGCATGCGCTGCGCGACACGGCCTTCGATCTGGCTGCGCTGCGGCCCGATCGCGTCATCGAGCGTGACGCGCGCCACTTCGGCTCGCATCGCGCTCTCGGCGACTTCGCGGATCGTGTCGTCCGGATCGGCGAGTTCGAAGATGTAGAGTTCCGGATCGCGGACGTTCCAGCGCACCGAATAGGCCAGATCGACGATGTTCTGGTCGCCGGTCAGCATCAGGTTCTGCGAATTCTCGGATGTCGAGCCGATGTCGATGACGCGGATATTCTCGACCTGGACCTTGCGAACACGGTCGATCGGCGCAGGCAGGCTGAACGAGATGCCCGGGCGCAGCGTACCGGCATATTTGCCAAGGCGCACGAGAACGCCGCGTTCCTGACTGTCGATCTGGTGGATGCTGGTCAGCAGAATCCAGATGCAGGCGACGAGCAACACGCCCCACAGCCATACCGGCTTGCCGCGCGGAGCGGGCAAGCCTCCACCGAAGCGGGCGCGGCCACGGCGAAGCAGCTCGTCGAGCGCGCTCGGGCCGATGCCGGCGCGGCCGGGCGGGCGCTTGCGCGGCGGCTGACTCCACGGATTGCGGGGGCCAAGCCCACCACCATCGCCGTCGCCGCCGCCCGATCCTCCACCGGAGCCACCGCGGCCGCCCCAGGGGCCACCGCCGCTCTCGTTCCACATGGCGCCGATCGCCGGCCCGTCCCCTGAAATGCCGCTCATGCTGTCACTATAGGAAGCGTACCGGCGGAAAAACAGTGCCAACCCCGAAACGCTGGCTTATGGCCCGCGGCATGGCAGAACCGGACGTCTACACCGCCGCACTCGACACGATCGCAGACCCGACCAGCGGCCGCGGCCTGGTCGAAAGCGGCCGCGCCGCGCCGCCCCGCGTGGCCGAGGGAACCGCCAGCGTCATCCTCGACGTGACCGGCCTGTCCGGCGATGCCCGCGCCCAGATCGAACGCGCCGTCCGCGGCCAGCTGATGGGACTCGAAGGCGTGCGCGACGTCCGCGTTGCCATGACCGCGGAAAAGCGGACCGTCCGCCTGCTCGCGGTCGGCAGCGGCAAAGGCGGCGTCGGCAAGTCGACCGTCGCCGCCAACCTCGCCGTGGCGCTCGCCCGCCTCGGCGTCCGCACCGGCCTGATCGACGCCGACATTTACGGCCCGTCGCAGCCGCGGCTGATGGACAGCGAGGACCGCAAGCCGGAAGCGCGCGGGCAGAAGCTGATCCCCGTGCCGACCCGCTACGGCGTGCCGATGCTGTCGATGGGCCATCTCGTGAAGCCGGGTCAGGCGATCGCCTGGCGCGGACCCATGGCCGGAAATGCGCTCGGCCAACTGATCGATGCCGAATGGGGCGATGCGGAACTGATTGTCGTCGATCTGCCGCCCGGCACCGGCGACGTTCAGCTGACGATGATCTCCAAGCACAAGCCGGCGGGCGCGCTGATCGTATCGACGCCGCAGGATCTGGCGCTGATGGATGCAACCCGCGCGATCGACCTGTTCACCCAGTCGACCGTGCCGATCATCGGCCTGATCGAGAACATGGCCGGCTATGCCTGCCCGCATTGCGGCGAGGTCTCCGATCCATTCGGTGCCGGTGGCGCGGAAGCGGCGGCGCAGGCGCTCGGCATCCCGTTCGTCGGCCGCATCCCGTTGTCGATCGCCGTCCGCAAGGCCTCCGACGAAGGGCGCCCGCCCGCATCGGGCGGCGAGGCCGTCGCCCAACCCTTCCTAGACATTGCCGGCTTCGTCGCCGAATGGCTGAGCCGCGGCGCAACCCCGGCTGGCGCACAGGCTGGCCCGACCTTCTAGCCGTCCATCGGAGGAACTGTGCCATGCCGATCACCGACGATCGCGAAATTGCCGACCTGCTGGGTGAGACCCGCACCATCGCGATGATCGGCGCATCGGACCGCCCGGACCGGCCGAGCTACGGCGTGATGCGCTTCCTCCAGGGACAAGGCTATCGCGTGCTGCCGGTCAATCCGCAGATCACCGGCGAGCATGTCCACGGCGAATATGTCTGGCGTGAGCTGGCGCAGATCGGCGAGCCGATCGACATGGTCGACATCTTCCGCCGCCCGCAGGCCGCGGGCGAAGCGGTGGACGAGGCCATCGCCGCCGGCGCCAAGTCGGTCTGGATGCAGATCGGTGTCGTCAACCACGAAGCCGCCGCCCGCGCTGAAGCGGCCGGTCTCAAGGTCGTGATGGACCGCTGCCCCGTGATCGAGATCCGCCGCATGCGCCTGCCGGCGGTCGGCTGAGCGCCCTCACCATTCCAGCACGGGCCAACCGCGCGAGCGCGCCAGCCGGCGGAGCTTGGGACTGGGGCTGACGGCAAACGGGGTGTCCGCCCAGTCGAGCACCGGCGCGTCCGAGACATGGTCAGAATAGAAGCGCACGCCGACGCCGTTACGGAGCAGCTGATGCGCTGCCAGCCACGCCTGGATCATCCGGAGCTTGGCCGGACCGTAGCAATTCTCGCCATCGATCTTGGCGGAGACGCGGGAGTCCAGGCCGATGATCGATCCGGTCGCGATCACGTCGTCGAAGCCCAGCCGCGCCGCGATCGCCTGGACGTAGAGGCGGTAAGAAGCCGTCGCCATCACCAGCCGTCGTCCCGCGGCGCGATCCTCGGCGATCTGGGCGAGTGCGCCGGGACGTACATTGGCGGCCAGGGTGCGATCGGCGAAGCTTTCCGCCACTCGCGCCAGATCGGCCGAACCGGCACTGCGGCCGAGCAGCAAGGCGTGCGCAATCTCCTTCAGCCGCCCGCGATCGATCGCCTTCAGCACGTAAGCGAGCATGGCGGCGAGCATGACCGGCAGCAGGATCAGCCGCCACGGCGCGAGCCGCGCGGCGGCGTGGATCAGGAATGGCGTGTAGGTGCCGGTGCGGGTGATCGTCCGGTCCATGTCGTAGATGGCGAGCTCAGTCATTGCCGGCGCCTGTCGCATCGAATGAGGCTCGGCGAAAGCCCTGGAACCGACCGGCACCCCTGGGAGTATGCCCCTGCAATGATCCTCGCCTGCCCTGCCCCGCTTGCCGAAGCCGCCGTTCTGCACCATCGTCCCGGCCAATGAGCGCGCCCGCCGACTTCACCCTGGCTGACGAGGATGGCCGGCGCACGCTGCGCTTTACCGGTACGCTGACGCTGGCCCGGCTTCAGGACGTGCCGGCCAGGCTTGAGCATGTCGATCCGGCGCCTGCCGCGGTCGACCTGTCCGGCATCGATCGCATGGATACGGTTGGTGCCTGGGTGGTTCACCGCCTGGTCCGCGACACCTCGATCGAGGTTACAGGTGCCGACGCCGGCGCCGCCCACCTACTCCAGCAGGTTGCGGCCGCCGACAAGCCGCTGAAGGTCCGGCCCGATACCCGAACGCCTTTCCTTCGCGTGCTGGGCGAGATGGGCGAGGCGGTGATCGGTTCCGCGCGCACCCTGATGGGCCTGCTCGGCTTCTTCGGCGGCGTGCTCGTCACCTTCTGGGACGTGGTGCGCCATCCCCGCCGTTTCCGGATGAACGCGATCGTCCGCCAGTTCGAAGTCGTCGGGATCGAGGCGCTGGCGATCGTCGGGCTGATGAGCTTCCTGATCGGCATCGTCATCGCCCAGCAGGGCGCGATCCAGCTGCGCCAGTTCGGCGCCGAGGTGTTCACGATCAACCTGGTCGGCCGCCTCACCTTCCGCGAACTCGGCGTGTTGATGACCGCGATCATGGTCGCGGGCCGTTCGGGATCGGCCTTTGCCGCGCAGATCGGATCGATGCGGCTCGCCGAAGAGGTCGATGCCATGCGCACGATCGGCGTCTCGCCGATGGAGGCGCTGGTGCTGCCGCGGGTGCTGGCGGCGGTGCTGATGATGCCGCTGCTCAGCGTCTATGCCGCTCTTGTCGCACTGGTCGGCGGCGGGCTGTTCAGCTGGCTTTCTCTCGACATCCCGCCGGTCACCTTCGTCGCCCGGCTGCAGGAGGTGGTGCCGCTCACCGACTTCCTGCAGACGCTGATAAAGGCGCCGGTGTTCGGCGTGATCATCGCCATTGCCGGCTGCTATCAGGGAATGCAGGTGGAGGGTAATGCGGAGGCCGTCGGCCTTCGCACGACCGCGGCGGTCGTGCAGTCGATCTTCCTGGTGATCGTGCTCGATGCCTTCTTCGCTGTCTTCTTCGCATCGATCGGGTGGATATGAGCGGCGATCGCCCCGAGAACCTCATCGAGGTGCGCGGCCTGCGCAACAGCTTCGGCGATCAGATCGTCCACGACAATCTCGATCTGGACGTCCGTCGTGGCGAGATCCTGGGCGTGGTCGGCGGATCCGGCACCGGCAAGTCGGTGCTGATGCGTTCGATCATCGGCCTGCAACAGCCCGATCAGGGTGAGGTCAAGGTCTTCGGCGAGCAGATGATCGGCCGCGACGATGCCGACGCCCGCAATATTCGTCGCCGCTGGGGCATCCTGTTCCAGGGGGGCGCACTGTTCTCGACGCTGACGGTGGCCGAGAACGTGCAGGTGCCGCTGCGCGAGTATTTCCGGCACCTCGATTCCAAGCTGCTGGACGAGATTGCCGGCTACAAGGTCGCCATGACCGGACTGCCGGCCGAGGCCGGGCCTAAATACCCGTCCGAACTGTCCGGCGGCATGCGCAAGCGCGCCGGTCTTGCCCGCGCATTGGCACTGGATCCGGACCTGCTGTTCCTGGACGAGCCGACCGCCGGTCTCGATCCGATCAGCGCCGCCGCCTTCGACGAACTGATCAAGAGCCTGAAGGACACGCTCGGTCTGACCGTGTTCCTGATCACCCACGATCTCGACACGCTCTATGCGATCTGCGACCGGGTCGCGGTGCTCGCCGATCGCAAGGTCGTGGCAATCGGAACGATCCCGGAACTGCTGGCGTTGGACCACGAATGGATTCAGGAATATTTCCGGGGGCCGCGCGGCCGGGCGGCTGCCGATGCTGCCGAGCGCGAGGATTCCGATCAGGCGGGGCAACCCGACCAGCCGGTTGGGGCGCCGGCCCGAACGGAACAGGGGGCATGAGGCGCTGATGGAGAACCGATCGAACAACGTGCTGGTCGGCGGCGTCGTGCTGGCGCTGCTCGTCATCACGCTCGGCTTCATCATCTGGCTGGCCGGCTTCTCCGGTCCGAACGATCAGAAGTACGACATTTTCTTCAAGACATCGGTCGATGGCCTGGCCAAGGGGTCGGGCGTCACCTTCTCGGGTGTGCCGGTCGGCAAGGTCGACGAGATCACGCTGATGCCGGAAAGCCCGGACTTCGTGCGCGTCCAGGTCACCGTCAAGGAAGGCGTGCCGATCCTGCAGGGTACCACCGCGCAGATCGCCGGCGTCGGCTTCACCGGCGTCAGCCAGATCAACCTGGATGGCGCGATCAAGGGCGCCCCACCGATCACCGAGCCGGGTCCGTACGGCAACCCCGTGATCCCGACCAAGCCGGGCGCGCTGGGCGAACTGCTCAACTCCGCGCCGCAGCTGCTCGAACGGATCACGACGCTGACCGAGCGGCTGAGCGAGGTGCTCTCGCCTGCCAACCAGAAGTCGATCACCGGTATTCTCGCCAACGTCGATACGTTGAGCGGCCACCTGGCCGCCAACGGGCCGGAGCTGCGTACGACGCTGGCCGAGATGCGGATCACGCTGCGCCAGGCGGGTGATGCCGCTGAGCAGATCGGCAAGCTCGCGAACACCACCAACACGGTGTTCGCACGCGATCTCGGCCCGACGATGGACAACCTCAACAAGGCGGTGAGTTCTGCGCAGAGCAGCCTGGCCAATGTCGACGCGGCGGTGAACGACGCGCGGCCGGGGCTCAAGGCCTTCTCGACCCAGACCATCCCCGAGGTGAGCGCGCTGATCCGCGACCTGACCGAGATGTCGGAGGCGCTGACCGCCGTCGCAGGCCGGCTCGATCGTGGCGGCGCCGGTGCGCTGATCGGCGGCAGCAAGCTTCCCGACTATCAGCCGAGGAAATGACGATGACCCTCCGCCTCGCCGCCCTGCTCGCCGCGGCGCTCCCCCTCGCTGCCTGCGTCAGCTTCGGCGAAGATCCGCCGGCCCAGCTGATGACGCTGACCGCCACGACCCAGTTGGCGGCCGGCCCTGCCCGGACGGTCGATCCGGACCGTGCCGTGCAGGTCGGCGTACCGACCGTGCCACAGGCCCTGGCGACGCTGCGGGTGCCGGTTCAGACCGGCCCCACCGGTGTGGCCTATCTGAAGGATGCCCGCTGGAGCGAACCGCCTAATCGGCTGTTCCGCAACCTGATGGCAGAGGTGATCACGCAGCGTACCGGCCGCCCCGTGCTCGATCCGCGCCAGTTCTCGGTGGCGGCAGGCGTTCGTCTGACCGGGGGGATGAAGAGTTTCGGGCTGGATGCTGCATCGGGCGCGGTCGTCGTCGTGTACGACGCCACACTCGCTCGTGGCACGGCCGCCCTGCAGACCCGTCGCTTCGAAGCACGAGTGCCGGTCGCCTCGCAGGATACGGCCGGCGTCTCGCCGGCGCTCAACCAGGCGGCCAATCAGGTCGCCACCGAAGTCAGCGACTGGATCGGCCAGTAACGGTCCCTAAAGCCCTGCCAGATCGTAGGCGAGCGGCGTGACGACTACCGGCTCGCTCCAGGCATAGTCGGCGTTCACGATCGGCTCGGCGGCTGGCGTGACGACGACGGGCGGCTCCACCACCGCCGGCGCCGCGGCGGCCATCTGCGTTTCTTCTTTGTGCTTCTTCGCCTTGCCGATTGTCCAAGGCTTGTTCTTCTTCGGGAAGTCCCAACCAAAGGTCCAGAACACGTTCGGCAGCGCAATCGCCGGCGCGGCCACGGCGAGCGTGGCGACAGCGACGGCGTAGGCGGCACGTTTCATGATGGTCTCCATCGAAGCGCGGGGATGATGCACAAGCCTTGGGCCGCTGTGAAGGATGCTGTTACGAAGCCGGTAAAGGAATGTCCCGTATTCGTCCTCAGCCCAGGCTCTTGGACACCTGCTCGAACACGTCGCGCGACAAACCGGGGGTTGCGAGAACCCGTTCGAGCTCGGCACGCATCATCGCCGCGCGTCCGGCATCGAACCGCCGCCAGCGGCCGAGCGGCGGGATCAGCCGCGCGGCGGTCTGCGGATTGAGCCGGTCGACGGCGATCACCTTGTCCGCCAGGAAGCGGTAGCCCGCGCCGCTCCGATCGTGGAAGGCACGTTGGTTGGCGGCGAACGCACCGACGAGGGAGCGTACCCGGTTGGGGTTGGCCAGCGTGAAATCCGGATGCTCCGCCAGGCGAGCGACCGCCTCGGCCGTGTCAGCACGGGTCGACAGCGCCTGGGTGGTGAACCACTTGTCGAGCACGAGCCCATTGTCGTGGAAACGATCGTGGAACATCGCCAGCGCCTGTTCGCGCTCGGCCGTGTCGCCGTTGACCAGCACGCCGAGTGCGCCCTGCCGATCGGTCATGTTGTCGGCGTCCGCAAACTGGCGGAACGCCATCGCCGCGCCGTCGGCTGGCGCCGCCGCCGCGATGTAGCCGAGCGCGACCGTGCGCAGCCGACGCGCGCCCTTGGCGGACGGTGAATATTCGTAGCGATTGGCCTGTGCCCGGGCGTGCGCCGCCCGCCAGTCCGTCTCCAGTGCCTGGCCGATGGCGATGCGCAGGGCCTCGCGGGAGGCGTGGATCGCGTCCGGATCGACGACGAGCATCTGATCGCCGATGAACCCTTCCGACGGCAGCAGCACCGTCTCGCCGATGTAGGCGGAGTCGAGCCTGGGGTCGGCCAGGGTGCGGGCAACCGCTTCGATCACCGGCCCGTGATCGGCGCTACCGGTGGCGATGGCGCTGACCAGCGTATCGACCATCAGCTGCTGCATCGCCTCGTACCGAGCGAAGGGATCGTCGTCGTGCGCGGACAGGAACGCGAGGTCCGACGCGGTGCGATCGGTTTCGATCACCACCGGCGCCGAGAAGCCACGGTTGATCGAGAGCACCGGGCGCGATGACAAGCCTGCGAAGCTGAGTTCACGCGAAGGCGCGTCCAGCAGCACGACCTGCTCGCCGCCGCCGACCTTCGCGCCGTCAGTATCGAACAGGGCGATGCGCAGCGGTAGCGGCATCGGCTGCTTCGTCGGCTGGCCCGGGGTGGAGGGCACCGACTGCTCCAGGACTAATCGCGCCGCGCCGGCCGCGGCGTCGAAATCGAGGCTGGCGGTCACCCGCGGCGTACCGGCCTGACCATACCACAGGCGGAAGCGGGTGAGGTCGACGCCGCTCGCTTCCTCCATCGCCGCCACGAAATCCTCGCAGGTCGCGGCGGTGCCGTCGTTCCGATCGAAATAGAGGTCGGATCCGGCGCGGAACTTCTCCTCGCCTAGGATCGTGCGTAACATGCGGATGACCTCCGCGCCCTTCGAATAGACGGTCGCGGTGTAGAAGTTCGATATCTCGATATAGCTTTCCGGCCGGATTGGATGGGCGAGCGGACCGGCATCCTCCGGGAACTGGGCGGCGCGCAGGCCACGCACATCCTCGATCCGCTTGACCGCCGGCGAACCCTGCTCGGCCGAGAATTGCTGATCGCGAAAGACGGTGAAGCCTTCCTTCAGCGACAGCTGGAACCAGTCGCGGCAGGTGACGCGGTTGCCCGACCAGTTGTGGAAATATTCATGGGCGACGACGCCGGCGATGGCGTCGTAATCGCCGTCGGTCGCGCTATCCGGGTCGGCCAGGATGTAGCGCGAGTTGAAGATGTTGAGACCCTTATTCTCCATCGCACCGAAGTTGAAATCGGCGACGGCGACGATGTTGAACTCGCCAAGATCGTACTCGCGGCCGTAGACGCGCTCGTCCCAGGCCATCGATGCCTTGAGCGACGCCATGGCATGTGTGGTCTTGGGCAGGTCGGCAGGCTTGACCCAGATGGCCAGCGCCACGTCCCGCCCCGACATCGTCGTGAAGCTGTCGCGGTTGGCGGCGAGGTCGGCGGCGACGATCGCGAACAGGTAAGTCGGCTTGGGGAACGGATCGCACCATTCGGCCCAGTGACGCCCACCATCCAGGTCGCCCGCGCCGATGCGGTCGCCATTGGCCAGCAGGATCGGGAAGCGCGCCTTATCGGCCGCCATCCGCACCGTGTAGCGGGCGAGCACGTCCGGACGATCCGGGAAGAAGGTGATGCGGCGAAAGCCCTCGGGCTCGCACTGGCTGCACAGCATGCCGCCGGACGCATAGAGGCCCATCAGCTGCGAGTTGCTCTCCGGTGCGATCTGGACCTCGGTCTCGACGACGTGGGCATCGCCGGTGAGCGCGACGACCAGCGCCTGCCCGTCCATTCTCCAGGACGCGTCGGCGCCGTTCACCCGCACCATGAGGGGCGTCAGCCCGTCGCCGTCCAACCGCAGCGGCCGGGTGTGATCGCCGTTGCGCCTGACCTCCAGCCGGGCACGCACCCGTGTTGCCGCCGGATCCAGGTCGAAGTCGAGCGCGACCTCCGGCACCAGCCAATCGGGCGGGCGGTAATCCTCACGGCGGATGGCGTGCGGGGGGGCGATGCCGGCGGCGGACGGGAGGTCGAGCATGGCCGGGCTGTAAGCGGCGCGCCGCACCGACACAATGCGTTGGCTACGTCGCGACCCAGGCGGGAACGACTTGGCCAGGACGATCCTGGACCGCTAGAAGGCTGCCATGCCCCGCATGTTCGTCTTCGGCCTCGGCTACACCGCCGCGCATCTTGCCGCGAAATTGCGCGCCGAGGGCTGGCAGGTCGTCGCCACCCGGCGTGAGGCGGACGACACCGCCATCGCGTTCGCCGACGCGGCGGCGGTGCGCGCCGAGATCGCCGCCGCCACCCACATCCTCTCGTCCGTGCCACCGGACGGCGACGCCGATCCGGTGCTCGCCGCCTACGCCGCCGAGATCGCGGGCGCACCGGCAGGATGGATCGGCTATCTCTCCTCGACCGGCGTCTACGGCGATACCGGCGGCGCCTGGGTCGATGAGAGCGCACCGATCGGTCGCGGCCGGCGCAGCGCACGCGCCGCCGCCGACAGCGCCTGGCTGGGGCTGCGACCCGATGCGCGTGTGTTTCGCCTGCCCGGCATCTATGGGCCGGATCGGTCCCCGCTCGACCGCATTCGGGCGGGCCGCGCCCATCGCATCGACCTGCCGGGGCAGGTATTCAGCCGCGTCCATGTCGATGACATCGTCGCCGGCATCGCGGCGTCGTTTGAGGGGCCGCCGGGTGCCTACAACCTGGCCGACGATCTGCCGGTCAGCCAGAACGCGGTCGTCGAATATGGCTGCGCGCTGCTCCGGATGGAACCGCCCCCCATGCTGGCACTCGACGCCGCCGGTCTCTCGCCGCAGGCACGCGCCTTTTATGCCGAGAACCGGCGGGTGGCGAACGGCAAGGCCAGGCGCCTGCTCGGCTGGACGCCCGCTCATGCGGATTATCGCTCCGGGCTTCGCGCGCTCGCCGGAGCCAGGGAGTAGCGGGCCGGGGCTGTCCCGGTTCAGCTTTCCCGAACTCAGCCGCGACCTCCAGTCTGCCGCGCAGGAAGCCTTGGCAACGAGGACCGACTTGGCACTCCAGCACTGGAGCCTCTTCAGAGAGACCGCCGCGGCCTGAAACCTGAACGACCGGGTCGCCTGAAGCGCTCGAAAGGAGCAACCGTCGTCCCTGAGCATCGACGCCGCCAAGCCACTCGCAGGGTTTGCCACCAACAGCATATCCATTATGCTGGATATATGGAAAATAATGCCGCTATCTCGGCGCTGGGTGCCTTGGCCCAAACCACGCGGCTCGACGTGTTCCGTCTGCTCGTGCGGCATGAACCAAACGGTCTGGCGGCCGGGGAGATCGCGCGCGCGCTCGATGTGCCCCAGAACACAATGTCGGCGCATCTCGGTATCCTGGCGCGGGCGGGCCTCGTCGGCTCGGAACGACGGAGTCGCTCGATCATCTACCGCGCCGATCTGGACGGGCTGCGCGCTTTGACCCTGTTCCTCGTCAAAGATTGCTGCGCCGGCACTGCGGAGCTGTGCGCGCCACTCGTCGCCGAACTCTCTCCCTGCTGTTGAAGGGCGGCAGCGTGGCCACCGACATCATCATCTACCACAACCCCGCATGCGGCACGTCGCGCAACGTGCTCGGCCTGATCCGCAATGCCGGGATCGAGCCGCACGTCATCGAATATCTGAAGTCCCCGCCCTCGCGCGCGCTGCTTGTCGCGCTGATCGGCCGTGCCGGCCTCCGCCCGCGCGATCTGCTGCGCGAAAAGGACACGCCCTATGCGGAGTTGGGCCTAGGCGACACGTCGATCCCGGACGCTGCCCTGATCGACGCGATGATGGCGCATCCGATCCTCATCAACCGCCCACTCGTCGTGTCAACCCTTGGGGTAAAGCTCTGTCGTCCGTCCGAAACCGTCCTCGATCTGCTACCGACCGGCCGGCGTGGCGCCCTCGCCCAGGAAGACGGCGAACGGGTCGTGGACGCCTCGCGACGGCCGGTCGGCTGAGCCATGTCCACGGTCGCGCCCGCCGCAACGCCGGCCCCGGCACGTCACGGTATCGGTACCTTCGAACGGTATCTGACGCTGTGGGTGGGGCTCTGCATCGTCTCCGGGATCGGCCTGGGCCACCTGCTCCCCGATCTCTTTACGACGATCGCCTCGGCGGAAGTCGCCCGCGTGAACATGATCGTCGCCGGGCTAATCTGGTTGATGATCGTGCCCATGCTGCTCAAGATCGATTTCGCCGCGCTCGGATCGATACGCCAGCATTGGAGGGGGGTAGGCGTCACCCTGTTCATCAACTGGGCGGTCAAGCCATTCTCGATGGCGGCGTTGGCGACGCTGTTAGTCGGCTGGCTCTTCGCCCCGCTGCTGCCGGCGGGTGAAGGGCCGTCCTATATTGCCGGTCTTATCCTCCTTGCCGCCGCGCCCTGCACCGCCATGGTGTTCGTGTGGTCGAACCTCTGCGACGGCGAACCGACCTATACGCTCTCCCAAGTAGCGCTGAACGTTGTCGTCATGATGTTCCTGTTCGCGCCACTGGTCGCCCTGTTGCTCGGTGTCGCCTCGGCAAAGGTGCCGTGGGACACGCTGCTGATCTCAGTCCTCCTCTACATCGTCATCCCCGTCCTCGCGGCGCAGATCTTTCGCCACATCGCGCTGGCGAACGGCGGGCAAGCCGCACTCGATCGGGTGCTCAGACATCTCGGCCCGGTCTCATTGGTGGCGCTGCTCGCCACGCTCGTCCTGTTGTTCGGGTTTCAGGGCGAGGCGATCGTCGCGCAGCCGCTGGTGATCGCGCTCCTGGCGGTCCTAATCCTCGTCCAGGTCTATTCTAACGCCGCTCTCGCTTACTGGCTGTCCCGCCGCTTCGGCGTAACATGGTGCGTCGCCGCACCTGCGGCGCTGATCGGAGCCTCCAATTTCTTTGAGCTGGCGGTTGCCGCCGCCATCTCCCTGTTCGGGCTCAAATCCGGGGGGGGCACTGGCGACGGTGGTGGGCGTGCTCGTGGAGGTGCCGGTGATGCTGTCAGTCGTCTCGATCGTGAAAGCCTCGCGGGGCTGGTACGAGCGGGGCGTGCCGGCATGACGCGACTGCCTCGTTCTTTCGCGCCTATGCTGAGGCCGACCGCGATACGGCGCCAGCGGCGATTGCGGCATCACGTGGTGTGGCCGAACGTTGCGCTGCTCCGGCTCCCAACCTCATGAAAGCTGTCTGATGCCGCTCCGCACGCTTTCCGATCCCGACGACCTGCCGGCGCTCGATCGCGCCTACATTCGGCAGCGGCCTGCGCGGGGACTGGGCGCGCTCGATCCCGCGCCTCGCATCCTGCTGCTCTACGGGTCGCTGCGCGAGCGCTCCTTCTCGCGTCTGGCGGTCGAGGAAGCCGCCCGCCTGCTGCGGCTGTTCGGCGCCGACACCCGCATCTTCGATCCCTCCACTCTGCCACTGCCTGACCAGGTCGAAGGGGACGACCATCCGGCAGTCCACGAACTGCGCGAATTGGCGATGTGGTCGGAAGGGCAGGTCTGGTGCAGCCCGGAACGGCACGGCCAGATAACCGGGATCATGAAGGCGCAGATCGATCATCTGCCGCTCGAGATGAAGGGGATGCGTCCGACGCAAGGACGCACGCTCGCGGTCATGCAGGTCTCTGGCGGGTCCCAGTCATTCAACGCCGTCAACACGCTCCGTCTACTCGGCCGCTGGATGCGGATGTTCACGATCTCCAATCAGTCGTCGGTCGCCATGGCGTACAAGGAATTCGACGACGCCGGCCGGATGAAACCATCGAGCTACTATGACCGGATCGTCGATGTGATGGAGGAGCTGGTGCGCTTCACCGTCCTGCTACGCCCCCATTCGACACAGCTCGTCGACCGCTATTCGGAACGCAAGCAGGCCGGTGTGCCGATCGACCCGGCCTCCGACCTGTCGGCAATCGCCATCGCCCGCCCATAACGTGCGCTCGTGGCTTCATCGATCATCGAACCCGCAATGGCCCTGACCCGGTGATCTGCCGCTGGACCTTGCTGCTGCCGCCAGCACCCGGCCTGCTCGCCCGTCATTTTTGGACCGATCAATCCTTCACGGACCGACGGCGTTAATTTCGCCCACGGTTCGGAAGCGAACGAGATGTAGTCGCGCCCGATCTGCAACTCGATTGCATCTGGCGGAGAGGGTGTCCGCAAGGGGAAAGTGTAAGCTGCTTAGATTACTCGGCTTTTTCGCTTTTCGGCCAAAAGTCTCTCCCACATTTACCCCACACTTGTGCTTTTTGGGCTACGTTTGAGTGCCCGTTTGCCACGGGTCGAGCAGCGTCAAATCGAGCCCTGAAAAGTCCGGGACGTTGCGGGTCACCACGGTCATTCCATGGACGAGTGCGGTCGCCGCGATGAGCGCATCGCGCTCCGAGCGTGGGTCCGGAACGTGCATCCGGGCGCACCGCCGAGCGACTTCTACGTCGACCGGGACGATGCGGCCTTCGAATGCGGGCAGGACGCTCTGGTCGAGCCAGGCGCGCAGAACTTTGCCCTGAGCCGGGTCGCGCCGTTCGATCAGCAGGACGCCCAGCTCAAGCTCCAGGACGGTGATCGCCGATAGGAACAGGCTGCCGACGGCGATTGGCTGCGCCCAGGCGACGACGTTCGGGTCCGCCTTGCCGCTCTTCGCCTTGCGCAGCTCTGATACGACGTTCGTATCGAGCAGGTACATCAGGACAGGTCGGCGGGTCGGTAGAGCTCACCGGACGCGCGCGGCGCCTCGAACTCGATCGCGTCGTGCTCATCCGCCGAGAGCAGATCGACGATGCTCGCGCCATTTCCGACGAGCCTCTGATAATCCTCGATGCTCAGAAGGACATGAGCCGGCCTGCCGCGATCGGTGATGAAGACGGGACCGCCTGCGGTCGCCTTCTTCGCCCGACTGGCATCCTGATTAAACTCGCGACTGGACAGCGTGGTCGATCCCACAGCACGGTCCTCCGTTGATGTAGAAACGTATCTACATGCGACGGCGCTGAACTTCAATCACCATGGCGCGCCTGCGTGTGCTACCTGGCGACGGAGCACGCGGCAGGCTGACGAGGTGAGCTATGGCCACGAGGACGTACAAGAGCGAGCCGATGGCGGCTGTCCACGAGATGATGGAAGGTCTTCGCCGGGGCGGTGCGATCGACGAGCAGACGATGCGCGACTTCGACGCTGCCTGCCTGTCACTCGCGCCCAGGCCAGAGCCCGGTGAGCAACAACGCGGGAGCAGTCAGGCCGCGTAACGCCCGTCGTTCAAACGGCGAGCCATACCGAGGCCGGCGAGCGCATCAAGCACCGGACGGACGGTGGCGGCACGCTTGCCCTTGAAGCTGCGGGCGATGTCCCCTGCCGTGAGCGGCGCGGGCGCGGCGGCGAGGATAGACTGCACCGCGCCGACTTGCTCGGGCAAGGTCGCCGGCCAGGGAATGACGTTGCTAACTGGCGCCACCGCCGCCTCGCCGAGGTCGAGCGTGGTCGCGACCGGCGCCCGGTAGCCGGGGTCCTGGAACTCGGGGCGCAGATAGCGCACCAGCCCGCGCGCCTCCTCCGCCGCCCGCTCCTTGTTGAGCGCGACCAGGCGGGTGAGGATCGTCTCCTCGTCCAGCGTGCCGGCGCGATGCTCGTCGCCCCAGCCATAGGCATCCGCCACGCCCTCATCGATCGCGTCGTGATGCTGGCGGATCAGCGTGACGAGGCCGCGATCGTGAATGTCGCGCTCCTGCGGCGTCAGCGCGCGGCCTTCGCGCAGCGCTTCGAGGACGTTGTAGAGCTTGGTGAGCGTCAGATCGGCATGCTCGGCGAGCACCCGCTTGCGGAGCGCGTCGAGAGGTTCAGCTTCGACGCGGATGCGAGCCTTCAGGGGCTCGGGAACGTCTGCTGGGAAGGGAAAGGGATCAAAGCATCGGGACTTGCTGTAGCGAGGGTCGTCGCCGACACCAAGCCTTGCACCTGCAGCGAGCGCCCAGATCACGTGAAACCGGCTGGAAAGAACGCCGAGTGTACACGCGTCCGAGTCGGCGACCGCAATCAGCATATGATCCGGCAAGATTGTGTGATCGAGAAACTGGAAGATCCGGTGTTTGGTTGTCTCGACTGTAGCAATGTATCTTCGGAGTCCGCGCAGAGCTTGTCGAAGGCCGGGACGAGGCTTTTGAAAAAGCCACCACTGGGCGGCATACTGAGCGGCATCAGCGGTTCTATCGCTTCTCGCCATTCTTGCTGGCTTCACGTTTAATGCGACATGCTGGTAAATCGCAGGCCAACGTTTCTGAACTTCAGCTTCGTTATGTCCGAACAGGTCGATAACGAATGCCTTGCGTGGTGAGGCCATAAGGTCGCGACCGTTGCGGTAAGGCTTGATCACCAAACCCATCGCATCAGTGCCGGAGGCAAGGACCTCGGCAGTCTGGCGATCAAGAATAAACCCGCCACCGTTCAAAGCGCACCCATTGGAGGCGACCTTGTCGTTCGCCTGCAACGGCTGCGCCTCAACTACCGCCGCGCCGATTGTCAGGTCGCTCTGGATGGTGCCGACGCGTGAGCGGAACTGTATAAGGTCGGGAGCCTCGCGCTCGTCGATCACCTTCAAGAGGACGCCCGTTCCCTCCCCCTTCCGTGCCACCGTCATTGAGATCCTGACAGATGCCCCGTCCTTCTCGTCCACCCAGGGATGATTGGCGATGGCGAACGCCAAGCTAATGCTTTGCTTGCCGCGCAAGTGAGTTTCCAAGACGCGGCGACTGAACTTCTGCGGCAAGGAGTTGGTCGTGATCAAACCGAACTGCCTGACTTGCTCGTGCATGGTTGCCGAAGCAGCTTTGTCCCACCAGTGCATCACGAAGTCGGCGCTCTCAGGAACATCGGTGGTCGAGAAGAGAGCATTAAGGTAGCCCTCACCCAGACGTTCACGCATCGCCTTGTCGCCAATGAATGGCGGATTTCCTACGATGAAGTCAGCCTTCGGCCACGCCGCCCGGCGTGGCTTGATATAGCGATAGACCTCCACCCGCGCCGTTTCGTCCGGCACCAGCTTGCCGGTGACGGGATGCGGCTTCATCGTCTCGCCATCCCAACGAGTGACGGGCGCACCAGAGGCATCGCGCTCCAGCACGCGCTCGTTCCATTCTATCAGCGCGTCGCGGTTCTCGATGGTGCGGATGTCGCGCAGGATCGGCTCGGGTGGCGGGCGGTCGGCGCCGTTCACGCGGAAGTGCCACTGGAGGTAGCCGATCCACAGCACCAGCTGCGCGATGGCGGCCGCGCGCGGGTTGATCTCGATGCCGAGGAAGTTCTCCGGCGTGATCGTGTGCCCGGTGAGTTCGGCGAGGTACTGGTCGTCCCCGAGGTCGACGAGGAGGTCGAGTACCTCGCCTTCCAGCTCCTTCATCCGGGCCATGGCGACGTAGAGGAAGTTGCCCGTGCCGCAGGCGGGATCGAGCACACGGGTCTGCGCGAGCCGGGTGTGGAAGGTCTCCACCGTGCGGCGCGCTTCTTCCGCCTTGCCCTGATCGATCAACTCGGTCGCGGCGACGCGCACGCCCGCCCAGTCCGCGCGCAGCGGCTCGATGATCGTCGGCCCGACCAGCCGCTCGACATAGGCACGCGGGGTGTAATGGGCACCCAGCTTGGCGCGCTCTTTGGGGTTGAGCGCGCGCTCCAGCAGCGTGCCGAAGATGGCGGGCTCGACCTCCGTCCAGCGATGCTCGGCCGCCTGGATCAGCACCTCCAGCTCCTCCACATGGAGCGGAATGGCGGTGCGATCCTTGAACAGATAGCCGTTGAACTTCCGGAGCGGCACGCCAAGCGCGGGGGAGAAGTCGCCCGCATCCATCGCCGCCCACAAGGCGGTGAGCTGGTGCTCCAGGTGCTGCGGCGCCGCCCGCTGGTTCTTGAGCAGGTTGGTGAAGCTCTTCTCCGGGATCAGCCCGCTATCTTCCGCGAACATCGTGAAGAGCAGGCGCATGAGAAAGCCGCTGGTGCGCTCGGCGGTGTGGCCGCGCTTCTCCAGCCGGCGCGCGACGGTGGCGAGCAGGTCCGCGATATCGCGCGTGACGCGGGCCGCGCGGGCGGCGGGGTCGAGGCTGGTGGGCGCATCCCAGATCGCCGCCAGCCGCTCGCGCACCTCAGGATCGCGCAGGTCGTCGAGCATGATCCGGTAGCGCGAGCGATCGGGGAACTGGGCGTACGACTTCCCCGTGCCGGAGAAGTCGGCATAGACCTCGATGCAGTAGCCGATGTCCGCGACGAGCAGGAACGGCGGCCAGCCATGATCCGCCGGAAGCGCCTTGGCGTAGCGCTCGGCCTGGCCCTTTGCCTGCACCATTGCCTTCGCCCAACCGGGCGTACCGCGCCGCGCAGTGCCCCGCTTTAGGCGCGCGGAGGCGGTCTGCCCAAACAGGTCAAGATCGTCCTCGCCACGCTCGGCCGCGGCGCGATCGGCCTCGCTTCCCTGCTTCGCTTCGAGGATGAACGCACCTCGCTTGTAGCAGTCGATCCGGCCGAAGCTGACCGTTCCATCGCCGTTGTCCTGGAACACGCGACGCTCGAAGACATAGTCGTTCTGGGCATCGTCGGTACGGCTGCCGCGCGGCGGTTCGACCCCGATCAGCCGACACAGACCGTTGATGAAACTCTGCGTGTTGGCGAGCTCAGATCCACCCGTGTCGCGCCACTGCGCGATGAACTGTTCGACGTCGAAAGTCTCCCCCATGCAAGCACCTTAGGAGGTCGGCAGCCGATCGAGCAACACGGGTTTCGAGAGGCGGTCCACGACCCGGAAAGAGCCCGAATGCGCCTTCGGCGTTCCCCCCGGTAACTCGGTTCGAGCTCTCAGAAGAAAGCCGCCAACCCACGAGCTGCTGAGCTGATGAAAGATGGAAGCATGCACACCTTACGCGACCTTGTCGCAGCAATGGAAAATAAACCATTGGTATAACCTGAATTTGTTCCTTCTATGAAGGAGCAAGATCGATGTCAACGAATGGCCATGTGGTAACGCCCAAAGCGGTCGAAGTTGAGGGATCGAATCGGCGTCGTCAGAACGGAATTGCGAGCGAGAAGGTCGGGCTTGACGGCAACGTCGCCCGGCGCAAGGTCAAAGCCAAGGAGTTCTTCTGGTGGGATACCGAGCTTCCCGGCTTTGGCCTCAGGGCCTTCGCTGCAGGTTCGAAGAGCTGGTTCGTTCAGTTCCGCCAGCGCGGCAAACAAAAGCGGGTCACACTCGGCCGCCCACCTGAATTAGGCGCGGAGGAGGCGCGCGTCTTGGCACGCGCGCAACTGGCCAAGGCTGCGCTCGACGGGCTGCCAGCGGCGCCGAAGCCCAGAGGCAAGCGCAGTGACGCGCCATTGTTTCGCGACTATGCGCCGCGCTTCTGGGCTGACTATTCCTGGCACTGGAAACCATCGACCCGCAAGGGCAATCGCGCCCGCATCTTCAAGGACCTGACCGAGATTTTCGGCGACCAGCGGGTCGATGCGATCCGCAAGGCCGATGTCCTGCGCTGGCGCGACAGTTGGGCCAACCGTTCAGGTGCGTTCAACCGCACGATCCCGATCCTGTCCGTGATGATGGGCTATGCCGAGCAGCTCGGGATACGCCCGCGCGGCTCGAACCCGTGCAAGAGAACCCCGCGTTTCAAGCGCAAGCTGGTCGATCGCTTTCTCAGCGCCCGCGAGTTCAATCGCCTCGCAGCAAGTCTCCGTGCATTCGAGGAGAGCAACCCGATTGCGGTCCAGGCGATCCGGTTGCTGATCTACACTGGCGCGCGACATGGCGAAGTCGTGGGCTTGCGCTGGGAATGGGTACAGCCGCCGCGCTTGATACTGCCCGACAGCAAGACCGGAGCGAAAATCGTCTACCTCAATCGGCAGGCGCGGGCTGTGCTTAATGCGATGCCGACCAAAGCCGAGACCGGTCTGGTGTTCCCTTCGCTACGTGGTGACACGCCAATTGCGCTCAGCATTCCTTGGCTTGCAATCAGGCAGCATGCGGCCTTGCCCGACGTCCGGCTGCACGACCTGCGACACAGCTTCGCCTCAATCGCCATTGCCGATGGGATCTCGCTGGTCGTGATCGGGAAGCTGCTTGGTCATGCGCTGGCCGAAACCACCGAGCGGTATGCCCATCTTGCCGACGAAGCGATCGCCGATGCCGCTAAGCGCGTTTCGGGCTCGCTCGCCAAGTGCCTGGGGATCGCAGTATGACCCGCGTCTCTCTGGCTCGCATCATCGCGGATGAGCTCGCGACCCTGCGCCGCTTCGATCCGGGCGCACGGCCCGGTGGGAGGCCACGCCGGGTGGTCTGGTCCGAGAAGCTGCCCGGCTTCGGCGTCCGATATTATGCGTCTGGGCGCAGCACCTACATTGTCCAGTCCCTGATGAACGGCGTCACCAGGACGAGGCGCTGACCGTGGCGCGACGCATCCTCCTGCGCGCACAGGTCGGTGAGGACCCGGCGACCAAGCGCAAATGGGCCCGCAAGATACCGACCTACGACGACTTCCTGGCGACGTACTGGAAGCAAGCAGCAGCAAAATGGAAACCCAGCACGCTGGCGACCCACAACGCCTATCGCCGCAAACATCTCGACCATGCCTTCTTCGGCATGTTCATCGATGAGATCGAGCAGTCGCATGTGCTCACATGGTTCAACAAGGTCTCGATCAATGGCGGACCCGGTGCCGGCAATCGCTGCTTTGAAATTCTGCGTTCGATGTTCAACCATGCCGAGCGCTGGGGAATACGGCCGGAAGGCAGCAACCCTTGCGCCTATATCCGCCCCAACAAGCGCCGGAAGTGCGAGCGGTTCCTTTCCAACCAGGAAATCGAGCGACTGGGCGAAGTGCTGAGCCAAAAGATCCGCACGCAGCCGCTACACACAATGATCGTCTATCTGCTCCTGCTGACTGGCTGCCGGTTGTCCGAGATCATGGATCTCACCTGGTGCGAGGTGAAGGGAGGGCGGTTGCTTCTACATGACAGCAAGACCGGTCCCCGCACAGTCTGGCTCGGCGACGAGGCCCAGACGCTGCTCGCCTCATTAGAACGGCGCGGCGGGGCCGATCCGGTGTTCTGGAACAAGCTGACCCGTCGTCCGGTCCGGAGTATTGGTGAGTTCTGGAAAGGCGTGAAGGCCGAGGCCAATTTGCCCGGTGTCCGGATACATGACTTGCGCCATAGCTTTGCCAGCCATGCTGCGGCCCGCTCCGAGACCTTACCTATGATTGGCAAGCTCCTCGGCCACGCGCGGTTGCAGATGACATCGCGCTATGCGCATCTCGATGACGGTCCCGTACTCGACGCAGCCGAACGGATTGGTGAGCTGATTGCCGATGCGATGGGCGAGGATCATTTATTGAACCATAATGCTATGTGTGATATCGGAGTGCCGATCCATGACCGGTAAGCCGCGAACTCGCATCTACAAGAACCGCTGGTTTGCGAAGTTCGCGAACCGGGAAGGATCAGCGATGCAACGCTTGTCGCGGCCATCGATCAAGCCAGTCGCGGCCTGATCGACGCTGACTCCGGTGGCGGCCTGATCAAGCAGCGTGTCGCGCGCGAAGGCGGAGGCAAGTCCGGTGGCTACCGCACGCTGGTCTTCTTCCGCCAAGAGGAACGGGCCATATCCGCCTTCGACTTTGCCAAGAGCGATAAAGCCAACCTCAGCGCGGCCGAGCTGAAGGTTTACAAGAAGGCCGCGAAGATCGTGCTCGCGCTGACCCAGGCGCAGATCGATACCGAAGTGTGTGAGGAAAGACTGTTCGAGGTGAATGACGATGCCCAGAACCTATAAGAGCGAGGCGCTCGCTGCCGTTCACGAAATGATGGAAGGGCTCCATGAAGCCGGAGCCATCGATAAGCGCACGCTGCGCGAGTTTGATGACACATGCCTTGTCCCGGCAACGCCGCTCCAGCCTGAGGAGATCAAGGCTATCCGCGAGGCGGAGCACGTCTCGCAGCCGGTCTTTGCGCGCTATCTCAATGTCTCGAAGAACCTTGTGTCCGATTGGGAGCGAGGGAAGAAGCGACCTGGCGGGCCGGCGCTGCGGTTGTTGTCGATCATTCAGCGCAAGGGCTTGGAGGCAGTCGCTTAGTCGGCTCTGTCGGACGTTGGCGACTGTCCGGAATCCGAAGCCCAATCGCGATGAGCTGCCGTTTGTTCACCCGTTAGCGCATCTGCTCCCAAAGCAGAGTGTCACTTCGGTTCCGCTGGACGTTAGGGACATTCCGCAACTCTCCCTACAAGCGGGAATGCGGAGGAGGGTGCAGCTAGCCTCTCCTGGAATCACTTCACCGCTAGTGCCAGTCATCGCTTCCGCGCGCGCGGCATCTCGGCGATGCCCAACGGCCACATGATCGGCGCGGACACGAAAGTCGTCGGGATCATCGCCGCGAGGAAGCCGGTCAGCGAGGTCTCGTGCGCCTTGGCCGCATAGTCGGCGACCTTGGCCGGATCGAGCGTCGCGGGATCGATGTTCAGCCCGTCGCCCGGCCGCACGACATTGGCGACGATCAATCCGACGATCAGCGCCAGGGTGGAGAAGGTCAGGAAATAGGCGAAGGCCTTGGCGGCGACGCGGCCGACCGCGGCGAGTTCACGCATGCCGGCGATGCCCGTCACAGTGGTCAGGAAGATCACCGGCCCGATCACCATCTTCACCAGCTTGATGAAGATGTCGCCCAGCGGCTTCAGCGCCTCGCCGGTCGCGGGGGCGAAGTGGCCGACCAGCACCCCGGCGGCGATGGCGATCAGCACCTGGACGTAGAGGTGCGCATACCAAGGCTTGGCCTTCATAATAGCGGGCGGTTCGGAGTGCATGGGGGCATGCCTATCGGCTAGCTGGCCGCCTGTCGAATGAGGCGCAGTTAATTGCAGGTTTGCCAAAGGGCTTTCAAGGCCTCGCAACAGCGCATCGACTGACTGTGCGCCGAGATAAACCTGCCAGCGACATACAGGCTACGTGGGAGTTATTGAAGAAGGCCTGCGAGGATGGCGCGAATTGGTCTAGAACATGCCTATAGATCTTGCATTGGTGCAGCCGATTGTCTCGAGGAGGGTGGGACGATGAGCGAACACGTTGGGCTACTGGTCGTACATGGCATTGGCGAGCAAAAACGCTTCGAAACCGCTCGTCAGCTCGTCCAAGCCATCTTGTCTTCGCTTCGGTCTAGGCGAGACGGTAGCAAATTCTCGCTTGTCGATCGCACTGCCAGTCCCAATGAAATCCCGATGAACTGCCCCGAGATCCATCGGTCCAGCAGTCCCTTCACCATCGCCTGGCAGCCCAAGTCCGGCGACGCGGTCCACTTGCATATTCATGAAGTGTGGTGGTCGGACCTCGGCGCCGCCGCATCGATATCGGAGCAGATCCGATTCTGGCTCTGGGGCCTTGGACAATGGAACGCTCCAGTCGTTTGGGAATCGCATAGCGATGGCAATCCGACCAACACCGACCGGTTCATGGACCCGCCAACCAAATTTCGCGACTTGCGCGGCGATAAAGCTAAATCGAAAGCGCGGCCGTTTGCCCGTTCAATGCTTTTCCTTTCCGGCCTCTACGCTCTTTTCACGCTGTTTTCTTGGGAAGCAGTCAAACGGGTTTTTTCGTGGCTATCGGCCTCGGCCGGCTCACCCGTGATCCTCACCAGCTATGTGGGCGATGTCAGAATTTACACGCAGGCCCCTGGCCAGGGCGGCGGCAACTTAACCGACCTTGGTCAGCCGTAGCGGGCGACCATTCGCCGGCGAATGATCAGTGAGCAGATCGCGATGGCTGAACGGCAATACGATCGCTGGTACGTGCTCGGCCATAGCCTCGGTAGCATTGTCGCATTCAACGGGGTCCAGGAAACCGAGTGGAACCTGCCCAACTATCTAGACCCCGCGCAAGCCGATCGCATCAAGGCAGGAAGTCTCAAAGACGACTTGTGGCTTTCTGACACTCCAGCGGGCGATACGCCCAATCTGAACATCATGATGCCACGGCGGCCGGTCTGGCTAAAGCCAACCGAGCGGATCGCGGGGCGCGGTCTGTTCAAGTCGTTCAAAGGCATGATCACCTATGGATCGCCGCTCGATAAATTCGCCGCGCTCTGGCCGCGGATCGTGCCGGTGAATAAGGACCGCACCGCCTTTGCCGAAGACGCCGACTGGGTAAACCTGTCCGACGCCACCGATCCGGTGGGTGCGCAAATCGAAGCCTTCGCGGCTGGGTGGCACGAACAGACGGCGCAAGACCGATCGCCGTTCAATCTCCGCGTGCGCGCATCGCCGTTCTTTCTCTTATCCCATATTCGCTACTTTGCCCCGCCGCGCAAAAAGGGTGGCGACAAGCCCGAAACACGCGCGCTGGTCGATGTCCTGTTTCCAAATGGCGGCGTAGTCCCGCGATTGAACGACGCATTTGCCTCGGTCGGCCAGCATTATGGCAAACCCAATCTGCGTGCTTTGCTGGCGGCGACCTGGGTCGTCGGACTTGGTTTAGCGCTGGTAGCCGGCACTTCGTGGCTCGCTCTACTTCTGAGAAACTTGGGAGATGTTGCAACGGAGAGGCTCTCGCAGTGGCTCAAGGATCACTGGCCCAAGGTGCTAGAATCTGAGCCGCTGGGGTTCGCTCCTGATCTGCCTTGGACAGCTTGGTCCCAGTTCCTCCGGCTCTTCCAATGGCTGCCAATGCCCGGGTTCTTGGGCACGATGCTGACTACGTTCATCGTTGGCAGTTCGGTCGTAATCGCCGCAGGGATTTGGCGCCGGTTCAAAGAAGCGTGACCGTGCCCGCGCTAAGCCTACCTCGAGGAGTCATGCGCGGTAGAGCTATCCGGCAAGGCGGTTCACGTTGGACAAGACGCCGCGACATCAGCCGACGGGACCTGACGGCACTTCAGCCAAGGCCAGCAATTCGGTGACGAAAGCCCTGTCGAGCGTCTCGTCTTGCCGCACCGCATTGATATCTGTGATCACGGCAACGAGCGCTTCGCGTGTCGGCGCGTCTTTGGCAGAATCCCAGCTTGCCTTCGCCGTGTGATAGCGCTGCGCGCAATTGCGCACCGTGACGAAAGCCGCATTCATCTGCAGCGTCATCGCAAGGAAAGGCTGTCCCTGGGTGAGATAACCCTCTTGCAAACTGGCTTCGCGGCGCTGAAGTTGAACCACCAATGCCGCATCTTGCGGGTACGCTCGGACGTTGCGATCGGCGTCTAAGATCGCGACCATCGCGTCTTTGGCTCGGACCGCCAAATCGCGGCGAAAGTTGACGAGGCTGTCGCGCGTCAAGCCAAAGACATCGATGGTCTCCGCGCCCTTACGTGACACGGCCCCTGCACCGCTCGGGAGCGCCATGACCCAGCCGTTTGCGGTAAAGCGCAGATGCTCCCCAGGATTGTCATTGCACGGATCGAGCAACAGGGGCTGTTCGGCCAAAACCTCTGCTTCGCACGACGCGCGCGGCGTTCCGGGAGCCACTGGAAAACGATTGGCCTTTCCCGACTTGCTCTTGACGAGCTTACCGTCGCTACCGCGGCGAAAGTGCTTCCGTTCCCGGTTGCAGTCGATGCAGGAGGGCAGCAGGTTCTCCCAGCTCGCCGCTAGCCAGTAGTAACCGGGTTTCCTCAGAACCCCCTTCTCATCGAGATAACCGCCTTTGGGGCGAAAATGCTCGACATCCATCGGCCCCACGTGGGCATAGGCGCTTTCGCAGTAGGCGCATTTGGTGCCAAACAGCCCCTCGAGCGCGTCTTTGACTGGCTGCTTTTTGTAGGCAGCGAAAGCGGGAGCCTTTGCCGGTTTTACCGGTAGCGGATTCAAGTCCGGGGCGACGTTTGCAAAATGCCACATCGCATGCTGCTTCTCAGTGAGCCCGGACTTACCGGCTTTCAACAATGCGGCACTAGTCTGGGCATTCGCATTACGCTCAACGCGGATCATAACGCCGCTTGTCCTGATGGCCCGCGCTCTGCAGCTTCGGCCCAGATCGAAGCTAGCTCCTCATCTAGCGCTGCTTCGCGAGCAGCATGTTCGGCCGCACTAAATTCGTCGACGCGCCGGGCGATGAAACGATCGATGGCCTCAAGCATACGGCGTTCACGCTCGGTTTGGCCGAGCTGCTGCGCTGCATTGATCCGCGTCTGGAGCTCCTCAAGTTTCGCAGTCTCCACTTGGGCTAGCTCGGGTTTGCGCAGCAAAGCGTGATACTGCTCGAACAAGGCCTGCAATGCGGGATCGAGCGTACTAGCCAAGCCGAAATGCTCAGAAGTGAGGATTTGATCGATCCGCAACCCCTCAATCGGCGGCAGATCGGAGACAAGGTTGATCCCGCCGCGCGCTCCGCGCCGGAGAACGGCGACTTCGCCATGCTGCAGCCCGCGCAGGCAGAGGGGTTCATGGGTGGTCGCGATCACCTGCAGATTGGGGAGAATTTCGCGCATGCTCTCGACGAACCTAAGTTTCCAGGAAGGATGGAGATGGTTGCCGACTTCGTCGATCAAAACGAGACCCTGGGCGAGCTCGGGAGTCTTCCAGGCTGGCAGAACCACGGAAAGGATATCGGCGACCAGAGCAATGACGGTCTGATAGCCATCACAAAGCCGACCTAAGGGAACCAGCGCTCCGCGCTCATAAAGCCCGACAAGGCCATTTTCGCGCACGAGTGTGTGATCCAAATCGATCGCGAGCGCCTTCTTGATCGCGCGCGCCGCATAGTCGAAGTTCTCAGGCGAGGCTTCGAGCAACCATTTCTGCGCATCGAGTAGAGGCGTATACGGGTCGAATAAGTTGTCGATCCGAGCATAGCTCTCGCCGGTCGGCGCGCCCCCCTTGCGTCTTGGTAGAAGCCGGGTGGAGCCGAAGGCCAGCAGCATCAGCTGCGCGTCTCGGCCGCTAACTTCAATCCGGCCATCAGCGTAGATTCGCAGCACGCGCGGTTCGGTGGCGCTAGTCAAAGTGACATGAATCTCGCCGTAATCTGCGCCGTGCCGCACCATCGATTTCAAGTCGAGCTCGAGTTCGTCCACGAGCCGCTCGCGATATTTTTGGCCGACCAGCGCCAAGGCGAGCGCCTGCAGAACCGTGCTTTTGCCCGCCGCATTCTCGCCTAGGAGCATGAGCCAGGGCGCGCGGCCTCCCCGTTCTACAAGTGGGAAATCCAATCGCGAAATCGCACGTAGGTTTTGCACCGAGAACCGCTCGATGCGCCTGTCGACCGCGCTGACATATGCAGCGAGCGCGTCTTCAGGAGCCGCCTCAAGCGAATAATCTTCTTGTTTCGCTTGAAACTGACGAAGAGCCTGCTTCGCCTGACGCTTTTGGCTAGGCGCGACAGTGGGAGTGGTCGAGGAGACAAGTGCCTCGAAATCAAGGCCGCCGTTTATCTTCATTATCGCTAGTTCAGTTGCGACGATCTGTCGGCACATGCCAGCATACGGAGCATGTTCCGCGGTCATCTCCCTGATCTGGCCGAGCAAGCCCTCGTTGATTTGGGCTGCGTCCGCGCTACGCTGAGTTAGCGAGAGCGTCTTCAAGAGTACCTTGAGTTGGCTTGCAGTGCGCAGCCGCGACTTAACGAGACTGGCTCGGTTCAGACCTAAAATCTCGATCGTTACGAGCCCTGGTTCATCTATGCTCGAGACCAGCCCATCATCAAAGAATAGAAGAGTGTCCTCAACATCGTCGGCACACGGATCGAGCAGAAGCGGCTGCTCATTTCTAAGCTCGATCCCAGTCGCATGAATGTTAGCTCGGCAAGCCTCATCGGCTAAGGGAAACCGACCGCCTTTGCCTGAGCGCGTCGTCATACCGTCAGGCGTAATGCTGGTAGTCGTCGCGCTGCCAAGTGCTGCACCGCTCGGCCTATTGGCGATGCGATTGCAATCTATGCAGGAGAGGTAAAGGTTGGACCAGTCTGCCGCCAACCACCAATAATGATGCGGGAGCAGACTGCCATCCGCTGCGATCACCCCGCTTTTCGGGCGATAAAATTCGATATCCCCGGGGCTTGATGCCAGTATCGGTGTCTCGCAGTAAGCGCATTTTCCGTGGAACAGCTCCTCAAGCGCTCGTTTGACCGTGAGATGCTGATAGAGCTTGAACCGAAAGGCGTCGCGCTGCCTATTTGCCACATAGTCTGCATAAAACGCGCTGGCTTCCGCAAATTCGCGGTCGGCCGGCCCGCCGGTTCCTCGCCGGAGAATGGCAGGCATTGGCACGCGTTCACGATCGACTTTGATCATAAATTTATGAGCCCATTTCCCTCCGCATAGCTTACCGATTTTGGCAGGACAAAACAGCCACTACGTCACGGCGCCTTTGAAATCCGAGTTCCGTGCGGCGTGACTTTTCGGGCGTCGGGTCCACGGCCGACGCCCTGTTCGAGCGTGAGCTGCATGATCAATGTGGTATCAGGTGCCTGACGCCGCGGGAATTGGGGCGGCGGTGATGGACGGTAGATCGCTTCGAGGTTGCGAAGGGATGGTTCGTCGAGTTCCGTTATCATGAGGCTCTCGACGAAAGCGCGGGCAGCTTCGACGATCTGGACGTCGCCGACCGCGATGGCCGCCTCAACCAGGTAGCGGGACGAGTTCCGTGATGCGTTGGCAGAGCCGACGAAGGCCGTCTGACCCAGAACGAAGACCTTCGCGTGAAAATTTTGGGGGCTTATATACGTGCTTGACCGGATCTGATTTGAAGCACAAGGGGACATGAGCAAGACCGCCCCCAAGAAGCAGCAGTTCGAAACCCTCATTCAGATGATGACGGCGCTTCCCGACGAGCAAGCGTCGATCGACCATTTCACCGCAATCCGCTGGAAGAATGGCGCGTTCTGCCCGCATTGTGGCTCGGCCAAGGTTTATCACTTCGTCGACCGCCGCACCCACAAGTGCGGTGAGAAAGAGTGCCGCAAGCGGTTCTCGATCAAGGTCGGAACGATCTTCGAGGACAGCAAGGTCGAACTGCGCAAGTGGATGCTGGCCGTTTGGCTCATCACTTCGCACAAGAAGGGTATCGCCAGCACCCAGCTCGCTAAGGACATTGGCGTCACTCAGAAGACAGCTTGGTTCATGCTTCATCGTCTTCGCTTCGCCGCCCAGACGAAATCCTTCAACCGCCCGCTGGAAGGCGAGATTGAGGCCGATGAGACTTTCATCGGCGGCAAGGAGAAGAACAAGCACGCTTGGCAGCGCACCGGCGGTAAGCAGGGCGGCGCTGGCAAGGTCGCTGTCCTTGGCATCCTAGAGCGCGGCGGCGAACTCATCACCGGGACCGTGCGGAACTTGCGCGCTCGCACGATCCAAAGCGCAATCGCGCACTTCGTTGCACCCGGCGCGAACATCATGACGGACGAGCGTATCGGCTTCGTCGGCCTTCAAGGGCGCTTCCACCACCACACGGTAAACCACAGCACCGGCGTGTACGTGAAGGACTTCTACAACCACACGAACGGCATTGAGAGTGTCTGGTCGCTCTTCAAGCGCCAGATCATCGGCACCCATCATTACCTCTCGCCGAAGCACCTGAGCCGTTACCTTGGCGAGATGACGTGGCGCTTCAACCTGCGGACCATCGGCGAAGGGGATCGGGTAAACGCACTGCTTGATCGGACCTCGGGTCGCCTGACCTACAAGGACCTGATCGCATGACGGACAATCGGAAACTCGACGGCCCCGTGAAATTCGATTTCGACTTTGATGAGGCGATGGCGCGTGTAGCGCAAACCGATCCGAACGAGGTCACGGATCTTGTGCAGGCCTCGGTAGCCGAGGCCACGATCGAGGACCTGCTTGATCGATTTGAAGCCGCCGGTCACGACAATGGACATGGCGATAAATGTTGGTTCGCTCGCGATCTCTAAAGCCTCCTTGGCTACAAAAAATGGGAGGATTTCGAAGGGGTGATACGCCGGGCCGAGGTCGCTTGCCGGAACTCGGGCCACGACCCAGCAGAGCACTTTCGGGAGGTTTTTCCGTCTGCACGGAAAAACCCTGAAGGCGGGCGGCCATCGAGGAATTACGAGCTGAGCCGGTACGCGTCCTACCTGGTCGCGCAGAATGCATCGGCCCGCCTGAAGCCGGTGGCGTTCGCTCAAACCTATTTCGCCATTCAGACGCGCCGGTGCTTTCGAGCAGAGTGAGCTACACATCCGAACCGGCAAGCCCGTACTGATCTCGCTGGAAGGCAAGCTCAGCCATTACAGCGTGATCTCAGGCTACAGCCGCACCAGCCTGCGTCTTTTCGACAGCGTCCGCCTGAAGCGACTCAGAAGGGATGCCTGCACCGTTGACCCCACCCCAACGACCGTCCGCTACGTTCTCGATCCCGGGGCAACCATAGCAATCAGCACCGCCGAGAAGCGTTAGCCGACTACGGCAGTTCGCGAACGTTCGCTGCAAGCCATACCCAAGTTGGGCATGGAATTGGGCACTGACGTTCGTTGTGGGAAGAAGTCTAGCGAAAACAAGGACATCTGGCGGAGAGGGTGGGATTCGAACCCACGGTACCGTTGCCGGCACGCCGCATTTCGAGTGCGGTACATTCGACCACTCTGTCACCTCTCCGGAGATGGCGCTGATGCCGGGCGAGCCCGGTACCGGTCGGAGCGGCGCGATTAGCGGATGCTTTGGCGCTTGCCAAGCCGCTGCTTGTGTTGCGCGCAAAGGCCCCTAGATTGATCGGGATGGATAAGCAGTTCTCTTCGTTCGGCCTCAACCCGGCTGCGGCGGCACCGCCGGTGTCGCATGCCCGCTTCACGATCGGCGAGGTCGTGCGCCACCGGCTGCTCGAACTGCGCGGCGTGATCTTCGATGTCGACCCGGTCTTCGCCAACAGTGAGGAATGGTACGACTCGATCCCCGAGGACATCCGGCCGAGCAAGGACCAGCCCTTTTACCATCTGCTCGCCGAGAATGCGGACAGCAACTACGTCGCCTATGTCAGCCAGCAGAACCTGGTTCGGGACGACAGCGAAGAGCCGCTCGACCATCCGGCGATCTCCGGCATCTTCGAGGGGTTCGACGGCAACCGCTACACGCTTCGCCGGGAGCATCGCCACTAGGCGCTTGGCCTGTCGACCGATCCTACGGTTGACAGAATCGGCAGGCTTGACTAGCAGCCCGGTTCTTCCGCGTGGGAACGGGTGCAGGCTCGTTTCGTCGCGCGGTTCAGCTTTGCAGGAAGTGATGAGGGCCATGTTCGCAATCGTGCGCACGGGCGGCAAGCAGTATCGCGTTGCCGCCGGAGACAAGATCGTCGTCGAGAAGCTCGCGGGCGATGCCGGCGCAACCATCTCGCTGGATGACGTGCTGCTTGCGGGCGAAGGCTCCGAGCTCAAGTCGACCGACGGGCTGACCGTCTCGGCGGAGATCATCGCGCAGGCCAAGGCCGACAAGGTGATCGTGTTCAAGAAGCGCCGGCGGCACAATTACCGGCGCAAGAACGGCCATCGTCAGCAGCACACCATCCTGCGCATCACCGCCATCGGTGACGAGCGCGCTCGCGAGGACCGCGCCGAAGCGCCGGTTTCCGCGGAAGCCTGAACTAGAGCGAAGGAGCTAGAGAGCCATGGCACATAAGAAAGCAGGCGGCTCGTCGCGCAACGGTCGCGACTCGGCTGGTCGCCGTCTCGGCGTGAAGAAGTTCGGCGGCGAAGAAGTCGTCGGCGGCAACATCATCATCCGTCAGCGCGGCACGAAGGTCTATCCGGGCCGCAACGTCGGCATGGGCAAGGACCATACCCTGTTTGCGCTCACCGGCGGGCGCGTGGTCTTCCACGAAGGCCGCCTCAGCCGGAAGTATGTGAGCGTGGACGCGGCGGCACTGGCCGCCGAGTAATCGGACGATCCTGATTTCGGGTCGTCGTGTGGGCGACCCGAGGTCCGGCCGAGCCGGACCGACAGGGAGACGGGTCGCCCCGCCTCCCTTTTTGCTGTCTCCCTGACGTCCATGTCGCCGCACCGTAACCGAGATCGGGCAGGCGCGGCGCAACGAGGAGACACACGATGTTCGTGCGCACGGAAAGATTGCTGCTGCGGCCCGGCTGGGCCGAGGATGCCCCTGCCCTCGTGCAGGCGCTGAACGATCCCGCGGTTGCCCGCAATCTGGCAATGGTGCCCTCCCCCTACACGATCGAGGACGCGCAGGCCTTCCTGTCGCTGCCGTGTCAGCCCGCCTTGCCGCGCTTCCTGATCTTTGCGCGGACGCAGCGCTCGCTCCGGCTGATCGGCGGTATCGGGCTGCACGCACGCGACGGCGAGGTGGAACTCGGTTACTGGATCGGCCGGACCCATTGGGGGCTGGGCTTCGCCACGGAGGCGGGGCGGGCGGTGACGGCGCTCGCCCACCGCGGCCTGCGCATTCCACGCCTCGTGTCCGGCCACATGCGCGACAATCCGGCCTCCGGCCACGTGCTGCACAAGCTCGGCTTTCGGCCGACGGGTGCGACCGCGCCGCGGCGCAGCGTCGCCCGCGGCGGCGAGGTGCCGTGCATCCTGTTCGCGCGGGAGCAGGACGACGCTATCCCGGCACCGGACATGCGCGCGCTCGCGGCCTGACCTATCGAGGCGGGAGCACATTCAGCTCCCGCCCCAGGACGCTCAGGCAAAAGCGGCCGTGGGCTGCTCGTCGCCTCGCGCGATCAGGGCGCGGTCGTCGTGGTTCCAGGGGTGGAAGCCCGGCAGGAAATAGGTTGCCCACGCGCCCAGGATCCGCCGGATCATGCCCGGGCTGACCAACGCGAACCAGGCCATGCGCGCCCAGATGTGCGAGCCGGTCAGGCCATCCTGGCGCAGCAGCTCGATCACGCCGCGCGTGCGATCGACCAGAAAATTGCGCGTCACGAGCAGCATTACGCGTGACTTGACCGACCAGCGCTTGAAGCGGCTCCAGTCGCGCGTGGCGTGCAGCCAGGTGTCATAGGCGACGCCCTTGTGCTCGATCTCCTCGACGGCATGCCAGCGCCACAAGGCCGCCGCTTCGGGATCGGCATCGGCCAGATGGCGCGGATCAGCCAGCAAGGCGTGCGCGAGCATGGCGGTGAAATGCTCCAGCGCCATGGTCGCTGCCAGGCTGACGATCGGGTGCTTGGACCGGACCAGCGCGAGCCGCTCGTCGACCGCGCGGTCGAGCTTGGCGACGTCGTAGCCGCGATCGGTGACCTGGCGGTTGAAGGCGACATGCTCGCGGCTGTGCATCACCTCCTGCTTGGTGAAGGCGGCGATCTCGCCGGCGAGGCGCGGTTCGGCGCCGTTGCGAAAGGCGCGGACGCTCTCGACGAAGAAAGCCTCGCCCTTGGGAAAGGTCACGGACAGCGCGTTGTAGAAGGCGGTTGCCACCGGATCGCCACCGAGCCACCAACGGCCCAGAGACCCATCGCGACCGAAGCGACGGTCGCGCGGGCGAATGACGAGATCGGAAGGTGTGGTCATGGCGAAAACCTCTTCTTGTCGCTTCCGATCTGGGCGTTACTGACATCTATGTCAATAGCGCGGACCAGACTAACTCCGGAGGCAAGCCGCATCGCTGCGCTCGATGCAGCCCGCGCGCTGCTGATCGAGGACGGCCCGCAGGCGGTAACGCTGAAGGCGGTTGCGGCACGAATTGGTCGGACCCACGCCAATCTGCTCCACCATTTCGGATCGGCCGCCGGCCTCCAGTCGGCGCTCGCCGAGCGGATGGCCGACCGCATCACAGCGACGATCGGCGATGCGGTGCTGAAGGCCCGCGCCGGCGAGATCGATCCGCGGGTCATTGTCGATCTCACCTTCGATGCCTTCGATGGCGAGGGCGCGGGGGCGCTCGCGTCCTGGATGATCCTCTCCGGCAACCGCACCGCGCTCGATCCTGTACTCGACGCCATCGCCCGGTTGGTCGAGCGGATCGGATCGTTCGACGGCCGGCCGGTCCGCGCGATCACGCTGAGCCTGGTGCTGACGGCCTTGGGCGACGCGCTGATGGGCGACGCCATGGCCGAAAGGCTCGGCCTGCCGCGGGATACGGCGCGGCGCATGGCCCTCGAACGACTGTTCGCACCGATCATCGACTCACAAGGGTTCAAGTAAGGGCGCGGAGCCTCTAAGGGCTGTCCCATGCATTTCCTCGACCAAGCCAAGATTTTCATCCGCTCAGGGACCGGCGGCACCGGCGCGGTGAGCTTCCGCCGCGAAAAGTTCATCGAATATGGCGGCCCGGACGGTGGCCATGGCGGCAAGGGCGGCGACATCATCTTCGAGACGGTGCCTGGCCTGAACACGCTGATCGACTTCCGCTACACGCAGCATTTCCGGGCGCAGCGCGGCAAGGGCGGGGCCGGATCGAACCGCACCGGGGCCGGCGGCGAGGATCTCGTCATCAAGGTTCCGGTCGGCACCCAGATCCTGTCCGAGGACAAGGAGCATGTGCTGGCGGACTTCACCGTCCCCGGCGAGCGGCGCGTGTTCCTGCGCGGCGGCGACGGCGGCCGCGGCAATGCCAGCTACAAAACCTCCACCAACCGTGCGCCGCGCCAGCACGGCAGCGGCTGGCCGGGCGAGGAAGCGTGGGTCTGGCTCCGGCTCAAGCTGCTGGCGGATGCGGGCCTCGTCGGGCTGCCCAATGCCGGCAAGTCGACCTTCATCAACGCGACGACCAACGCCAAGGCCAAGGTCGGCGACTATCCGTTTACGACCCTGCGCCCGCAGCTGGGCGTCGTCCGCCACCAGCAGCGCGAGTTCGTGATCGCTGACATTCCCGGCCTGATCGAGGGCGCCGCGGAGGGAGCCGGCGTCGGCGACCGGTTCCTCGGACACATCGAACGGTGCCGCGTGCTGCTCCACCTTGTGGATGCATCCGGGGATGATCCTGTGGACGCCTACCACATCGTCCGCGGCGAGCTCGAAGCCTACGGCGCCGGTTTGGTCGACAAGACCGAGGTCCTGGCGCTTAACAAGATCGACGCGCTGGACGAAAAGGCCGTCGCCAAGCTCCAGAAGAAGCTTGCCAAGTCTAGCGGCGCCGACGTGATGCTGCTGTCGGCGGCGGGCGGCACCGGGGTTGATGCCGTGCTCGATCAACTGGCCGAGGCGATCGGCCCGGCACCTGAAATGGTGCCGCAGGAGGATGGCGACGCGGACGAGATCGAGTGGTCGCCGGTATGAGGGTGACGGCGTGAAGGCCGGTCCCTTCTCGCCCGCCACCTGCCCGCGGCTCGTCATCAAGATCGGATCGTCGCTGCTGGTGGATGCCGGCGGCGAAATCCGGCGCGAGTGGCTGGCGGGAGTCGTCGCCGACGTAGCTGCCGCGCACGCTGCCGGCCAGCGCATTGCCATCGTATCCTCCGGCGCGATCGCGCTGGGCGCCCGACGGCTCGGCCTCGCCAAGGGTGGACGGGCGAGCCTGGAGGATGCGCAGGCTGCGGCGGCGACCGGACAGATCGCGCTGTCGCATGCCTGGGCGGCGCTGCTCGGCGGTGAGGGCCTGACGGCGGCGCAGATGCTGGTGACGCTCGACGATCTCGAGGACCGACGTCGCTATCTGAACGCCTCGGCGACGCTCGACCGCCTATTGTCGCTGGGCGTGGTGCCGGTGATCAACGAAAACGATTCGGTCGCAACCGCCGAGATCCGCTTCGGCGACAATGACCGGCTGGCGGCGCGGATTGCCCAGGCGGCGGGCGCGCAGGGCGTGATCCTGTTCTCCGACGTCGACGGCCTCTACACCGCCAATCCTGGAACCGACCCGACCGCGGAGCTGGTGCCGGTGGTCGGACGCATCGATGCGACTGTCCGCGCCATGGCCGATGCCGGATCGGCCAGCGGCATGGGATCGGGCGGCATGGCGTCCAAGCTGGAGGCGGCGCGCATCGCGCAAGGCTCCGGTGCCACCCTTGCGATCGTTTCCGGCAAGGTCGATCGGCCGCTTTCCGCTTTCCTGGCCGGGGGGCGGGGAACGCTGTTCACAGCCGAGCGCGGCGCATCGGCGAGGAAGGCCTGGCTTGCCGGGCGGCTGACGATTCGTGGCCGCATTCACGTCGATGCGGGTGCCGCCCAGGCGCTGGAACGCGGCCGCAGCCTGCTGCCGGCCGGTGCGACCGGCGTCGATGGGCGCTTCGCACGCGGCGACGTAGTTGATATCCTTGGCCCGGACGAGCAGCGGCTGGCCCGCGGACTCGTCGAATATGACGTGGACGACGCCGCCCGCATCGTCGGCCGCCGTAGCGACGCGCTGGCCGCGATCCTCGGCTATGCGCCGCGCGCTGTGCTGGTCCACCGCGATCACCTCGTGATGCTGTGACGACGCTCGCCATCACCGGCGGCACCGGCTTCGTCGGGCGACACCTGCTCCGCCTGGTGACGGAGCGCGACATGCAGGCCCGCGCGCTCGCCAGGGCCGAGCAGCGGCCGATGCGGCGGATCTTCTGGGTCGCGGGCGCCCTGGACCAGCCGGCCAGCCTGGCCCGTCTGGTATCGGGCGCGGACGCGGTGATCCACGTCGCCGGTGCCATCAACGCGCCCGACCGCGAAGGCTTCGCCGCCGGCAACATCGCCGGCACGCAGGCGATGATCGATGCGGCGCGGGACGCCGGTGTGCGCCGATTCGTCCATGTCTCGTCGCTGGCCGCCCGCGAGCCTGGCCTGTCGCTCTACGGCTGGTCGAAGGCCGAATCGGAGAAACTGGTCGCCGCCTCCGGGCTCGACTGGGCGATCGTACGCCCGCCGGCGGTGTACGGACCGGGCGACAAGGAGATGCTCGAGCTCTTCCGCATGGCCGCGCGAGGTTTCGTTGCCCTGCCCCCCGGCGGACGATTGTCGGTGATCGCCGCGGAGGATCTCGCCCGGCTCTTGCTGGCGCTGGCAGAAAGCGGCGAGCCCGGCGTCACTTACGAACCGGACGACGGCGTCCCCGGTGGCTGGGATCACGGCGCCTTCGCGCAGGCGCTCGGAGCGGCCGTCGGTCGCCCGGTGCGCAGCCTGGCCGTGCCGGCGGCGGTGCTGCGGCTCGGTGCGCGGATCGACGGGCTGGTGCGTGGCAAGGGCGCCAAGCTGACGCCCGACCGGGTTCGCTATTTCTGCCATCCCGACTGGGTGGCCGGCAGCCACCACGCGCCGCCCGCGGAACTATGGCGGCCTGAAATCGCCACCCCCGCCGGGCTCAGCGCGACGGCGGACTGGTACCGGGCGCAGGGCTGGCTGCCGCAGGCGCGGCGTCGAACCTGAGCGCCTGACCCGTCTTCCACTGCTCGTGCACGACGGCGCGAGGGGCGGTGAGCCCGACCGATCCCGTCAGTGCAACCCAACCTGCGGTCGCCGCCGTCAGCCGCTCGGCGGCCGGACCCGGCGGCAGGTCCTTGGCCCAATCGTCGATCGTGACTGCGTTAAAGAACAGCAGGAAGATCGCGCTCACCGCGACCGCGACGCTCGTCCAGCGGAGCGCGCCCTCCGTGCCCTCCTCGCCCGGCAGGTCGACGGGGGACAGCGTCTCGTCCGCTTGCATCAGTTGCTGCTGGCCCTCGGTCACCCGCACCTCCCTCAGAACTGATAGTAGATGAAGGGCGCGACCCCTTCGAAGCGGATCGCGTCGATCAGCAGGATCGCCACGCCCACGCCCAGCCCGATCAGCGGCGCCGGCACGCGGCGGGCCTGCAGCCCGATGCCCTGGATCAGGTGCTGCGGCGTGAAGTGGATCGCCAGCCCGAAGAGGATCAGCGCGATGGTCAGCGGCGTCACCGTCAGCGCAGCGACGTCGGACCGCCCAATCCCGCCGAGATAGGTAAGCGCGCTGTCCAGACTGTCGGCGCGAAAGAAGATCCAGCCGAGCGTCACGATGTGGAAGGTGATCAGGATGCCGAGCGGGCGCGGCAGCGTCGGCCAGCCCTCGGGCTTCGCATCCCGCCACAGCCGTTCGAGGCTCAGCACCAGACCATGCAGGCCGCCCCATATCAAGAAGGTCCACTTGGCGCCGTGCCACAGGCCGCCGAGCAACATCGTGATCATCAGGTTGCGACAGACATAGAGCGTCCCGCCGCGGCTGCCGCCCAGTGGGATGTAGAGATAGTCGCGCAGCCAACTCGACAGGCTGATGTGCCAGCGTCGCCAGAAATCCTGGAGCGACACGGCCCGGTAGGGCTGGTTGAAATTGTGCGGGAAGCGGTAGCCGAGCAGAGCGGCGATCCCGATCGCCATGTCGCTGTAGGCGGAAAAGTCGCAGTAGATCTGCACCGCATAACCGTAGGCCGCGGCGATCAGGTCGAGCCGGCCGTGTGCGGAGGGATCGAAGAACACCGGATCGACCAGCCCGACCGACAGTTCGGAGGCGACCACCGCTTTCTTGAACAGCCCCCACAGGATCAAGAGCAGCCCCATCGCCGCCATGCCGCGGGTCAATTGCGGCGTCCGCTCGAACTGCGGCAGCAGATCCGACGCGCGCACGATCGGCCCGGCGACGAGGTGCGGGAAGAACGACATCAGCAGCGTGATGTCGAGCAGCCCGGCTGCCGGCACCTTCCCGCGATGGACGTCGACGACGTAGGAGATGCCTTGAAAGGTGAAGAAGGACACGCCGACCGGCAGGATGATCTGGAGGAGCGGCAGATCCCGTTCCCACCCCGCCGCGGCGAGCACCAGCCCCGCCTGTTCGACGAAGAAGTCGAAATATTTGAAGAAGCCGAGGATCGCGAGGTTCGCGACGACGCCGGCCACGACCAGCGTCTTGCGAACGGCCGGCTCGTTGGCCCGCGCGATCAGCCGCGCCGTGCCCCAGTTGAGGATCGCTGACCCGATCAGCAGGGCGACGAACCGCCAGTCCCACGCGCCGTAGAATATCCAGCTGGCGAGCAGCAGCAGGATCTTGCGCCATTCGTTGCTCGCCCGCACCGCCCATGCAATCGCGTACAGGGCGAGGAAGAACAGGCCGAAGGTCAGCGTCGGAAAGAGCATCGCGCGCCTTCCCGTTCCTTATTGCCTCGCCAGGATCGACTTACTCGACCCACTAGCGTGCCGCGGCGCCGGCGCGCTCCAGATCCGCCTGCAAACGCCCGGCGATCTCCCGCCCCCCTGCGGAGGTGAAGTGGACGTAGTCGCCGCGCATCAGCGGCGGGCTGGCGCGAACCCAGGTCGGCGCGGTGCAGGGCCCGCCCATCCGCGCCTCCCAATCCCAGAACGCCAGGTTGAGCGAGGTCGCGACGCGGCGCTGCACACCGCGAACCGACGCCAGGCCGGCCGGGGGAAAGAGTGGTGGGCGCGACACATCCGGCGGCGCAGCCTGGCGGATCGGCAGGGCCGGAGGCGGCGGCGCGACGGCGACCGGCAAGGCGACGGTGGGAGCCGAAAGGCCATCGCTCCCCTGCCCTTCCTCGGCACGCACCCGATCCATGATACCCGCGAGCCCCTCGGCAGGTGCAGGCGAACGATTCACCGGAACAACCGCCGGTACTACAGGTGCCGCGATCGCCACCGACCGTCCTGCCGGGCAGTAAGCCGGTGCCGGACCGGGCGCGTTGGCGCGCATCTCGGGCCGTCGGCTGCTCGCGTCGGGCGCGCCGAGCAGCAGGATCGGCACGTTGCCCGCCAGACGCCGCAGCCTACCGATCTGGGTTCGAAGCGTGATCTCATATTCCTGCGGGCTGAAGCGGGGCGCGAAGCCCTCATTGGTGCCGAACGCGACGACGATCAGGTCGGGGCGATAAGCGCGCAGTTCCTCGCCGAGGACGGCATCGTCCGTCCGCGCGAAATGAACGAGCTGCGATCCGACGACGCCGACGTTGGAGAGCGCCACGCCGCCCGCATCGTGGAACGTCCCCCACGAGGTGATCGTCACCGGATCGCCCTCCGTCGTCACGTCCACGACCGTTTGCGGCGCATCGAGCTCGATCGTCCGGCATTCCGGGCGGGCCGTGAAGGACTCGAGCTCGAACCGGCTGGTCCGGAGGCCGATCCGGATCGACAGCGCACCCGCGCGGGGGCCGGTCATGGCGCAGATCGTGAAGCGGTCGAACGCCTCCTGCGGGTCGGCCGTGAGCGACATGCGCGCGCCGTCCCGTCGCGACGTCAGGCTGAATCCGGAGAGGCCGAGCGGCGGCCGGGGGAACGCGGAGGCGGCGCCGAAGGTCGCGGCGATGCTCCAGCCGTCGGACATTGTCACGGTCACGCCGCGGGTCAGGTAGCCGGCATAAGGCCGCCCACCGGCAAGCACGCCGCGCCCGCCACTGCCGTAGCGGCCTTGGAGCAGATCGCGCCAGGCACCGGTGATGGCATCACCGGCGGTATGGCTGTCGCCGATCTGGAGGATGTGGACCGGCCGGCCACTTTTCCCGCGCGCCTCGGCGAGCTTGCGGAAATAGGGCGCGAGCGTGTCCGCGTTGCAGAGCGCATCGACGCAGTCGGGTGCGGCGAGCAACGCCGCCGCGGCGATAAGCAGGCTCATGGCTGGTCCGTCGGCGGGGGTGCGGAGGGCGGCCGGCGGCTTTCCTCGGGCGGGGGCAGGTTGAGCTGCAGCGGTGCCCGTGGCCCGTTCGTCGTCGCCGGCTTCGTCGTGGCGGTCGCCGGCTTCGCGGCGGGTTTGTCCGTGCTCTGCTTATCGGCGGCCGGCTTGGCTGGCACCTTGACCTCCGTCTTCGGCTTGGCGTCCGCCTGCGCCTTGGCGGCCGGCCCTTCTGACCTGGGCTTGGCTGCCGGAACGTCGACCTTCGGCTTGGCTACCGGGGTCTCCGCCTTCGGCTTGGCGGCCGGCGGCGTTTCCGGCCGCGGCTTGGCCGGGACAGGCGCCTCGGGCTTCGACCTTACAACTGGTGCGGTATCGGCCTTCGGCTTCGCGGCCGGCATTTCCGTGTTGGGTGGGGGCAGCGTTTCGATCGGCTTCGGCTTGGACGGTGCGGGTTCCAGCCGGCGCGGCGCGGCATCGGGTTCCGGACTTTCGACCCGCTTCGGCTTCGCGGTCGGCGTCGGCGTGACGGGCCGCGGCTCTGGCGGCTTCACGGCGGTCGAAGGCCGGACCGGTGGCACCGCCACCGGCGGCGCTACGGGGGGCACCGCCCCGGCCATGACCCGCGCCGCCGTCACATAGGCCTTGATCCGGCCGGCCAACGCGCGCGTGATCGCCACATAGCCGTTCATCGACATGTGGATCCCGTCATTGGCACGCATCAGGCGCATCTCGCGGGAGACGGGATCGGGCAGGTAGGGCGCATATTCGCCGGCCGCATCCACGGTCAGCGGCCGGATATCGATGAACGGCACCTGCAATGCCTGCATCCGCCGTTCGTAGAAGGCGTTCATGGCGGCGATGTCGGCGTCAAACGCGGCAGTGCGCATCTTGGGCAGGCCGAGCCAGTAGACGATCGCGCCGCGCGACCGCATCAGCCGGACGAACCCTTCGATCCGGCCGCCGACGATGCGCTGCCATTCCGGGCTCATCAGCGGCGCGGCGTGACCGTCGGCATAGATCCCCTGGGTATCGTTGGCACCGAACGAGATGACCGCCACATCGACCGGACCGTCGGCGGCGATCTGCGCGTCGGCATGCTCCTCCAGGTTGCGCGTGCGGTAACGGGTGAAGCCGGTCGACTGCTGGCTGTACTTCAGCACCCGGAATTTCTCGCGCGCGGGAAGCAGATTGTAGAGCGCGCTCCACACCCCGTCGCCGAAGCTGTCGCCGAACACGCCGATGGTGACCGGGTTGCCGGCGGCGACCGCCTGCAACAGGTGCGGCTGGAACGGCAGCGCGCACTCCTGTGCGATGTCGGGCTTGGCCGGGAGCTGGCCGCCGGCGATCGCCGACGTAGGCTCCGCGCCGGCAGTGCGGATTGCGGTCGGCGGCACCACCGGCGCCGGCGGCGGCGTATTCCGGCCGGCTGCAAAGGCGTAGCCGATCGCCGCACCCGCCGCGACGCCAAGGAAGAGAACGGCAGTGCGGTCGGCGAAGAGCAGCCCCGTCCTCATTCCGCCACGCTCGCACACTCCAAAATGCCGGCACCCGCCCGCCTGCAACCATCCGAGGCTCGTACGATGGAAGGCGATCCGCCGCCCGCGAGGTCTCGAGCCCGGCCTTACCGCGCGGCGACTCCCGCTGTCGAGCGGGCGGCTCGGCAGGCCGGGGCATAAACCGGCCAGCCGTAGCGATACGGCCGGCGCGTACCTAGATCGGCGGCTCCAGCACGAAAAAAGGCGCAGCGCCGATGAAGATCTCCGGACCCGACCATCCGATCACGATCACCCCCTCGGGCGACCGCGTCACCGTCCACTTCGGCGGCCATGTCGTTGCCGAGACGCGACGCGCACTTTTGCTCCAGGAGGCGAGCTATCCGCCCGTGCTCTACGTGCCGCGCGACGATGTCGACATGCCAGTCTTCCACCGGACCGATAAGACCACGCACTGCCCGTACAAGGGCGACGCCAGCTACTTCTCGCTACGCGTCGGCGACGCCGTCTCGAACGATGCCGTGTGGAGCTACGAGACGCCGTTCGATGCCGTGGCGGAGATTGCCGGGCACGTCGCCTTCTACCCCGACCGCGTCGAATCGATCGAGCGCCACCCGGCCTGAGGGCCGGGTTCCGCACCGGGCGTGATCTCGACGCCCGACGATCGTTCGATGTGGCGGACGACGGCGCTGACGCTGCTCTGATCGGGCATGGCGGACTGCGCGTCGCGCCAGACGTCGTGCGCCGACGCCCACACCGGCACGGCGATCCCTTTGCCGTCGGCCAACCGCGTCGCGATGTTCATGTCCTTGACCATCAGGTCGAGCTTGAACGGATCGTCGAAGGTCCGACTGAGGACGCGTTGGGCGATGTGCGTCTGCGTGATCCACGACATGCCGGTGGATTCGATCAGCACCGCATTCATCACCGCCGGGTCGAGCCCCTGGCCCTTGCCGAGCACCAGCCCCTCCGCCGTCGAGACGAGGGTGACGGCGGTGATGGTGTTGTTGATCGACTTCATAACGTGGCCGGATCCGATCGGCCCGAGATGGAAGACCTTGCGCCCCATGATGTCGAATAGCGGCCGCGCGCGGGCGACGTCGCTCGCCTCGCCACCGACCATGAAGACCAGCTCTGCGGCTTTGGCGCCCCATTCGGCGCCGGAGACCGGCGCATCGACCATCGCCACGCCTCGCTCGGCGAGCTTGGCCGCGACCTCGCGCGTCAGCCACGGTTCCGCGGACGAGGTGTCGACGAGCAGCGATCCGGTACGGAACCCCGCGATCAGCCCTTCCTCCCCGAGCGCGACTTCGCTGACCTCGCGACCCGAGGGTAGCATCGTCACGACGATCTCGGCCGCGGCGGCGACCTCGGCCGGGGTGCGGGCGATCCGAACCTCGGGAAAGAGCGCGCGGAGCCTCTCGCCCGCCGCAGGATCCAGGTCGAGCACGGTCAGCGGATGGCCCGCGGCGGCAAGGTGGCCGGCCATCGGCCCGCCCATCACGCCGAGCCCGACGAAGCCGATCGCGACCGCCATGAGCCTGTCCCCTTCGTTCAGGCCGGCGCCATCCCCCGCTTGGCCAGCGCCCGCGGCGCCGTCTCACGCAAGCCCGTCGCGAGTGCGGCACCGACCAGGCACAGCACCATCAGCATCCACATCACGGCGTTCAGCCCGAAGGCATCGCCCAGAACCCCGGCCAGCGCCGGCGAGAGCACCCCGCCGATGAACTCGCCCAGCCCCATGCAGAGGCCGATCGCGGTCGCGGCGTGACGGGCATCGACCGATTCCGACGGGATGGTCGCCATGAACAGCGGAAAGATGCCGTTGAGCGCCCAGCCGACCGCGAAGATCAGCGCCAGCACCAGCGCCGGACCGTCATAGTACATCGCCGCGAGCGGGATCAGCACGCCCAGTAACGGCGCGATCACCATCAACGGCTTGCGCCCGATGCGATCCGACAGAGCCGGCGTGAGGAAGGCATTGGCCGTCGCCGACAGGCCGAGCGCGCCGATCGTCCAACTCATCGTCTGCGGATCGAAGCCGCGGATGCTGGTCAGGTAGACCGGCAGGAAGGCCAGCGTGGTTATGAAGTAGGAGACCAGCACGATCGCCATCAGTGCGCACAGCATGACGTTGCGATCGCGGAAGATCTCACCCGTGGTGCGCTTCGGCTCGGCGACGGTGGCAACCTCGAACGGCGCGGGCGGATCGTTGCGGATGTAGAACCACATCAACGCCGCGGTGATGATGCCGGGCACACCCGCCAGGTAGAAGGTCGTGCGCCAGCCGAGGGTGCCGGCGAATGCCACCAGCAGCACCGGGGCGACGCACGATCCAAGCAGGTTCGATCCGAAATTCTGGGTGACGCCCATCGCGACGCCGCGGTGGCGCGGATCGACGACCTGGCTGACCATCACCTGGCTGATCGGCATGATCCCGCCTTCCGCCGCCCCCATCAGCATCCGCGCGCCGAGCAGAAGCGCGAATGACTGGGCGAGGCCGGACAGGAACGAGCAGACCGAGAAGACGAGCGTAGCCAGCACCAGCAGCCCCTTGCGGCTGTTCAGCTTGTCGGACAGGCGACCCATGCCAAACGCGGCGAGCGCCCAGGTCAGCGCCATCGCCCCGGCAAGAATGCCGACCATGGTGTTGGTGAGCCCGAGTTCCGGCTGGACGAACGGCATCAGGAAATTGAGCGAGTTACGATCGAAGAAGACGATGCCGAAGTTGATGCTGAGCAGCGCCACCAGCCCGATCTGATAGGCGCGCGAGCCGCCCGGCACGCGATCGATCGCAGCCGCATTGCCGGAGCCAAATTGCGCCATCCGTTCCTCTCCCGACCGGGCTGTCCGCCCCGGCGACGTCGCGGGATCGATCGCGTCCCGCTTCCCGGCGCGACAGTTCCGGATTTTGCGCGCGCCAGCAAGCCCGAGGGCGAACATTAGCGCGTCTGCCTGAACACCGCGGCGGGACCTTGCGCCGCTCTGCGCGTTGAACCGCCCTGACGATCCCCCAACATCCGGAACATCCCCATGCGCTACAACAAGCTCGGCCGCACCGGCCTGTTCGTCTCCGAACTCTGCCTCGGCACGATGACCTTTGGCGGCTCCGGCGACATGTGGAGCAAGATCGGCGCGCTCCAGCAGGACGAGGCCGACGGCATGATCCGCGCCGCGATCGATGCCGGCATCAACTTCCTCGACACCGCCGACGTCTATTCGGCGGGCGTCTCCGAACAGATTACCGGCCAGGCGCTGAAGAACCTCGGCATCAAGCGCGACGAGATCGTCGTTGCGACCAAGGCGTTCGGCCAGACCGGCGAGGGACCGAACGGCCGCGGCAACAGCCGCTATCACCTGATCGATGCCTGCAAGGCGAGCCTCAAGCGGCTCCAGCTCGATCATATCGACCTCTACCAGATCCATGGCTTCGACGTGGCGACCCCGATCGAGGAGACGGTCCGCGCGCTCGACACGCTCGTCCAGCACGGCCACGTCCGCTACGTCGGCGTTTCGAACTGGGCGGCCTGGCAGATCATGAAGGCGCTCGGTATTTCCGAGCGGATGGGGCTGCACCGGTTCGAGAGCCTGCAGGCCTACTACACGCTCGCCGGGCGCGACCTGGAGCGCGAGATCGTGCCGATGCTGAATTCCGAGGGTGTTGGCCTGATGGTGTGGAGCCCGCTCGCCGGCGGCTTCCTGTCGGGCAAGTATAGCCGAGACGACGAGCAGGCGGCGGACGGTCGCCGCACCGGCTTCGATTTCCCGCCGGTCGATCGCGACCGCGGCTATGCCGTCATCGACGCGATGCGCCCGATCGCCGAGGCCAAAAGCGTGTCCGTCGCCCAGGTGGCATTGGCCTGGCTGCTCCACCAGCGCACGGTGACCAGTGTCATCATCGGCGCCAAGCGTCAGGAGCAGCTGGTCGACAACCTCGCCGCGGTGGACGTGGAGCTCAGCGCCGAGGATCTCGCGGCGCTGGAGGAGGTCAGCAAGCTGCCGGCGGAGTATCCCGGCTGGATGCTGAGCTTCCAGGGCGGCAACCGCATCCAGCAGGCAGCGGCGGTTCGCCACCCGCGCTAAGGCGCTCGCTCAGCCTGCCGGTTCGATCGAGACGCGCTGCGTCGCCAGCCGGTCGGCTTCGCCCGGATCATGGGTGACGTAGAGGATCGGCAGGCCGAGTTCGTCACGGATGCGCTCGATCACGGCCATGATCTCCTCGCGCCGCGCCTGGTCGAGCGAGGAGAGCGGCTCGTCCATCAGCAGCGAGCGCGGGCCGGAGAGGAGCGCGCGGCCGATCGCCACCCGCCGCGCCTCCCCGCCCGACAGCGATCCCGGCCAGCGATCGAGCAGGTGGCCGATGCCGAGGAACGCCACCGCATCGTCCAGCCCCATCCAGCGATCCTTCGGCGCGGCGAGGCGGTGGCCGTAGAGCAGATTGGCGCCCACCCGGCGGTGCGGAAACAGGCGATCAT
>Ga0160473_100185_pt1 | contig 58228 bp, 62 predicted proteins | sample HID1975I_E11MG_FD_108217 | JGI IMG/M metagenome (GOLD analysis project Ga0160473, IMG submission 108217) | Enriched soil microbial communities from UW Madison campus, WI, USA - HID1975I_E11 MG | ecosystem: Environmental > Terrestrial > Soil > Unclassified | place: USA: Madison, Wisconsin... | reverse complement strand
GGCCGGATTGCTCGACACCTGGGCCTGCGCGGTGCTTGCCGCGGCAACTGCACCCAGTGCGCATGCGGTCATCAAAGTCGTGCGTGCACGCGCACGCAGAGCGGTCGCCCCCATGATCATCCCCCCATTTCCGCGGCCTTGATTGACCTGCGTGAACCAGCGTGCCCGCGCTGGACTCCACCGTTGGGAAGCGGGCTAACATAGGCCGTTGTCGGCATCAATTACCTGTTGTGACTGGAAACGACGCCACCGCGCTTTCGCCTCGGGTGTTGCGGATTAGTCAAAGGTTAATCGAAGTCGTCCATGCAGGCGCGATGAAAGGCTGCCCACAGCCATGAACGCGCCCCGGATCGACGCAGCCGGTCGTGCCGCCCGTACGGGCGCGGTGCGCGATGCGATCGCGCGCGCGGCGGACCGGACCGGCGTCGACTTCAATTATCTGCTGGCCCAGGCGCAGAGCGAGAGCGGCCTCGACCCGACGGCTAAGGCCTCCAGCTCGTCCGCGTCCGGACTCTACCAGTTCATCGACCAGAGCTGGCTGGGTGTGCTGAAACAGCATGGCGCCGAGCACGGCTATGGCTGGGCGGCGGATCGGATCAGCTGGAGCCATGGTCGCTGGCGGATCAACGATCCGGCCGCGGCGCAGGCGATTTTCGGCCTCCGCAACGATCCCGGCGCCTCGTCGCTGATGGCGGCGGAGTTCGCCAGCGACAATGCCGAGGGTCTGACGCAGGCACTCGGCCGCACGCCGTCGGGCGCCGACCTCTACTTCGCGCATTTCCTGGGACTTAAGGGTGCCAGCCGGTTCCTGAAGGCGGCCGATGCCTACCCCGATGCGGCGGCGGCCTCGATCTTCCCGCGTGAGGCCGGCGCCAACCGCGGCATCTTCTATCGCAAATCGGGCGAGGCCCGCTCGCTGTCTCAGGTCTATGCGCTGATGGCGCGCAAGATCGGCGGGGCAGGGATGGTGCGATCGGGCGAAACGGTTGATCGTCCGCTCCAGATGGCCTCGGCAGGCAGCGATGCCGTCAAGCTGGTCGGCGTACCCGCCTCCGCCGTCGCGCGGGATGCCGGCGCGGGCAGCGCGGCGACGATGTACGCGCTCGCCAACCAGCAGGGCCGGCTCAACCTGCTCCGACCCGATCCCAAGCACGCCATGCTCGCCTACCGGCTGATCGCCGCCTCGCTGACCTGAGCCGCTGCAACGGGCTCGGCCGGCCCGGCCGGCGCCTCCGCACTCCACGCCAGCGTGATCGACATGCGCCGGTTGCGCGGGTCGTAGATGTCGGTCGGGACATAGGGCTCGCGCTCGGCCACACCCTCGATCCGGGCGAAGCGGCCAGCGCCCACACCGTTATGGCTGAGCGCCTGACGCGTTGCTTCGGCGCGTGCCGACGACAGCGTCCAGTTGTTGACGGAACGGCCGGAGGCGTAGGGCAGCGCGTCGGTGTGACCGCGCACGATCACCGCATTCGGCACGCCTGCGATCACCTGCGCGACCTGCCCCATCAGCCGCGCCGCGTCGGGCAGCAGCATGTCGTTGCCGAGACCGAACATCGCGAAATCCGCCTGGTCGACCAGATCGATGCGCAGACCCTCGCGCGTTTCCATGAAGCGGATGTTGCGGCGGAGCGCCCGCAGCTTGTTGTCCTTCTCGATCTTGTCGATCAGCTGCTTGCGCAGCGCCGCAAAGCGGGCGCGATCGCGGCTGCGCATGGCCATGGCCGCTTCCTTCTCGCCGCCGGTCGCGTCCTTGGGGATCGTGATTCCCTTGGATCCGGTCTGCGCCGCCTTGTGCGGGTAATTGTCCTTGGCGATGATCGAGTCGCCGCCGAACGGGCCGTTCGCGCCGGCCGACTTGGCCTTCATCTCGACCAGCGTCGGCGTGAAATAGTCGGCGATGCCCTTCCGCTGCTTCTCGGTCGTGGCGCCGAGGATCCATAGCAGCAGGAAGAACGCCATCATCGCCGTCACGAAGTCGGCATAGGCGACCTTCCAGGCGCCGCCATGATGGCCGCCATGACCGTCGGCCATGATCTTCTTGACGATGATGATCTTGGGCGGCTCGGGCTCGTTCCGGCCGCGTTTGGCGGAGGAGGCCACGGGGCTAGCGGCCGCGCATGCCGTCGAACACGTCGGCGAAGGCCGGCTGGTTCGAATGGCTGATGCCGGAGCGCGCTGCTTCGATCACCAGCGGCAGCGGATGGCCGTGGAGCGAGGCGATGATGATCTGCTTGACGGTGTGATAGATGGCGTCGTCGCTCTCGATCACCTGACGGCAGCGCTGAGCGAACGGGCCGACGATGCCGTAGGCCAGGAGCACGCCCAGAAACGTGCCGACCAGCGCCGATCCGATCATGCCGCCCAGGATGGCCGGCGGCTGATCGATCGAACCCATCGTCTTGACCACGCCGAGCACGGCCGCGACGATACCGAGCGCGGGCAACGCATCGGCCAGCCCTTGCAGCAGATCGGCCGGGCGGACGGCATCGTGGTGGTGTGTTTTCAAGGAGTTGTCCATCACCTCTTCCACCGCGCGGGGATCGAGCGTGCCCGATGACACGACGACGAGCCGCAGCGTATCGGTGATGAGGTGGGTGAGCGTCTGATCCTTCAGCAGCCGCGGATATTCCGCGAAGATGCTCGACGATTTCGGATCCTCGATATGCGGCTCGAGCGCCACCGGGCCGTCCGTGCGCAGCATCTTCATCAGCGATGAGACCAGGAAGATCGCGTCGAGGAAGTCCTTCTTCTTGTACTTCGGACCCTTGAAGACCTTGCCAAGGCCGCCACCCAGCTGCTTCAATTCCTTCATCGAGTTTCCGGCGATCACCGCGCCGACGGCGGCGCCGCCGATGATCAGCATCTCATGAGGCACGGCGTGAAGCACGGGTTCAAGATGGCCGCCGGTGATGGCGAAGCCGCCAAAGACCATCAGCAGGAGCACGACCAGGCCGATCGCTGCGAACATGTCCGAAAACCCCCAAACGGCGGCGGCGAAACACGAGGGGCCGCCTACTCCTTACAATTAACGGCCGGAGGCTTCGGAATTTATGATTGAGGGTTCGTTAGGGACAATTCCCGGCGTCGAATTCGTCAGCCGAGAATGTCGAACAGCGTCTGCCGATTGAGCTTGGCGAACACCGCCTGCGACGCCTCCAGCGTGTTGAGCTTGGAGGTGATGAGCGTGATCGCCGCGCTCACGTCGGCACCCTCGATAGCCTTGCGTTCGTCATCGAGAACGACGGCCTTGTCCGCCAGCGCTTCGCGACGGGCATCGATCCGCGCGGCACGGACACCTTGTTCGCCGTGGAGCCCGGCGACGCGGTCCGATCCGGCGGTGATGGCATCGAGCGAGGTGGCGGTTGCGGCGGTGCGCGCGTCGCCATCCTCGATCTCCAGGGCGTCGGCGGTGGCGCCGACGATGCCCGCCAGGCTGGTGTCGCCCGTACCGAACAGAACATCGCGCGAGACCGTCGCGGACACGCGCGTACCGGGAGCGATGGGGATAGCGAGCGGCTCGCCTTCCGGGAACAGCGGCTGACCGCGCGAATCCTTTTGCGCGGCGATCTGAGCGATGTCCTGGGCAATGCCGCGCAGTTCCGCGGCCGCGATCTTGCGGTCGTTCGCCGAGTAGGTGGCCGAGCGGGCGGCGATCGCCAGCTCGCGCGCGCGATCCAGGGCCGTGGTCAGCGAGCCGATCGCGCTGTCCGCCCGGGTCGCGACGGCCGAGGCGACCTCGACATTGTCGGCAAAGGCGGCATCGTCCGACTGGGCACGCCGAACAGCGCCGAGGCGGGCATTTCCGGCTGGATCCTCAGATGGCGTCGCAAGCTTCTTGCCGGTCGAAACCTGATCCTGAAGCTTGGCGATATCGCGCGAGAGTGCCGACTGGCGAGCAATCTCTGCGGAGATGCGGGCGCTGGTTCCGCCGATCATGTCTCAATCCTTCAGAAGAGCTGCAGGATGCTCTGGAGCGTTTCGCGGGCGACCTGGATGACCCTGGCCGACCCGTCATAGGCCTGCTGGAAACGGATGAGCTCGGCCGCCTCGCGGTCGAGATCGACGCCAGACACGTCGTCGCGCTCCACCAGCGCAGCGTCACGGCGGGTGGCTGCGGCGGTCGACTGCGCCGTCGCTGCGGCGAGCGCCTGAGCGTTGATCGTGACGATGCCGGACATGCGCGCCTCTGCCCCGTCCGCCCCGCGCAGATCGGCAAGAGCCGTCAGGTTGCCGTTGGCGGTGCCGTCGGCCGAGGCTGCGGCGATCGCCGCCGGGTTGGTCGTGGCAAGGGCAAGGCTCGCCGCGGTTGCGCCGACGCTGAGGAGCGCGGGGCCGCTTGCCTTGTCCGGGGTCCGTCCCTGCGCCTGCCAGCTGTTAAGCTGTCCGGCGAACTCCACCGCGACCTTATCGAGCGAGGCACGGGTGTCGGCGGTGGCGGCGGCGGCATCGGCGAGCCCGGCGATGCGCCCGCCGCTCGGCGACTTGGCGGCACCGTCGACGGAGAAGGAGAGCCGGCCATCTTCGGCCACGCTCAGTGCTAGAGAGGCTGCCTGATTGCCCGCCACCAGCGCCGTATCAGGCGAACCCGCCAGCGTCACCCCGGCGGTGCCGTCGGACGCGATCTTCACGTCAATGCCGATCTGCGCGGAAAGATCATCGAGCAGGCGATCGCGCTCGTCAGAGAGGCTCGCCTTTGCGCTCGTTCCGTCCGGCGCGCGCGCGAGCGACGCGTTGAGCTTGGCGAGAGCCGCGAGGTTGGTGTCGATCGAGGCAACTGTCGACGCCGCATCGGAGGAGATGCCCTCGGCAACGCGGCCAAGACCGGTCGCCGCGCCCTTGATCGCATCGACGGCGTCGCCGAGCGCCGAGAGCGTGTTGGTGCGGGCCAGTGTCCCGTTAGGATCGGCGGACAGGCGGTTGGCGGCGTTGAAGAAGTCCGTGATGCGGGCCGACACGCCGGTGTCACCATCGGGCAGGGCGCTCTCGACCGCACCCAGCCACTGCGCGCGCGCGCCGGCGCTGCCGGCATCGCCCGCGGCGCTGCGCGCGTCGGCAGCCTTGAAGTCGTTCCAAGCGCGGTTGACGCCAGTCGCCTGGACGCCGCCACCGCTGAGCGATGGCCGGTAGAGCGGACCGGATCCCCCGACCGAGGTCTCCTTCAGCGTCACATCGCGCCGTGCATAACCCTTGGTCTCGGCATTGGCGACGTTTTCGCCGACGACCGACAGCGCGCTGCGATAGGCGCTGATCCCGGAGGCACCGATGCGCAGGAGGTCGGTCATTTCGGCTTGGTCTCGGTCGCCGCGGTGGCGGGATCGGCGCGAGCGGCGAACTGCTTCATCAGCAGCTCGGCGATGCCGAAGCCCTTGCCGCCGGCCATGTCGTCGGCCAGCCGTGCGTCGGACATGTCGCGGAACTGCTCGCCGGCGGACGATCCGAACAGCTCGTCGCCGAGGCTGGCCGAGCGCATCGACGAGATCATCTGACGCATGAAGACCGCCTCGAACGCCTTTGCCGCCTTGCCGAGCTGATCGTTCTCGGCGGCGGACGCGGCGTTCGTGCCGGTGGCGGTGACGGGCGCAATCACAGGACGATCAGCTCCGCTTTCATCGCGCCGGCCTGCTTCAGCGCTTCGAGGATGGCGACGAGATCCGCCGGCGACGCCCCGAGAGCGTTCACCGCCTTGACGATGTCCGCCAGGCTCGCCCCGGGATGGAAGTCGACCATTTGCGCCTTGTGCTCCGTCACTTCGATGTTGCTCGACGGCGTCACTACCGTCTGACCCTTACTGAAAGGTGCAGGCTGGGAGACTTGCGGATTTTCGCTGACGCTGACGGTGAGCTTGCCGTGGGCGACGGCGGCGGGCGCGATCCGCACCGCGCCATTGATGACGACCGTGCCGGTGCGGGCGTTGACGATTACCCGCGCCGGTGCGTCCGCGGGCGACACGTCGAGATTTTCGATCTGCCCCATCAGCAGCGTGCGACCCTCGGCGCCCTGCGGCGCAGCAATGGCGACGGTGACCGCATCCATTGCCCGCGCCCGGCCGGGACCGAAGGCGGAGTTGATCGCCTGGGCAATGCGGCTGGAGGTGGTGAGGTCAGCCTCACCGAGGTTGAAAAGCAGTTCGGGCGCCTGGGCGAAGCCGGTGTCGACGGCACGCTCCACCGTTGCGCCGCCGGGAATGCGACCGGCGGTCGGCACGTTCACCGACACGCTCGATCCGTCCTGGGCGCTGACGCCGAGCCCGCCGACGGCGAGATTGCCCTGCGCCATCGCATAGATCTGTCCGTCAGCGCCGTAGAGCGGGGCGACCACGAGCGCGCCGCCGCGCAGCGACTTGGCCTTGCCCATCGCCGAGACCGTGATGTCGAGCTTCTGGCCCGGCTTGGACATGGCCGGCAGTTCGGCGGTGATCAGGACCGCGGCTGCGTTCTTGAGGGCGGGATTGACGCCCGGCGGCAGGGTCAGGCCGAAGCGCTGCGCCACGCCCTTCATGCCGAGCGTCGCGTAATCCAGGCTGTCGTCGCCCGTGCCGGCGAGACCGACGACGATGCCGTAGCCGGTCAGCTGGTTGGTGCGCAGCCCCTGGAAGCCGCCAAGATCCTTGATCCTCTCGGCATGGGCCGGAAAGGTCGACAGGAGCGCGGTCAGCGCGACGCAGAGGAACGAGATCAGGCGCATCGGACGCATCCTCAGAACGGGGCGACGCGGGAGAAGAAGCGGCCGAGCCAGCCCTGGCGGCTGGCCCGCGCGATCTCGCCCGATCCGGAATAGGTGATCCGCGCATCCGCCACGCGGGTGGAAAGCACGCGATTGTCGGGCAGGATGTCGGCTGGGCGGACGATGCCGGCGATGCGGATCTGTTCCTCGCCGCGGTTCAGCGTCACCAGCTTCTGGCCGCGCACGACGAGGTTGCCGTTCGGCAGGACCTGCGCGACGGTCACCGTGACCTCACCGGTCAGCGCGTTCGACTGCGTCGCCTGGCCCTTGCCGTTGAAGGTGCCGCCGCCGCCGACCGCGACATCGCTCGGGTTGAAGAAGGAAAGCGGGCCGGTGGTCGGCGGGGTGAGGCCGATATTGCCGGACCGATCGGTCGAGGCGGAGTTGGTCTTCACCGCCTGGGTACGCTCGACCAGCGCGATCGTCAGCGTGTCGCCGACGGTCGCAGCGCGGGCGCCCGAGGTAAGCGGGGCATAGCCGTTGGCGACATGGAAGATGGCGCCGTCCGCCGGCGGTGCGGCGGGGGCGACCGGCATGGTCGAGGAAAACTCGACATCCTCCGCCTTCACCTTGCGTGCGTGCGAAGGCGTCGCGGCCAGACAGCCAATCGCCGCCGCCACGAAGGCGAGTGCCATCAAGTACGGGGGCTTGCGACGCATGGCGGCGCGCCGTTCCCGGATGCCCAAAGGCGGGTAGCTGGTTGCGGAGACGCGGCGCTCGATCATGCGCGGCGGCTCAGAGCTGCTGGTTGACATATTGCAGCATCTCGTCGGTGGACTTGATCATCTTGGAATTGACCTCGTAGGCGCGCTGCGTCTCGATCATGTCGACCAATTCCTCGACGACGTTGACGTTCGAGCCTTCGAGTGCGCCCTGGCGGATCGCGCCGCGGCCATCGAGCCCGGCAGCACCGGTCTGCGGCGTGCCCGACGCGGCGGTCTCGCCAAGCAGGTTGTTGCCGAGGTTTTCGAGGCCCGCCGGATTGATGAAGCGTGCCGTTTCGATCTTGCCGAGCTCGGTCGGCGCGGTCTGACCGGGGGTGGTGGCGGAGACGGTGCCGTCGGTGCCGATGGTGATCGTCTGCGACCCTTCCGGCACGGTGATCTCGGGCACGATCGCCATGCCGTCCTCTGTGACCAGCTTGCCCTCGGCGGTCAGCGCCAGATTGCCGGCGCGGGTGTAGCCGATCCGACCGTCCGGCATCGTCACCTGGAAATAGCCGTTACCCTCGATCGCGAGATCCAGGCTGTTGCCGGTCGTCTGGAGGGAGCCCTGGCTGTCGATACGGGCTGTGCCGGTCATCTGCACGCCGGTGCCGAGCGACTTGCCGACGGCATATTTGTTCTCGGCCGAGGAAGCGGCGCCGGGTGCGGTCATCGCCTGGTAAGCGAGCGTCTCGAAACTCGCGCGGTCGCGCTTGAAGCCGGTGGTGTTCACGTTCGCCAGGTTGTTGGCGATCACGCGCATCCGTTCGGACTGGGCATCGAGGCCGGTACGGGCGACGTGGAGGGCAGCGGTAGTCATGTCGTGCTGTTCCTTCGGCTTTAATCGGGCAGGCGCATCAGCTGCGCGGCGTCGGTGTCGATGTCCTTGGCGGTGGCGAGCATCTTGACCTGGGTTTCCCAGGCACGGCTCGCCTCGATCATCTCGACCAGCGCCTGGGAGGTGTTGACGTTGGAACCTTCGATCGCCCCGCTGACGAGGCGGGCATCGGGATCGGTCGGCAGGGCGCCGCCGCCGCGAACCCGGAACAGCCCGTCCATGCCCTTGACGATCCGCGAACCGGCGGGGCTGGCGAGCTTCAGCCGATCGATCTCCTGCGGCGACTTGGGATCGCCGCCCTCGGGCACGATGCTGATCGCGCCCTGCGGATCGATCGAGATGCTGTCGTGCGGCGGCAGGGTGATCGGGCCGCCTTCGCCAAGCACCGGCACGCCGTCGCCGTTGATGAGCAGCCCAGTCTCGGTGACCTTCAGGTCGCCGCGCCGCGTATAGGCTTCCTCGCCATCCTCCGCCTGGACCGTCAGCATCGCATCCTTCTGAAGCGCCACGTCGAGCGTGCGGCCGGTTTGCGAGACCGCACCCTCGCGCATGTCGGCGGCGAGCGTCTCCTCGGAGGCGAGGGCGCGGCTGTTGAGGCCGGCGCCCTGCGCCCAATTGGCCGATGCGGCCGCCATGTCGGCGCGAAAGCCCACGGTGTTCGCGTTGGCGAGGTTGTTCGCCGTCGCGGCCTGGCGGGACATCGCGTTCCGCATCGCGGACACGGAAGCGTAGGCAAGGCGGTCCATCTACCCGGATCCGATCAGTTGCGCAGGTTGACGGCGGTGTCGGTGAGCTGGTTGGCGGTATCGATCGCCTTGGCGTTCGCCTGGAAGTTGCGCTGCGCCTGGATCAGCGTGACGAGCTCTTCGGTCAGGTCGACATTGGCTTCCTCGAGCGCGCCGGACTGGATCGCGCCGAAGCCGTCATCTCCGGCTGCGCCGACCTGGGCCGCGCCGGACCGGCCGGTCAGCGTCCAGCTGGCATTGCCGATCTGGCGAAGCCCCTCGGGGTTGGAGACGTTGCCGATAGCGATCCGGCCGAGCTTCAACGAACTGCCATCGGCATAAGAAGCGACGACCAGGCCCTTCTCGTCGATCGACACGTTGTCGAGCTTGGCGCCGTCGCTGCTGGTGGTGTTGGTCGGCGGGATCTGGAGATTGACGGTGCTGGCGAGATCGGCCCCAGTAGCCGCGCCATTGTCATCCACGGGCAGGACCTGGAGAAAGGCGCCGTCCGAGTTGATGACGTTATTGTTCGCGTCCGTCTTGAACGCGCCGGAGCGAGTGAAAGCGGTCGTGCCGCCGTTGACCGCCGAGTGGGTGACGAAGAAGCCCTGGCCGGACACGGCGAGGTCGAGCACGCGCTCCGAGGTTTGGAAGCTGCCCTGCGTGAACTGCTGGTCCAGGCTGCGCAGACGCGTGCCGAGGCCGGGCGTGTCCGCTGCCTGAAGGGCGGAGGCAGCGACGATGTCGCCGAACTCGGCGCGGCTCTTCTTGAAGCCGGTGGTGCCGACGTTGGCGATGTTGTTCGAGGTCACCGAAAGATCGGTCTGCGCCGCCTTCAGGCCGCTCAGCGAAGTGTAGAAGGACATGTGCGGAAGTCTCCTGCGAGAAGATGTCAGCCGAGCCGGATGGCGTCGGCGGGATCGATGAGGCCGAGGGGCGTGACGAGCTTGGTCGCGCCGCTGGCGGGTGACTGGACGCCGCCGATCGCGGCCCAACTCGCCGTCGTGGGGCTGAGCTTGGCGCCCGTCGCATCCCGCGCGGTCACGACGATCCGGAGCGCGCCGCCACCGGCGACGTTGCCCGCTGCATCCTTGCCGTCCCAGCCGAAATCGATCGTGCCGGCCGCCTGGGCGCCGAGATCCTCGCTGTGGACGGCATTGCCGTCGCCATCGACCAGGCTGATCGTCACGTTGCTGGCGGCCGAGGGCAGGGTGACCTGACCGCGGTAGCTGCCGTCGGCGAGCGGCGTCGCGGCGTCGCTCTCGACCAGCGCGGAACGGCCGATCCAGCTCGCCGCATCGCCGATCCGCGATCCGGTCAGCTCGGTCGCCAGGCTCTTCAGGCTGGCGTTCATTTCCGAGATGCCGGCTACGCTCGAGAACTGCGCCATCTGCGCAGCCATCTGAGTGTTGTCCATCGGGTTGAACGGATCCTGGGTCTTCAGCTGCGTCGTCATCAGCTTCAGGAAATCGGTCATGCCGAGCGCGCCGCTGTTCGCAGCCGTCGAGTTATTCGCCGCGGCGGAGGCGCCGGCGAGAGTAGCGATGTTCGTCATTTGCCGAGCCTCAGCGTGTCCAAGGTGAGTGTCTTCGCGGTCTGCAGAACCTGGACGTTGTTCTGATACTGGCGGGCGGTTTCGATCATCTCGACCATCTCGGCGGCGCTATCGACGCCAGCTTCCCAGACATCGCCATTGCCGTCGGCAAGGGGGTTGTTCGGATCGTGGCGCCGGGTCGGCTCGGTCGAGGAAGCGACGACCTGATTGACCTTCACGGTCGCCACGCCGGGCCGCTCGCCGACCGCTTCGAACACGGGCTTCAGCGCGCGGAACGCGGCCCCCTTCGACGATGCGATGGTCCCGGCATTGGCAAGGTTCGAGGCAGTGGTGTTGAGGCGGACGAGCTGCGCGGACATCGCCCGCCCGGCAATGTCGTAGACGGACATCGGGTTCGACATGGCGCTTATTCTCCGCGGATTGCCTGCATCACAGTCGAGATGCGGGCTTCGAGAAAGGAGAGGGTGGTGCGGTACTGGACCGCGTTTTCGGCGAACTCGGTCTGCTCGGTATTGAGCTCGACCGTGTTGCCATCGAGCGAGCTTTGCAGCGGCACGCGGTAGGCGACGCTGGCCGAGGCTGCCTCGTTCGCGTCCTTGCCCTGGGCGGTCGCGAGATCGAGCGCCTTGGTGAAATCGATGTCGCGCGCCTTGTAGTTGGGCGTCGCCGCGTTCGCGATGTTCGAGGCGAGCATCGCCAGCCGCTGACTGCGCAGGGCCAGCGAAGCGCCGTGTATGCCGAACAGCTGGTCGTTGACCGCCATCTTTCCGTCCCTCGTTAAATCTTCGCCGCGCCGTGCCGTTCTTCGATGTGAACGGGATGGACGCGACCGGGTCCGCAAACCCGTCGGCGAATGTGATGCAAAGCCTGTGCCAGTTTGGCTGAAAGTGCCCGCGGCAGCGTGGCAACCCTGCGGCAGCGGGCAGGCGGCAGCGGGGGCGGCAAGATCTTGCCGGTGCGGCAGTGTGTTGCCGGCAGGGTGCAAATCGGGGGTCATATGGAATATCTCGCCGCCGTCGGCCGCTTTCTGGATCCATTGTCGCTGCTGATCGTGTTCGGCGGAGCCTTTGCCGCCGCCGCCCTGCGCTCGACGCGCGAGGATCTTGCCGCTGCGTTCGCCGCGCTCGGACCGTTGCTGCGCGCCGATCCGGCCGCCGATGCGCGCGCTGCCCGTGCCGCCGTCTCCCGGATCGAGCGGATCGCCGAAGTGCGATCGGTGGCCTGCGTCGACCGGGTCGAGACCGCCGGCCGCTTCCTGCGCCTTGCCGCGGTTCATCTGGCCGAGGCGTCGAGTTCGCAGGCGTTCGCCCTGTGGGCGGAGGAGGAGGCGGAGGCGATGGCCGCGCGTCATGCCCGTGCCGCCGCGGTTTGGCGGGCGATCGCCGATGCCGCCCCAGCGATGGGGATGCTGGGCACGATCGTCGGCCTGAGCACGATGTTCGCCGGAATGGACGATGCCGCCGGGATAGGACCGGCCATGGCGCTGGCGATGCTCACGACCTTCCACGGCGTCCTGCTCTCGACGGTGATCGCAGGTCCGATCGCCGCCCGTCTGGAGCGGCTCTCGACCGAGGAGGCGGAGTGGCGCCATGCAGCGTGCCGTCGCCTGACCCTGCTGGCCGCTGCCGAGCTCGATTTACCGTTGCCGCGAACGCGCCTCCGCCACGCCGTATGAACGCGGTGCGCAATCCGCGCTGGCTGATCAGCTTTGCCGATCTCTGCCTGCTGCTGCTCGGCTTCTTCGTGCTGCTCCAAGCCAGGCAGAACAACGCGGTCGCCGCGCAGAGCATCCGCAGCGCCTTCGGCGCGCCGGAGGCCGGGCGGCTGGAAGTCTACCCCGCCAGCACGCTGTTCGAGCCGGGCGAGGCGATGCTGCGCCCCGGGCAAGATGCGCGACTCGTCATCGCCGGTGCGCAGGCGGCCAAGCGCAGCCGGCGGATCAGGATCGAAAGCGTCGGCGTGGAGGCGGCGACGGCGCGGTTCGATGCCTGGGAACTCGCTGCTGCCCGCGCTGCGGCGGTGGCACGCGCGATCGCCCGCGGCGGCTTGCCCAACGACCGCATCGACATCGCCGTGGCCCCTGCGAGCGCCGGCGGCAAAGGCCAGGTGCTGACGCTCGTCACGCTTTCCTGATCCGGCTGGCCCGCCTCTTGCTTTGAGGGAGGCAAAGCGCCGGTCGGGAGTGCCATGTGGTCAGGTTCGGTTTCATTCTTCTGCTGCTTGCCGCCGCTTCGGCCGCCGCTGCCGTGCCCGGCTTCCAGGATCTCGACGCACTCGACCGCAAGGTCGCCATCTCTCTCGGCGCCGACATCGGTGTGCCGGGCGGCGCAGCCAATCCGATCGATCGTCGCCTGCGGCTGGCGCCCTGCGCCGATGCCGTCGTCGAGCCTCCTGTGGGCGGTGCCGCAACCGTCCGCTGCCCATCGCTTGGCTGGCGCCTCCGCGTTCCGCTGATGCGCGGCGGAACCTCCGCCGGAGCCTCTACCGCGCCTGCGGCCCGGGTCAGGGCCGAGCCCGTCGTGCGCCGCGGCGATCCCGTGGAAATGCTCGTTTCGACCGGGGCCTTCACCGTTTCGCTGCAGGCGATCGCCGAGCAGGACGGCGCCCCCGGCGATCGCATCCGCGTCCGTGCGGACACGAAATCGGCGCCGCGCATGGCCGAAGTGGTCGATGCCGGGCAGGTACGCATTCCCGGATTTAAGTAATCTGAAACCTGGCCGTTACAGATCGTAAGGATAACGCGATCTGCCCCGCGAGGGGAGACAGGACGGCACATGATCAACGGCATCAAACCACAGGTCACGCCCGCACCGCGCGAACTGCGCCCCAGCGGGGTGACGGTTGGCGAACCCATGGCGAAGACGCGCGCCGTGGAGCGCGACGCGCCTGCCGCTCCCAACCCCGCGGGCGATCTCGCCGCCGCCGGCCCGCCGATCGATACCGGTCGTGTTGCAGCGATCCGGGCAGCCATCGCCGACGGCAGCTATACCGTCGATCCCGACGCGATCGCCGCGCGGATGATCGACCTCGACCTGCCGCCCGCGCGATGAGCTTGGCCGCCCTCGAGCGGCTCGCCGGCGCCCAGACCCGCCTGATCGCGGCGCTGGACGGCGGCGACATCGCCGAGATCGAGAGCGCTTCACGCGCACTCGCCACCCACGTCGAAGAGGTCCGCGGCGTTGCCGTTTGGCGGGCCACGCCCGAACTCAAGAACCAGGTCGAGACCGCTCTCCGCAGCGGCGAGAGCGCGCGGGTCCGGATCGGCTATCTCGCCGATCGCAGTCGGCGTCGCCTCCAGGCGTTGCTCGGGCTCGGCGGGCGCGTGGCGATGGGCTACGGCCGCAACGGCCGTATCCGCCTTCCTGGCGCCTGAGGCTTCGACCACCCCGATCTAGGTACCAAGCTGGCACGCTCCTTGCTGTGAACGCCTTCGACAAGGAGGCGCCGGTGGCAGTTGCGAATGTGGGCAAGGCAGTATGGGGTTCGGCGGCGCGTGGAGCGATCCTGCCGCTCGCGACCCTCGCGCTGGTCGGCTTGATGGTCATACCGGTACCGGCGACGGTGCTGGACATCGGCTTCATCGCCAACATCATGATCAGCCTGGCCGTGCTGATGGTCGCGCTCAACGCCGCCAAGCCGCTCGACTTCTCGTCGTTTCCGACCGTGCTGCTGTTCGCGACCCTGCTGCGCCTGGCGCTGGGCGTCGCCTCGGCCCGTGTCGTGCTCGTCAACGGGCACGAGGGAGAGGCCGCCGCCGGACACGTCATCGAAGCGTTCGGCAGCTTCCTGATCGGCGGCGACTATGTCGTCGGCATCTTCGTCTTCGCTATCATCATGATCATCAACCTGGTGGTCATCACCAAGGGTGCCGGCCGCGTATCCGAAGTGTCGGCGCGCTTCACCCTCGATGCCATGCCCGGGAAGCAGATGGCGATCGACGCCGATCTCAACGCCGGCCTGCTGACCCCCGAGGAAGCCAAGCTCCGCCGCCAGGAGGTCGCGACCGAGGCCGACTTCTACGGCTCGATGGATGGTTCGTCCAAGTTCGTGAAGGGCGATGCCGTTGCCGGTGTCCTGATCCTGGCGGTCAACATCCTCGGCGGACTGACCCTCGGCGTCGTTAGCCACGGTCTGTCCGTTGGCGAGGCGGCGCACACCTATATCCTGCTCGCGATCGGCGACGCGCTCGTCGCGCAGGTGCCGGCGCTGCTGCTGTCGATCGCCGCCGCCTCGATCGTGACGCGCGTGTCCTCGCCGTTCGATCTCGGCGGTCAGATCACCAACCAGTTCGGATCGGCCAAGGCGTGGATCCCGGTTGCCGGCATCCTCGGCCTGCTCGGGCTGACTCCGGGCATGCCGCACTTCCTGATCCTGTCGGCCGCCGGCATTGCCGGCTTCGCCGCCTGGCGCCTGCGCAAGCCGGCTGTCGTGGCGGAGCCCGACACGGCGGAGGTCGATGCGAAGACCGCCGCGCCGGCGATGATCGGCTGGGACGAGGTGTCGGACGGCGCCGCGCTCAGCCTGGAGCTAGGCTACGCACTCATCTCGATGGTCGACGAGCGCAAGGGTGCGCCGCTCATGGCACGGATCACCGGCATCCGCCGCCAGCTGAGCCGCGAACTCGGCTTCGTCGTGCCGATGGTGCGCGTCCGCGACAATCTCGCGCTCGAACCCAACGCCTACCGCATCACCGTTGCCGGCGTGATCGTCGGCGAGGATCAGTGCTGGCCGGATGATCTGCTCGCGCTCGACTCCGGCTATCTGGAGGGCACGGTCGACGGCCGCGCTGCCAAGGATCCGAGCTTCGGGCTCGATGCGGTGTGGATCGCGCCGGCGCGGCGCAACGATGCGGTGATCGCCGGCTATACCGTCGTCGACCCGGCGACCGTTATCGCCACCCACCTCAATCAGCTGATCACCGCCAACTCCGCCGACCTGTTCGGCATGGACGAGGCGCAGAGCCTGCTCGATGCGCTGAAGGACTCCGCGCCGCAGCTCGTCGCCAACCTGGTGCCGGCGCCGCTTTCTCTCGCCAGCATGGCGGCGCTGTGTCGCGGGCTGCTGGCCGAGGGCGTGGCGCTCAAGGATTTCCGTCGCATCGCCTCCGCCATGGCCGAAGCCGCGCGCGAGGAGAGCGATCCGCAGGCTCTGATCGAGGCCGTGCGCCAGAAGATCGGCGCGATCATCATCCAGCAGGTCGTGCCGGTGCGCATGCCGCTGCCGGTCATCACGCTCGATCACGGCCTGGAGTCCCTGCTCGCCCAGGCGGTCCGCAACGGGCCGGGCGCGAGCCATCCGTTCGAGCCGGCGCTCGCCAACCGCATCGTCGCGGCGGTGAGCCAGGCGGCGCAGCCGTTGATCGGAGAGGCGCGGCGCTTCGCCGTCGTCACTTCGCCGATCGCACGTCGCGCGCTGGCCCGCCTGCTCAAGCCGCACCTGGCCGAAGCGCCGGTGCTCTCGTTCCTCGAAATACCCGACGGCAAGCCGGTCGAGGTCGTCGCCGTCGTCGGCGGCGCGCCCCAGGCCGCCTTCCCGACCTCCAAGCCGGAGATGGCATACTGATGAAGATGGACCTGCAGTATCAGCCGGAGCCGGCCGCCGCTGGCGCCGAGCCCGTCGAGACCTATGGGCGCAAGCCGGCCGTCCGCGATACCGCGGCGCTGGCTCGGCGGCACATGCCGCTGGTGCGCCGCATCGCCTGGCACGTTCACGGCCGCGTTTCGAGCGCGATCGAGGTCGAGGATCTCGTCCAGATCGGCATGGTCGCCCTCGTCGAGGCGGCGAGCGGGTTCGAGGACCGCGGCTACGCTTTCTCGACCTATGCGACGATGCGCATCCGCGGGGCGATGATCGATCATCTGCGCCGCCACGCGACCATCTGTCGATCGGCGATGAGCCGGCGCCGCGAGATGGAGGGCGCGCGCCGGAAGCTCCAGACGACGCTCGGCCGCGAGCCGAGCGAGGCCGAACTGGCCGAAGCGATGGGGCTGGATGCCGCCTCGTTCCGCGAACTGGCCGATGCGACCACGTCCGTGCGGCACGAGTCGATCGACGAGGTCTATTCCGATCAGTCGATGTGGTTCGCCGACGTCGAGGAGCGCGTCGACCAGTCGATCGAGCGTGACCAGCTGAAGGGGGCGCTTGCCGCGCAGATCGGCAAGCTGCCGGAACGTGAGGCGATGGTCCTGCAGCTCTACTTTGTCGAGGAAATGAACCTCGAGGAAATCGGTCAGACACTCGGCGTCGGTGCGGCGCGTGTCTGCCAGATCAAGAAGGCCGCGCTCGACAAGCTGCGCTTGAGCCTGCGCGAGTGGAACTGATCGGGTAAGGCGGGCGCCGCATCAAAACCGCTCTTCGTCGCCCCCACGTTCGTGATCGCCGGCCGCGCGTCGCTCTCGCCATGAGGCGGGACGACGTTGCGGCCGGCTTTTGCGCGTGCCTAGGCGGGCTGGGCGCTCTTCAGCTCGCGTAGTTCGCGGAACATCTGGCCATACTGCTTGAACACGCCGTCCTGATAATAAGCCAGTAGCGGCAGCGATGCCGGGTCGACACCCGCATCGCCGGCAAAGCGGGCGATCAGATCGTCGGTTCCGGTCTCCAGCTTGCCGGGCGTCAGTTCCGCGGCGGGGAAGCTCGGCTGCTGACCGGCCTCTTCCATCCGCGCCCGGAGCGCCTTGTGCGTCTCGTCGCCATCCTCGAACACGGTGTAGCTGAAGCGGTCGGCGATCTCGGCTTCGGTCAGGAAGATGCGCAGCTTCAGGCAGAAGGGGCACGACTTCTTCAGATAGAGAGTTGGCGATGCGGCTTGGTCGGTCATGCTGGCATCCTCATCGTGGGCGGGCGATTCCCCGGGGGCGCCACCGAAGCGTCGGATGCCCGGCGCGTCAACCGTTCACGGGTCGGCGGACGATGAGCGATGCCATACGCTATAATGCGCTGCCTCCAGCACATGCGACGACGCCGCCCCGGCCGAGACCGGAGCGACGCCATGTTCGCCTGACGATATGAGAGCCCCGGCGCGGGGTAGGACTGAGTAGCGCCGGGGACCTCGTTTGGCTCTTAGCGGAGCAGGCTGAGCACGCCCTGCTGGCTCTGGTTGGCCTGGGCCAGCATCGCCGTCGCGGCCTGGTTCAGGATCTGCGCCTTGGCGAGGTTCGACGTCTCGGCCGAGAAGTCGGTGTCCTCGATGCGGCTGCGCGCGTCGGACAGGTTCGTGACGTTCTGGGTCAGGTTGTTGACGACCGACTCGAGCCGGCTCTGCGAAGCGCCGAGCGTGGCGCGCGAGGTGGAGACCGCCTTCAGGGCATCGTCGACCGTCGTCAGCGCGGCATCCGCGTCCGTCGAGCTTTCGATCGACAGATCGTCCACGCCGAGATCGAGGGCGGCGATCGTGACATCGACCGTGTCGCCGGAGTTCGAACCGGTCTGGATCGTGAAGGTCACGTCAGCGGCGGTGTCGAACACGGCGTTGCCGTTGAACTTGGTGTTGGCGACGATGTCGCCGATCTGCGCGGTCAGCTCGGTGACTTCCGCCTGCATGTTGGTGCGGTCGTCGTCGGAGTAGGTGCCCGACGAGCTCTGCACGGCGAGTTCACGGACGCGCTGCAGCATGTTGGTGACTTCGGTCAGCGCGCCGTCGGCGGTCTGCGCCAGCGAAATACCGTCGTTCGCATTGCGGATCGCCTGGCCCATGCCGCGGATCGACGAGGTCATCGAGGTCGAGATGGCGAGACCGGCGGCGTCGTCCTTGGCGCTGTTGATGCGCTTGCCGCTCGACAGGCGCTCCATCGCCATCGAGAGCTTGGCATCGGCCATGCGCGAGGCATTCTGGGCACGCATTGCGCTGGAATTCGTGTTGATGACAGTCACTTGTAGTTCCTTTCCCGCTCGGTTCAGGCGGTTGGACCGTCGTCGGTTTGCCGCCACGATCCGAGTAACGGCGGGCCGCCCCAGACCTTTACTGCCGTTCCGGTGATTTTCAGCGGCGTTGAAGGAACTAACCAAATCGGCGCTAATTTGGCCCTAAACTTTCTGCGCGGGCCGTCGTCCGTTGACGCCTAATTTACCACCGCACGGCTACTCCGCTGCCACGGAGTTCGCACATGCAAAAAATCAGCGTTACGGACAGGGCATACGAGATTGATCCCGCACTGGGGCCGTGGCTTTCGGGCTGCGGTTTCGCGGTGGCGCGGGTGATGGCGGGCGCGACGCGCGGTCGCGACGAGGTCAGGATTCTGGCCCATGACGAGATCGGCGCGGCGACGCACCGCGATATTCTGGTCGAACTTGCTGCCGGACCGCCGCTGCTGGAGCGCGCCGCGGGCGGCATGCCGGCGCGGCTGCGCTTCGGTTTCGAAGACATGGCGTTCGGCCATGCGCTGGTGGCCGAACTGGCCCGACCGGCGGTGCGCCCGGCCTGCGGCGAACCTGAAAGCGCGCGCTTCCTGGCGCTGGCGGAACGCATCGCAGCATCCGACGCGACGGTGCTAGTCCTCGGCGAGACCGGGACCGGCAAGGAGGGCATCGCCCGCTATATCCACCATCGTTCGTCGCGCAGCGAACGCGACTTCATCGCCGTCAACTGCGCCGCCTTGCCGGACACGATGCTGGAGGCGATGCTCTTCGGCCATCAGAAGGGCAGCTTCACCGGCGCCGGAACCGCGAGCGAAGGTCTGTTCCGTGCGGCCGAAGGCGGCACGCTGCTGCTCGACGAGATCGCCGAGATGCCGCTGCCGCTGCAGGCCAAGCTGCTCCGCGCGATCCAGGAGCGGGAGGTGCTGCCTGTCGGCGCGACCCGCGCCGTGCCGATCGATGTCCGGATCATCGCCGCGGCCAACCGTGATCTCGCCGCCGAAGTGGCGGCCGGACGGTTTCGGGCCGATCTCTACTGGCGCCTGAACGTGCTGCCGATGGCGATCCGCCCGCTGGGCGACCGCCGGCTCGACATTCGTGCGATCACCGCTGCCTTGCTGCTGCGGCACGTCCGGCCGGGCCAGTCCTTCCCGTGGCCGACCCATGCCGCGCTGGATCGCCTGATGGCGCACCGCTGGCCGGGCAATGTTCGGGAGCTTGAAAACGTGGTCCAGCGCGCGATCCTGCTGCGCGCTGGCGACCGGCTCGAGGCGGACGACCTTGCACTCGAGAACGCGCCGGCTGCGATGCCCGCCGACAGCGCCAGCCTGGTTCGTCCGGAAGCGGTGACGCGACTGGCCGATGTTGCCCGCTCGGTCCAGTCCCGCGCGATCGCCGATGCGCTTGCGGCCTGCGGCGGCCATCGTGGCCGGGCGGCGATGATGCTCGGCATCAGCGAGCGCACCTTGCGCTACCGCCTGGCGGACATGCGTGCCGCCGGTGAGGAGCGTCAGGCAGCATGACCCGGATCGATCCATCCTCGCTGATGGCGATGCGCAGCGCCATCCTGCAGCAGAACAGCGCGTTGCAGAAGGCGGCGGCTGCCCCGGTCGCGGCCACCGCACCCACGGGCGGCGTCGGTCAGGCCGACTTCACCAAAGCGCTGAGCTCTGCGCTGAGCGAAGTGAACACCCTGCAGACCAAGGCCAGCTCGGCCGCCGATGCCTACGAACGCGGCGAAAGCACCGACATCGCCGCGGTGATGCTGTCGCGCGAACAGGCCTCGGTCGGCTTTCAGGCGACGTTGCAGGTCCGCAACAAGCTACTCGCTGCCTACAAGGATATCATGAGCATGCCGGTCTGATATGAGCGAGATCGTTGCGACTGCGTCCGACGTCCGCACTGACGTCCGTACCGTTTCCGTCCAGGCCCGCAGTGGCCAGCCAGGCTTCAACAGCGCGATCGAACGGCTGCGTTCGTTCGCCGAGCAGCCGGCTGTCCGCAAGGCGCGACCGGCCCTCGGCTTGCTCGGGCTCGTCGGCGCTGGCGCGCTGGTCTGGTCGATGCTGGCCCAGCCGGAGCAGCGCGACCTGTTCCGCGGCCTCGGTGACGCCGACAAGGCGGCGATGACCGACGCGCTCGGTTCCGCCGGCATCGATTACAAGATCGATCGCAGCACCGGCGCGCTGACCGTCAGCGAGGCGGATTACTACCAGGCCAAGATGCTGCTCGCCCAGCAGGGGCTGCCCAAGGCTGCGCCCTCGGGCGAGGACATGCTCGGCAGCCTGCCGCTCGGTGCGAGCCGGGCCGTTGAGGGTGAGCGGCTGCGCGGCGCTCGGGAACAGGATCTCGCCCGCACGATCGAGGCGATCGATGCCGTCGCCACCGCGCGCGTCCACCTTGCCACCGAGCAGCCGAGCGTCTTCCTGCGCGACCAGAAGAATGCCGCGGCCTCCGTGATGCTGAAGCTCCAGCCCGGCCGCACGCTGGCCGACGCCCAGGTCTCGGCGATCGCCAGCCTGGTCGCATCGTCGGTGCCCGGCCTGTCACCCGATGCCGTGTCGATCGTGGATCAGAGCGGGCGGCTGCTGTCGCGCGGGGCGGGCGATGCCGCCAGCGCTGCCGCCGATCGCCAGGTGGCGCTGCAGGCACAGGTCGAGGGTCGATATGCAGAGGCGCTCGATCGGCTGCTGACGCCGCTGCTCGGTGCCGGCAACTTCACTGCCGAGGTCCACGCCGATCTGGACTTCGCCGAGATGCAGGCCACCCGCGAGACCTATCCGAAGGACCTTCAGGTCGTCCGCGCCGAAAATGGCGGCTGGACGAAGGATGGCGGACCCGACGGCCCGGCCATCGGCATTCCCGGTGCTCTGTCGAACACGGCGCCGGCCGCTGCCACGCTGACGCCCAACAATCCTGCGGCCCCGGCCGACCCCAATGCCCCGCCGGCACAGCCGGGAACGACCGCGGCCGCGCTCGCCGGGCGCACGACCGAGAATTACACCCGCACCTATGAACTCGGCCGCGAGGTTTCGGTCACCCGCAACCAGCAGGGATCGGTCAAGCGGCTCTCCGTCGCCGTCGCGATCAAGGACGGCGCCGGCAAGGAACGGCGCACGCCGGCCGAGATCGCCGCCATCGAACAGCTCGTCCGCGGTGCGGTCGGTGCCGACCAGGCTCGCGGCGACCTGATCGCGGTCAGCGCGCGCAAGTTCGCCGCGATCGACGAGGCGGCGGATTCGGGCAAGTGGTACGAAGCATCGTGGGTACCGATGGTGGCGCGCAACGTTTCGGCGCTGCTGGTCGCCCTGCTGCTGGTGTTCGGTCTCGGCCGTCCGCTCCTGAAGCGCCGCGCCGTGGCTGCCAAGGCTTCTGATGCCGGCGAAAAGCCGAGCGAGAAGTCTCTGATCGGCAAGCAGATCTCCGACGCGATCGCGCAGGACGACCAAAGCAGGGAGCCGTCCGACGTGACGCTCGACATGATCGAACGCGCACCGGGCTACGAGGCGCGCGCCGCCTTGATCCGCAACTTCGTGAAGCAGGATCCGGCCCGGGCCGCGCTGGTCGTCCGGGACCTGATCAAGGCCGATGCCGGCAAGGACGACCGCAATGGCTGATGCCGCAACCCAGACCGCGCCGGCGAGCGGCTGCGAGGCCGCGGCGATCCTGCTGATGGTCCTGTCCGAATCCGAAGCGTCCGAGGTGCTGAGCCGTCTCGAACCGGACGAGGTGCAGCAGCTCGGCACCGCGATGTTCGGCGTGACGGACGTCTCCGAGACCCAAGTCGAAGGCGTGCTCGACCAGTTCGTCGATCGCGCCCGCGCCCGCACCACGATCGGCTTCGGTGCCGACGTCCAGATCCGCGGCATCATGCAGCGCGCGCTGGGCCAGGACCGCGCCGAGAACCTGATGGCGCGGATTACGCCGGTCCAGCATGCCAGCGCCCTCGAAGCGCTCAAGTGGATGGACGCGCCGACCATCGCGCGCTTGATCGAGAGCGAGCATCCGCAGATCGCCGCTTTGGTCCTCGCCCACCTCGAGCCGCCAATCGCCGCCGACGTGCTGCAGCTGCTAGACGAGGAGATGCAGCCCGATCTGGTCTACCGCGTCGCGACGCTTGGTCCGGTATCCGCCGATGCGCTGGAGGAGCTGGAGCTGATCCTGCTGCGGGGCGTCGGCCAGAGCGCGGTCGTCACGACTACCCGGCGCGGCGGGGCGGCGGAGGCGGCCCAGATCGTCAACAACACCCGCAAGATCGCCGAGGCCCGGATCATCAAGGCGTTGGCCAAGCTCGACAAGAGCCTGGCGCGTCAGATCGAGGAGGAGATGTTCGTCTTCGAGAACCTTAACGATCTCGACGACAAGAGCCTGGGTGCGCTGATGCGCGGCGTTTCCAGCGACATCCTGGTGGTGGCGCTGAAGGGCGCGCCGCCCGCGCTCCGCCTGCGGATGCTCGGCTGCATGTCCGCCCGTGCGGCACAGTCGATCCAGGACGAGATGTCCGAGAAGGGCCCGATCCGCCTGGCCGAGGTCCAGGACGCGCAGAAGGAGATCCTGTCGGTCGCACGCGACCTGGCCGAGGCCGGTACGATCATGCTCGGTGGGCGAGGTGACGACTATGTCTGAGATGTGGTCGCCAAGTCTCGGAGCGCGCTTCGCTGATGCCCCGACGGTAGCGCCCGCCTTCACATCGTGGGCGTCGCGGCTGCTGCCGGTCGACGTCGCCGAAGAGGACGAGGCCGATCAGGAGGTTGCTCCGGAGCCGGTCGATCCGATCGATCCCGACGAAGTCGCCATCGGCGCCTTCGCGCGCGGTTACGAGGAGGGGTGCCGCGCCATGGAGGCGGAGTTCGCGACGGAGCGCGCCGCCATGCAGCGCCTGATCGCCGCGGCCGAAACGTTGCAGCCGGAGCCGCCCGCCGCGCTCGCCAGCCTGATTGCCGAGACGGTCGGCCGGCTTGTCCGGCAGATCGTCGGCGAGGCGCCGATCGATCCGGACCTGCTGCTGGCGCGTGCCGAGGCGGCGGCTGCCCTCGTCGTCGACGAGACGCGGCCGGTGCGGATGCGGCTATGCGCGGCGGACTGCCTGTTGCTGGCCGACGCCGGGCTCGAGCTGGAGCTGGTCGCCGATCCGGTTCTCGCCCCCGGGACCATCCTCATCGAGACCAAGGATGGCTGGATCGAGGACGGGCCCGCTGCGGCGCTCGCCCGGCTGTCCAGGCAGCTCGACCGGATGGGCATCGCACGATGAGCCTTGCCGCCCACGCCACTGCCATGCTGGACGGGCTCCGCCCGACTGGTCCGGCGAGCCGGATCGGTCGGCTCGTCTCTTTCGACGGCGTGATGATGGAGGCGACCGGCCTTGATCGGCCGATCGGCAGCGGCGTGCGTGTCATCGACGCCGACGGCCATGCCACCCGCGCGGAGGTCGTCGGCTTTCGCGGCGATCGTGTGCTGATGGTCGCGCTGGACGGAGAGGCGCCGCATGCGTGCGGAGGCCGGGTCGAGCCGGACGGGCAGGGTGGCTATGCCGATGTCGGCGATGCCCTGCTCGGCCGCGTGGTCGACGCGCTGGGTCATCCGCTCGACGGGCTTGGGCCGGTGGTCTCCGCCCGCCGTTGGCCACTGTCCGGCAAGCGCACCAACCCGCTCAACCGTGGCCGGGTGCTGGCGCCGTTCGATCTCGGCGTGCGCGGCGTCAACGCGCTGCTCACCGCCGGCGTCGGTCAGCGCATCGCGATCATGGCCGGATCGGGCGTCGGCAAATCGGTGCTGATGGGCCAGATGATCGCCGGTGCCGACGCCGACGTGATCGTCGTCGGCCTAGTCGGCGAACGCAGCCGCGAAGTGACCGACTTCCTCGAAACCAAGCTCTCCGGCGAGATCCGCCGCAAGAGCGTCGTGGTTGCCGTGCCGGCCGATCATCCGCCGATCCTGCGCCTGCGCGCGGCGATGCGGGCGACCGCCATTGCCGAGTATTTTCGCGAGCAGGGCCTGAAGGTGCTGCTGCTGATCGACAGCCTGACCCGTGTTGCCCACGCCCAGCGTGAGATCGGGCTTTCGCTTGGCGAGCCGCCGACGATGAAGGGCTACCCGCCGTCCGCGCTCGGCCTGATCCCGCGGCTGTGCGAGCGGGCGGGCGCCGACGCGCGCACCGGCGGATCGATCACAGCGCTCTACACCGTGCTCGCCGACGGCGACGACACCGACGATCCGATCGTCGACACTGCCCGCGCCATCGTCGACGGCCATATCGTGCTGTCGCGCAGCCTGGCCGAACAGGGCGTGTTCCCGGCGATCGACGTCGGCAAGTCCCTGAGCCGCGTCATGGCCGACATCGTCGCCCCCGAACATGCCCGCGCCGCGGCAATGCTGCGGCGGCTATGGTCGGTCTATGAGGAGAATCGCGACCTGATCCTGATGGGTGCCTACCGCGACGGCAGCGATCCGACGATCGATGCCGCCATCGCCCGGCACGGCGAAATCCTCGACTTCCTTCATCAGGAACAGGCCGAACGTGTTGATTATGCGACCTCGGTCGCGGCCCTCGTCGCGGGCTTCGGCCGGTGAGCGTGCTGGTTCATCGACGCGCGCGGTTCGCCCGCATTCGCCGCGTCCAGCACCTCCAGGCCGCCGCCAGCGCGGCGCAGGCCGAAGGTCGGGCAAGCTCGCTCGAGAACACCGCGGCGCACCTGACCCAGCTTTGCCACAGCCTAAATCCGGCACCCGGGCCGATCGCCGCGTCGCAACTGTCCAATGCCGGCGAGCTGGCGATGCGGCTGGATGCGGTGCGTAACGGCCTGACCGACTCGATCGTCTCGGCGCGAGCCACTGCAGTCGAAAGTGCCGCCCGTCGGCTCGAAGCTCGCATCCGCCAGGAGAGCGCGGAGCGGCTTGAGGAACGGGCCGCCCGCGCGCTGGCGCTGCTGCGCGAACGCAAGCAGCAGGCGTCGACTGGCCGCCGCAAGGAAATCGCGCCATGATCGCGCTCGCCGCTGCGTCCACCCCCCGGACCGAACCGCCGGCTGCCCGTTCTCCGGCGCGGCCGGGGGCGAGTGGCTTTTCGCTCGTGTTGGTCGCTGAGGATCGTGGGGCCGATGCCGAGTGCGGACAGGCCGCCCCACCGGCCGAGCTCCAGCCTATCGAGGCAGCCGCGCAGGGTCCTGCGATCGAGCGCCAGGCTGCGGCCCTGATCGCCCAGGTTGCGCCTCCTCCGCTCGGACAGGCGGTGGTTGCGGAAGGATCGAAGGCGCCTGAGCTGCCGGTCGCGGCCCCCGTGGAGGGCGAGGGCGAAGATGCTGTAACGGCGGATCAGCCAGTGTCCGGCGAGACGCTTCCCGCCGCTGTGGTTTCCTTGACTCCGTCGCTGCCGGCGGAAATCGCAGCGCCTGCGATCCCCGATCCGGCGCAGATAGTCGCGGCACCGCTGCCCGTCCCCGCACCGGCCCTGGCAACACCGCCGAGCCGAGCGTCGGCGTCCGCTCCTCCACTAGATGCGGCGCGGGTAGATCCGAAGCTTGCCTCGGGTTCGCCTACCGGTCGACGCGCGCAGATAGCGGGCTCGGATCCGGAACAGGCATCGCTTGGGACCATCAAGGCGCTTCCAGCGTCCGATGCTACGCAAGCTGCGACCGGTAGCGACGCGCAGCCCTTTGCTAGCGTCCAGGCGGCTGCGTTGCTCGATACGGGGACAGTCGATCAGGGACGTGTCGCAGCACCTGCCGGGGAGCTGCTGATCGCGCGTCACCTCGATCTGGCGCAGGATCATGCCTGGCTCGACCGGCTGGCGCAGGACATCGCCCTGAGCGCCGGCGACGCATCGCGGGTTCGCTTTGCGCTTGCTCCAGAGCATCTCGGCCGGCTGACCGTGGATATCGCCAATGGCGCGGACGGCACCGCCGTGCGCTTGACCGCCGAGACCGAGCAGGCGCACCGGATCCTGGCCGACGCGCAGCCGCGGCTGATCGCCGAGGCGCGAGCGCAGGGGCTGCGGGTGACCGAGAGCAGCGTCGATCTCGACCAGCGCCACAGTGGCCAGCAGCAATCGGCGGGCGCGCAGCAGGGCATGACGCCCGGGTCGGGTGGGCAGGGTGGCGGTGATCGTGCCCGCGGCAGCCTGCCGTGGTCCGACGCGCGACCGGTGCTTTCCCGCGACACGATCGAAACCAAAGCGGTAGCCCGCGATCTTTACGCATGATGCGAGGATGACGATGAGTGACGAAAAAGAGCCGAAGGCCAAGAAGAAGGGCGGCAAGCTCAAGCTGATCCTGATGATCGTGGGCGGCGTCGCCGTTCTCGGTGGCGGTGGCGTCGCGGCCGGCATGTATGTCGGCGGCGGCCACGAAAAGGGTAAGGCCGAGGACCCGAACCGGCCCAAGCTCGTCCCCCGCGAGGGTGCCGAGGGGCATGGCGAGGGTGGCGAACATGCCAAGGGCGGCATCGATCCGCGCCAGTACCAGGCGAGCTTCTATCCGATCGAACAGAGCTTCACCTCGAACCTGCGCGATTCCGACGGGTTCGTGCAGGTCGGCCTGGGCGTGTCGACCTACTACGACGCCAAGGTGCTGGACAATCTGAAGGCCAACGACATGCCGATCCGGTCGGCGGTGCTGATGACCCTCGCCGACCAGGATGCGTCGAACATAACCACGCCGGCTGGAAAGAAGGCGCTTCAGCATGCGCTGAAAACCGCTATCAACGACGTTCTGGTTAACCGGGAAGGTTTCGGCGGGGTCGACGACGTGTACTTCACGAGCTTCATCATCCAGTGACCGACACGACCGGCGACCTACCCGAGACGGAGCGCGTCGCGCCGGCGGGAGTGCGTGGCGACGCGCTGACGCCGGTGCAGCCGTTTGCGCTGGGCGCGGCGTCGATGCGTCCGGAGATCGGGATCGCCGGGGTCGATCGGATGGGCGACCGGCTGACCCGTTTCCTGCGCGCCGGGATCGAGCCGATCGCGCGGACCAAGAAGCAGATCGTCGCCGAACCGATCCGGTTGTTGACCTTCGATGCTTGGCTGGACGAGCTGCCCGCCTTCACCAGCCTCAGCCATTTCCGCATGCCGCCGCTGCGGAGCGGCGTGCTGATCGCGGTCGAGCCCGAGTTCGTGACGCGGTTGGTCGATTCCTATTATGGCGGTTCCGGAAAGCCATCGCGGCAGCGCGCCCGCGAGTTCACGCCGACCGAGGATCGGCTGCTCGCGCGGCTGACGGACGCGGTGGTGGCCGCGGTCAAGGAAGCCTGGAGCGACGTCGCCGCACTCGAGCCGACGCTCGCCGGCCGCGAGACGTCGCCCGCCCTGGCAAGCTTCGTCCGCCGCAGCGAACATGTCGTCGTGCAGCCGTTCAGCATCGTACGCGGTGCCGGGAAGCCGACGACCGTCGCCATCGCTTACTCCGCGGCGAGTCTGCGCCAGTTCGAGCCGCTGTTCGCGGCCAAGGTGCACGGCGGCGAAGGTGAGGGCGATCCCGAGTGGCGCCAGCGCCTGTCGGCGGCGCTGGAAAATGTTCGCCTGCCGGTGCGCTCGGTGCTAGCCCGGCCGGAGATGACGATGTCCCAGCTGATGCAGCTGAAGCCGGGCGACGTCATCCCGATCACGTTGCCTGCCAAGGCGCCGCTGATCGTCGCGAACCGCCGGGTTGCCTTCGGCACGATCGGTGAGCGTGAAGGCAAGGCGGCGTTGATGATCGAACAGGTGGTCGGGGACGAATAGATGAATCAGCTGGCGGGCGGGCCCGGTTCGATCGAGGGCGAACCGGGCGGACGCAACTACAAGCTCCTGTCCGACATTCCGGTGCGGCTGTCGGTCGAGGTCGGGTCGACCTCGCTGAAGCTGTCCGAGCTGCTCGATCTGGCCGAAGGCTCGGTGGTCGAGCTCGATCGGCAAGCCAACGAGCTGCTCGACATCCTCGTCAACGGTACTTTGGTCGCCAAGGGCGAGGTGGTGACGGTGAACGGCCGCTTCGGCGTTCGCGTCGTCGATGTCGTCGCGACCGATGCGCGCGCGGCCGGCCTCGAACGTCGGGCATGAACACCGCCGCCTATCTCCTCAACCTCGTTTTGATGCTGCTGCTGGTCGCCGGGATGGCGGTCGGCGCGCTGTGGTTGTGGCGCAAGGCGCAGCCGGGCCTCGCCTTTGGCCGGCGCGAGCAGGCGGTGAAGCTGGTCGACGCGATCCCGCTTGGCGCCACGGGGCGGCTGGCGGTGGTCGATTTCGCCGGCAAGCGGCTGCTGATCGCGGTGTCGCGCGGCCGGATAGAGAAGCTCGCCGAGACCGACGCGCCCGTGTTCAGCGTGGATCAGGTGGATGGGGTCTGAGGCAGGTTTGATGCCGGTCTCAACTCCGTTCGGGTCGAGCGCCGGCGAGACGCGTTGGCGTCCGATCACCAGGGGCCTCGACTTCGCTCGGCACGAGCGGGTCTGGATCACGGCCATTGTACTAGCTCTATTCCTTCTCGCCTGGCCGGCAGCGGCGCAGGCGCCTGCGGGTGGCGTCGCGACCGCGGGGGCACTCGATCGCGCGCTGAACACGATCGGCGGCGACGGCAAGCCGCTGTCGCTGTCACTGCAGATCCTGCTGCTGATGAGCCTGCTGACGGTGCTGCCGTCGCTGGTGCTGATGATGACGAGCTTCACCCGCATCATCATCGTGTTGTCGATCCTGCGCCAGGCGCTCGGCCTTCAGCAGACGCCGCCAAACCAGGTGCTGGTCGGGCTTGCGCTGTTTCTCTCGCTGTTCGTGATGCGCCCGGCGATCGACCAGATCAACGCGACCGCCTTCACGCCCTACGGCGCCGGGCAGATCGGCATCGAGGAGGCGGTCGGGCGCGCTGGCACGGTGCTGCACGGCTTCATGGAGCGGCAGGTCCGCCAGACCGACGTCAAGCTCTTCGCCGATATGGCCAAGGCGCCGCCGTTCGCGAAGCCGGCCGACATTCCCTTCTCGATCCTGCTGCCGGCGTTCGTGACCTCCGAGCTGAAGACCGCCTTCCAGATCGGCTTCCTGATCTTCCTGCCGTTCCTCATCATCGACCTCGTCGTCGCGTCGACGCTGATGGCGCTCGGCATGATGATGCTGTCGCCGAACATCATCTCGATGCCGTTCAAGCTCCTGCTGTTCGTGCTGGTCGATGGCTGGGCGCTGACGATGGGCAGCTTGGCCGCCAGCTTTGGGGGCGGGTGATGACGCGCGCCATTCCGGCTCGCCGTGGGCGGCGGGGCCTTCGTGGCTGACGCCGATTATTTCGTCGGTGTGGCACAGCAGGCGCTGTGGATCCTGGCGCTCGTGTCCGCACCGATCCTGATCCCGGCGCTGGTCGCCGGGTTGATCCTGGGCATGATCCAGGCGGCGACGTCCATCAACGAGCAGACGCTCGCGTTCGTCCCGAAGCTGATCATCGTCGGCCTGTGCCTCGCTTTGTTCGGTGGTGCGATGCTGCTGCTGGTCGCCGACTTCACCCGCGAGATGTACGCCCGGATCCCGGATCTGCTGCGGTGATCCCGCAGGGCTTTGCCGGGATAGAGGCGCAGCTATGGCTGCTGCTGGTCGCGGCCATCCGTCCCGGCGCGGCGTTCGTTGCCGCGCCCGTCTTCGGCGCGCCTCAGGTGCCGGTGCAGCTTCGCCTCGTCGTCGCCCTGGCGGTGGGGATCCCGGCGATGTCGTCGGTGCCGTTCGCGATGCCCCTGGACGGGCTCGCCTCGATCTCCGGCTTCATGCTGGTGGCGGGCGAGGTCTTGGCGGGGCTCGCCCTCGGCTTCGCTGTCCAGATCGGCTTTTCGTCGGCGCTGGTCGCGGGCGAGACAATCGGCAATGCGATGGGGCTGGGCTTTGCCGGCATGATCGATCCGTCAACCGGCGCACAGAGCCCCGCGCTCGGGCAGATGCTGTCCACTCTCGGCACCTTCCTGTTCCTAGCGCTCGGCGGGCACCTGATGCTCGCCTCGATCATCTTCGACAGCTACCGTTCGCTACCGCCGGGCGAGGCGTGGATGCGCGCCGATGCGATCGGCGGGCTCGTAACGTTCGGTGGCGACCTGTTCGCGATGGGATTGGCGATCGCGCTGCCGGTCGGCTTCGCGATCGTGCTCGTCCAGCTGGTGATGGGCATGCTCGCCCGCTCGGCGCCCGCGCTCAACCTGTTCTCGGTCGGCCTGCCGGCGGCGCTGCTCGCCGGTATCGTCCTGCTCGCCATCGCCACGCCCCAGATCGCCGACGCGATCACCCGCGCTCTGCTCCGTGGTCTGGAGACAGCGCGCGATCTCGCGGCAGGCTGAGCCATGGCCGACACGCCGGACCGCGACGAAAAGACCGAGGCGCCGACCCCACAGCGCCAGCGCAAGGCGGCCGAGGAAGGCGATGTCCTCCAGTCACGCGAGCTAGGCACGGCGTTGGTCGTGCTCGCCGGGGCGGGTTGGCTCGCGCTCGCCGGTCCATGGATGATGGGCCAGATCCAGGAGATGCTGCGTCAGGGCTTGCGCTTCGGCCGGAGCGACATCGCGGACTTCGATCCGGCACGCACCGCGCTGCGCCTGCTCGGCACGATCGCGCTGCCGCTCGGCGGGCTGCTGCTGCTGACGGTGATCGCCGCGATCGCCACGCCGGCGTTGCTCGGCTCGCTGGGTTTTAGGTGGAGCGCGATCGGCTTCAAGGCCTCCAAGCTCAACCCGGCAAGCGGCCTCAAGCGCATCTTCGGGATGCAGGGGTTGGTCGAACTCGGCAAGTCGATCGCCAAGATCGTGCTGCTGGGCGCGATCGGCTGGTGGCTGTTCAAGAGCCAGCAGGACAGCATCGTCGCCGGTGCCGGCCGCGATATCGCCGCCGCGATCGGAGAGCTTGGCCGGACGTTCGTGCTGGCACTGCTGGTGATGGCGCTTGGGCTGGTGGTGATCGCCGCGATCGACGTGCCGGCGCAGATCCTCCAACGCGGCGGCCGCCTGCGCATGACCAAGCAGGAGGTGAAGGACGAGCACAAGCAGAGCGAGGGTTCGCCCGAACTGAAGGCTGCGATCCGTCGCCGCCAGATGCAGACGCTGCGCGGATCGGCGCGCTCGGCGGTGATCGAGGCGACGGTCGTGCTGACTAACCCCACCCATTTCGCGGTCGCGCTCCGCTACCGTCCGGGGGTGGACGCCGCGCCGATGGTGGTTGCCCGCGGGCGCGGCGCCACGGCGGAGGCGATCCGCGAGCTCGCCGGCGAGCATGCGGTGCCGATCCTGTCCTACCCGCAGCTCGCCCGCGCGATCTACTTCACCGCCCAGGCCGGGCAGACGATCCGCGAGGATCTCTACATCGCGGTCGCGACGGTGCTGGCCTTCGTCTTCAACCTCGACAAGGCAACCGGGGAGCGCCCGCGCCAACCGGAGATCGACGTGCCGCCCGACGTCCGCTTCGACGAAGAAGGTCGCCGCGGCGCCTAAACTTCGCTGCCGCCGCGCCGTTCTTGAGGGTGGGATTGGGAGCGTGCCGTGTCGTCCATTGCAGCAAGCCTGGGTATCGGTTCGGGGCTGGACACCAGCCAGCTCGTCACCGATCTCGCCGCGGCGCAGAAAGCGCCCAAGGAAGCGATCATCACCGCGCGGGAAACCGCGAACTCAGCCAAGGTCTCCACGCTCGCCGAGCTGGCAGGCGGCATCGACGGCTTCGCCACAGCACTTGGCGCGCTCGTCTCCGGCGGATCGCTCTTCACCCAGCCGACCAGCTCGGACACGGCGGCGCTTGGCGTCTCGGCGATCCCGGGTAGCCGCATCGGCGGGCTCGCCGCGGCGGTGAAGGTCGAGCGGCTGGCGCTGGCCCAGACCATCGCCTCCGCCGGCATTTCCAGCGCGACCGCCGCAATCGGCCAGGGCGGCATGACGCTCACCACCTCCCGCGGCACGTTCGCGGTGCAGGTCGGGACCGACAATGACAGCCTAGCCGGTCTGGCCCGCGCGATCAATTCCACCAACGCCGGCGTGGCCGCCAGCGTGGTCACGGACAGCCAGGGTTCGCGGCTGGTCATCAAGGGCGCGATCGGTGCGGCCGGTGCCTTCACGCTCACCGCCAATGCCGATGCCGATCCCGCCCTTTCCGCTTACGCCTATGACGGTCAGGGCGGGGGTGGCATGACCCAGGCGCAGGCGGCGCAGGACGCGTCGATCGTCGTCGACGGCGTAACCGTGACCCGCGCGACCAACACGATCTCGGATCTGATCCCCGGCGTGAAGCTGGAGCTCAAGGCGCCGACCACGACCGCGGTAGCGATCGGATCGACCCAGCCGGTGGCAGCGATGCGGCAGGCGGTGCTGGACTTCGTCGATGCCTATAACGAGCTGAAGAGCTCGCTCGACAGTGCGACTGCCTCCGGTATCGACGGCGGCGAGAAGGGTGCGCTGCGGGGCGACACCGGCGTCCGGGAGCTGGTTCGGCAGCTCGGTAAGCTGTCCTCGACGCCGCTCGTCTCCTCCGGCCCGATCACCACCCTGGCCGATCTCGGCGTGCGCACCGGCAATGACGGCAAGCTGAGCGTCAACACCAGCCGGCTCGATGCCGTGCTCGCCGCCACGCCGGAAGCGGTCGAGGCGATGTTCAACCCGACGCAGACCAGCAGCAGCCCGCTCGTCCAGATCACCAGCGCGGCCGGCAAGACCAAGCCCGGCACTTACACCCTCACCGATATCGTCGCCGGGCCGCCGCCATCGGGCAAGATCGGAACGACCAGCCTGATCGCCGCCGGCACGCGCCTGGTCGCGCCGGTCGCATCCGGCGCCAGCGGACTGATCCTGCAGCCGCTTGGCAACGTCGCGAGTGCGACGATCACGGTCGAGCCCGGGCTTGGCGGGGCACTGCAGGCGATCCGGGATTCGGTGCGGGCCGCGACCGGTCCGCTGACCACGCTGTCGGCGCGGCTCACGGCCGAGGCAAAGTCGATCTCCAAGGATCGCGAGGCGATGGAGATGCGGGCGGACGCCTATGAGGCGCAGCTCAAGAAGTCGTTTACGGCGATGGACAGCCGGGTCGCCTCGCTGAAGGCGACGCAGTCCTATCTCGAACAGCAGATCAAGGTCTGGACCAATTCCAACGATTGAGCCGCGCGCGGCAGCACGACAGGGATAGAGTAGATGTATTCACGCCCCATCCGCACCGGCGGCGCCGGCGCCCAGTATCGCGCGATCGATGTCAGCTCCAAGATCGAAGGGGCTTCGCCCCATCGGCTGGTGGCGATCCTCTACGAAGAGCTGGTGCTGGCGCTTTCGACCATGAAGATGGCGATCCGCCGCGGCGACGGCCTCCGCCAGAACGAGGCGCAGGCGCGCGCGCTCGTCATCGTCCAGTCGCTCGACGGCAGCCTCGATTTTGCCAAGGGCGGCGATATCGCCGGCGCGCTCTCCGCCGTTTATGCCGAGGTCAGCCGGCTCACGGCGCTGGGCGGCAACGCGCAGGATGCCGATGCCATTGACCGCGCGCAGAAGCTCATCGCCGAGATTGCAGAGGCCTGGAACCAGATCGGCTAAGCGCGGCTCCGCCGCGTCGGGCGCGCGCCTACGCGTCGCTGTGCTGCAGCAAGTCGGCCAAATCGAGGTCGAGGCGGCGGATGGTGGCGGCGATGCGCGGCCACTGCTCTTCGAGGAACGCGCTGCGCTCGCTCGCCAGAAGCCGCTCCGCTGCGCCCGGCGCCACGAACATGCCCACGCCGCGTCGGACGACGATCAAGTCCTCGTCCTGGAAGCTCTGATAGGCCTTGGCGACAGTCAGCGGGTTGGCGCCCTGGTCGGCGGCAAAGGCCCGTACAGAGGGCAGGGGGTCGCCGCTGCGATAACGCCCGTCGAGGATCGCCGCGGCGATCGCATCGCGCAGGCGTAGATAGACGGGGCGGGACTCACACTGCATCAACCGTGATGCTGTACTAACACAGCAGAGCGCGTCAAGCGGCGGGGGCAGGGCCGGCCCAGCGCCGGACCACGCTGTCGAATTCGGGGCGGGGCCGTTCGTCGAGCGGACGGGTCGGTGATCCGATGAAGATGAACCCGGCGATCTTCTCGTCGGCCTCGCCGAACGCGTCGCGGACGGCCGGGGCATAGGCCGCCCAGCCGGTCAGCCAGCCGCCGACGAAGCCCGCGGCGTGGACCGCGAGGAGCAGGTTCATGCAGGCCGCCCCGGCGGAGAGTTCCTGCTCCCAGATCGGGATGTGGCTGGCATGGGCGGGCTTGGAGAGCGCCACAATCAAAGCCGGCGCCTGATGCGCGAACTGGTCGATCGCTTCGATCTCCAGCCGCCCGGCCGCCGGCTTGTCGGCCAGGTAGGCGTCGCGCAGCACGGTGGCGAACGCCGCGCGCTGGTCGGCATCGACGATCACGAACCGCCACGGCGCAAGCTTGCCATGGTCCGGCGTGCGGATCGCGACCTCCAGGATGGCGCGCAACTGCGCACCGTCTGGGCCGGGCGCGGCCATGTCGCGCGGCTTGCCCGATCGGCGGGTGGCGAGGAGCGAGGCGGGGGAGGAGAGCTCGTTGAACATGGCCGCTGGCGCTAGCAGCGCGGGCACCACGCAACAATCTTCTTCACAGCCCCGTTCTGGGCGCTAGGCTGGCCGGCAGGCGCCCCGCGCGCGATCCATACCACGAAAGACCCTTCCGCATGGTGCTTCCCACCGCCGACGCGACTACCGAGCCGCTGACCTCCGACGTCGATCTGCCGCCGGGCGAGACATGGTTCGGCCATCCCCGCCAGCTGGCACGGCTGTTCACCACCGAGATGTGGGAACGGTTCGGCTATTACGGGATGCGGGCGCTGCTGACGCTCTATCTCGCCAAGCATTTCCTGTTCAGCGATCAGACCACGGCCGGCCTCTATGGCGGCTTCACCGCTCTGGTCTACCTGACGCCGCTGATCGGTGGCTTGCTCGCCGACCGCTATCTCGGATCCAAGAAGTCGGTGAAGTTCGGCGCGCTGCTGATGTCGCTCGGCTACTTCACGCTGTGTTTCGGCGGGCCGACCGCCAAGCCTTATGCGACGATCGACGGCCAGCGCTACGAGGTCGTGGTCGAGACGCTCGGGGACGTCGATACCCAGTATGTCGTCGATGGCGGCCGCCGCCTGGCGATCAAGGGCAGCGACGACGGCAGCGTTACGCTGACCGCACCTGATGGCAGCGTCGCGCGCACCGTCGCCAAGGGCGCGTTCGAGGCGAGCGCCGATCGCTCCAGCTTCTACACGATGCTGATGCTGATCGCGCTGTCGATGGTCACGATCGGCAACGGCTTCTTCAAGCCGAACATCTCGACCATCGTCGGTGCCCTGTATGCGCAGGGCGATCGACGACGCGATGCCGGCTTCACGATCTTCTACATGGGAATCAACCTGGGCAGCCTGTTCTCGCAGCTGCTCTGCCCGTTCCTGGCGGTTGCGGTCGGTTGGTGGGCCGGGTTCGGGCTCGCCGCGATCGGTATGCTGGTGTCGTTCTCGTTGATCCAGTTCGATGGCGGCAAGCTGGCCGGCTATGGCGAGCCGCCGGCGTCGGAAGGCTCGGACCGGTCAATCCCGATCTTCATCGGAGCGATCCTGGCCGTGCCCGTCGCCTGGTTCCTGTTCACCAACCTCATGAACTCGCCGCCTCCGGCGGAGGGCGCGGGTATCGTCGGCTACCTGCTGGCGCTGCCGATCATGGGCAAGGTGCTGTTCGGGACGTTCCTGATCGCCGTGCCCGCCATCCTGATCTGGGCCTGGCGCGCCGAGAGCCGCGTCGAGTTCCAGATGATGCTGGCGGCAATGGTGATGATCGTCTTCAACGTCGTCTTCTGGACGCTGTTCGAGCAGGCCGGATCGTCGCTGACCCTGTTCGCCGATCGCAACACCGATCTGTCCGTGTTCGGCCTGTTCACGATGTCGGCCGGGCAGACGCAGTTCTTCAACGCCTTCTTCATCGTCGCTTTGGCGCCGCTTTTCTCGATCATGTGGAACCGGCTGGCGCGGTCCGGCCGCGAGCCGTCGACACCGGTCAAGTTCGGCGTGGCGCTGATCGGCGTCGGCCTCGGCTTCCTGGCGCTGGTTTACGGCACGCAGTTCGCTGGACCCGACTTCAAGGTCTCGATCTGGTGGTTGGCCTTGCTCTACCTGATCCATTCTGCGGCCGAGCTCTGCATCTCGCCGGTCGGGCTGTCGATGATCACCAAGCTGTCGATCGCCCGCATCGTCGGACTGATGATGGGCGTCTGGTTTCTCTCGATCTCTTGCGCCCAATATGTCGCCGGCATCGTCGCGCAGGTGGCGAGCGTGGAATCGGTCGGCGGGCAGGTCACCAACCTGGCGGTCAGCCTGTCCACCTATGCCGGCGTGTTCCAGACGATCGGAATCGCCTCTGCGGTGATCGGCGGCGTGCTGCTGGCGCTGTCGCCGCTGATCCGCAAGTGGATGCACGGGGTCAGCTGAGGCGGCGATTGTCCGTTAACCAGCATCGGGTTAGGACCGGACATGGCACGCAAATATTTCGGCACGGACGGCATCCGCGGACGGACCAACGAGACACCGATGACGGCCGAGATCGCGATGCGCGTGGGCCAGGCGGCTGGCGCGCGTTTCGTCCGCGGCAATCATCGCCACCGCGTCGTGATCGGCAAGGATACGCGCCTGTCCGGTTACATGATGGAGTCGGCGCTGGTCGCGGGCTTTACCAGCGTGGGCATGGACGTCGTGCTGGTCGGGCCGATGCCGACCCCCGCGGTGGCGATGCTGACCCGTTCGATGCGCGCCGATCTGGGCGTGATGGTCTCGGCCAGTCACAACCTGTTCGCGGATAACGGCATCAAGCTGTTCGGCCCGGACGGATACAAGCTGTCGGACGAGGACGAGCTGGCGATCGAGGCGCTGATGGAGCAGCCGCCGCGGCTTGCTCCGGCTGCGGAGATAGGGCGGGCGCGCCGGGTCGAGGATGCGCGCGGCCGCTACATCCATGCCGCCAAGTCCAGCTTTCCGGAACATCTCCGCCTCGACGGGCTGCGCATCGTCGTCGACTGCGCCAACGGTGCCGCCTACCAAGTGGCGCCGTCCGCGCTGTGGGAGCTCGGCGCAGAGGTGATCGCGCTCGGCGTCACGCCGACCGGCACCAACATCAACGAGAAAGTCGGCTCGACCGACCCGGCCACGCTGCGGGCCAAGCTGATCGAGACCCGCGCCGACATCGGCATCGCGCTCGATGGTGACGCCGACCGGCTGATCATCGTCGACGAAAAGGGCCACGTCATCGACGGCGACCAGCTGATGGCGCTGATCGGCAGCTCCTGGGCGCGGCGCGGACTGCTCACCGGCGGCGGGATCGTCGCGACGGTGATGTCCAACCTCGGGCTCGAGCGCTTCCTCCAGGGCGAGGGCGTTGCGCTTCACCGCACCCAGGTCGGCGACCGCTATGTGGTGGAAGCGATGCGTGCCGGCGGGTTCAACGTGGGCGGCGAGCAATCCGGCCACATCATCCTGTCCGACTACGCCACCACCGGGGACGGCCTTGTTGCGGCGTTGCAGGTCCTCGCCGAACTCGTCGAATCGGGCCGGCCGGCGAGCGAGCTGCTGCGCCGCTTTGATCCGCTGCCCCAGCTGCTGCGCAACGTCCGCTTCACCGGCGGGCAACCGCTCGACACGCCGTCCGTCAAGGCCGCGATCGCCGATGCGGAGGCGCGGCTCAACGGCACCGGCCGGCTCGTCATCCGCAAGTCGGGAACCGAGCCGTTGATCCGGGTGATGGCCGAGGGCGAGGACGAAGCGCTGGTCGGCACGGTCGTCGACGATATCTGCCAAGCGGTGAAGGCGGCCGGCTGATCCTGTGCCGCTGCGCCGTGCCGATCAGCGCGTGCAGCGACCCGCCGAAAGCTCCGCCAACCGAGCCTGCTCGGACGCGTCGAGGGCGCTGACCTGCGCCTGTGCGCCGCCCAGCCTGGTGAGGTCGACCACGCTACCGGTCGCGGTGCCGCGCTCGATGACCAACCGATCGAGAGCGGCGGCAGCGGCCAGCACCGGCGCACGGGCCGCCTCCAGCGCGGAGAGCGCCTGCTGTGCGGCGATCCACGGTTCGGATCCCTCCTGGGCACTCGCGCCGCGGGCGATGGCTGCGCAGCTCTCGTCGGCCATGCGGGTGAAATCGGCCTGACCCTTCGCGGCCTGCGCCGCCAGCGCCGCGACCTCCGCGTCGAGGGCTGCGTCGACCGGCAGGGACGGCGTGGCAGGCGCTGCCTCCGTGCCGACCGGCTGCTCCACCGCACGCGGTGCGAGCGACGGATAGCCGCCGCTTTCGGAACAGGCGGCGAGCATCGCCGCGCCGGCGATCAGAAACCAGGAGCGGGCGGAGCGGGGTGGCATCGGAAGCATCGCCTATCCCTAGAAGCTGTGGGGCCTGCGTTGAAGCCTTTGTGCGACCGCGGGAGCGTGGCCGACCAGCAATGTGACGACAGCTCACGTTACGGGTTGCGCCCCGCAGATTGCCCGACTATGTCGCCTCCCAACGCGCCCGTAGCTCAGCTGGATAGAGCATCAGACTACGAATCTGAGGGTCGGACGTTCGAATCGTTCCGGGCGCGCCAACTTTCCCTAGGGAAAGCAGTGGGATATGGGGGCGGCGAGAGCCGCCCCTTTTCTATTGTGGCTGGCGTTCTAGCGTATTTCTAGCCACAGCACGTTGCTCGTTCGCCGGGCTGGTGCGGACGCAGCGTTTCGACCACCATGAGCTATGACCACGGAAGACACCCAGGCGGGGGCTGAGCAAGCCTTGGCCAACGTCACACGCGCTGAGAGCGAGTTGCTCGACTTGTACCAGCACCACATGGTGAGCCGGCCGTTCGGCCACCAAGATTTGTACCTTCTCGGGATCGCGCGGCGGACGCTGGCGCAAGCGAGGGCGTTCCGCCAGTGCGTGGAGGACAAGAACTTTTTGGTGGCGGCGGCGCTCCTGCGCCTACAGCTGGACACCGTGCTGCGGCTGTATGCTCTGTACTGGGTGGCGGACCCTGAGGCATTCGCCGGGCGGGTCTTTGCTGGCGAGCAGATCGACCGCCTGAAAGCGGCGGACGGACAGCAGATGAAGGACCGCTACCTCATCGATAAGCTCAAGGACCGCAATCCTTGGGTGGAGACCGTGTACAAGAACACAAGCGGTCTTATCCATTTCTCTGACCGCCACATCCATGCGGCGATTCGCATCAAGGGTGGCGACGCCGGCGAGGCAGAGTTTTTCCTAGCGCCTACCAACCCGTCGCACAGCCTCACCGACTTTCAGGAACTAATAGAGGCGTTTTTCCACTGTACCGCCATGGTGGGTGTGGCCGCAGGCGATTGGTTCGAGCGTTTCAACACAATCTATCGGCGTGAGGCCCCGGCAGCGAAGAGCGACAGCACTCCGCCCCGTTAGGGAGGGGCTTCGGCAGCGTCAGGCGCCGGGATTCAACTCCACACTACTGCCCCTCGCTGTCCAGATGGTGGAGTTCTCGTTATATCGGCAGGTCCACATCAATCGAAAAACAGGCATTCGCTCTGAACGAAAAAGGAACACTGAATGGCTCAATTGGCCGACGCCATACCCCTCGATCACTTCCGCACGCTGTTCTCCGTGGTTGAAGAGAATGTCGTCTCGCGGAACACAGCCGCCTTCTACGTGAAAGACCCGGCTGGGGCCTCAACAGTGAATCTCTTTGTATGGGACGAGGGTGTGAGTCGCGGAATTGTAAAGAATGGCGATGAGATGCGAAAGTACCATCCTGACAAACTTAAAAAGGCATATGGGCTTACGAAGAAAAGGATAGGCGAGGAGCCTTTCCGTGAGGTGTACTGTGCAAAATACTATAACGAGTACAGCAAGCAGAGTATCTTTGGAAAACAAGCAAATCTCCCATTTGCCGAAATCGACTTGGTCGAGTGCTTTCCAGGAGACATTCACATTGCAGACGTGACGCTTCTTGATCTAACGAAACCCGTGCAGGACAGGAGCGAGATCGCACCGCGGTCACATAAGGGACTGCATGTCTTTCCGTTGCTGCTTGATGGGCTGATGTCAGTCGCGAGGCAGAAGGGGCTAGAGCGGATATCGCTTGTGGCGGCGTCGCGGGCGGCACACGAGACCTTCTCTCGGTACGGCTTTGAGCCAACCGACACGCCGGTATCACAGTATGCATTCCAGAACTTGGGCTTCAGCCACGCAATGGCGCTGAAGGTTCGTTGACCGCACCGCGGCAGTTTCGCCACCCCACTCTGCGGATGACGCGCGACGGCGTGTAGTCTGTGTCGAACGCTGATTCGCGGCGCAGGCCATCATCGTCGGCCCAGGGCAGGGGCTCGGATAATCCCTTCGGGTCCGTGCGGCGCGGCTGGCCGTGCGCGGCGTGTCGGCGGGCCTGGGCCGCGGCGCCGGCTGGGCGTGGGCTGCTGGCAGCCCCTTGCGCTCGCGCCACGCGACAAGCCACTCGGGCGGGTATTCGACCGCCTGCGTCACCGTCCGGCGTCACCGTCCGGGGCGCCACGCACCGGCCGGGCTCCACGCCTGCGCCCACGTGCCGTCCCTCTCCCAACTTCGGAGGCAGAGTACGAGGACCGGGAAGTCGCGAGGGTCGAGCACGCCGGCGCTCATCTGCTCGTCGCACCAGGCGGCAAACGCCTCGAACGATCCGTGCGCCGCAGCGATGGGCGACAGCACGGGCGCGCGAACGGCCTCGATACGCTGCACCCTCGCCAGCATGGACCGAATGCCCGCCACGTTGTCAGACCCGGACGGCCTCAAGCGCGGCGAGGCGCGTATCAAGCTCCTCAATGCGAGCCGCCGCGGCGAGCAGCGCCTGCTCCACGGCTTGCGGCCAAGCCTCCACACGCTGACGGGCCTCGTGGTCGCTGACCAGCCCGGCCGTCGTGCGCGCGAACATGCCGTCAAGCTGCTCGCGCGACAGGCCAAAGGCCGGCGTCTCGTTGCGATTGTCTGTCACGGCCTCACCACCTTCATCTGCTGGAGCAATTCGTAGGCGTCGGCGCGGACGGCGCGGTCATCGCAGTCACGCATAATTTGTGCGAGCGTGGCCACCATCTGCCGGCGGAGTTCGCCCCGCTGCTGGTCTGTCAGTGTGGCCACAGCCTGCTGGGCCTGCTCGGTGCGCAGCGCCTCAACGCCGGTCATCGGTAGGACGTACAGCGGGTGCACCATGGCATCAGCGATGTTGGCTGCCCACGCCACCGCATCGTCATAATCCTCAATCGGCAGCAGCGGCCCGAGGAACTGCTTGAAGTGCCGGCCGTCCTGGGTCGGACCCAGCCACAAGACCTGCACGTGCGTGTCGTCGGGCTCCGGGTCGTCGGCCACCACCCGGTTGTTGTTCGTTTTGATGACGGGCATCAGCGGGCCTCCTTGGCTTCGAGTGTGATGATGCGCATTTCAAGGTCGGCGACGGCGCGGGCGTCTGACAGCGTGCCCAGGGCGGCGATGATTGTCTGACCCACGTCCGGAGCTAGGACACCCGCGGCGATGGCCGCTAGCACCGCCTCGATCTGCTGCGGCAAGGGCGCGGTTGGGTCGAAGTCGAAGGCGACACGCTCCGCTTGAGGTTTGATCGACGGCGCCACGCGGGCCAGCACGATGTTGCAGGCCTGAAGGTCGCCCTCCAGCGCAGCGTCGATGACCACCCGAGCGATAGCCGGCGCGTCGTCCATGAGCGCCTGGGTTACCTTCGTGCGCTTGTCGAGCACGCCCTTGGGCCGTCCAGCCGGGTTCGGCGAGTTCATGCCCTTCACCCAGCGGCTCGGCGGAGCTGGCGGCGGCGGCGGAGAAGCGTCCGAGGCTTGAGCCTTCAGCCACGGCGGCGGTATGTGCGCGGTCACCTGCGGGTCCCCTGATCTCAACAGCACGCGATCAAGCCGCCGGCTCGATCTTGAGAGCGGCACGAGCCGCAGCATCGGCCTTTGCGATGGCCGATGCCTCACCCGGCTTAGCTCCGACGACGTGTTCGAAGGCCCTATGGAAAGCTGGTCCATTGGCGCCGCTAGCGTTGAGCAGGTCGCGCACCCGGACCATGACGTCGCGCCGCTCCACCAGATGCGGGCTCTTCTTCTCATGATAGAGGCCGATAAAGTGATCGCGATCCACTACCGTCATGCCGCTTAGGAACGGCTGCGCACCCAAGACGGCCTGCAACGTCGCCTCGTCGTCCGTGGCCAGCGCCTCGCGGATCAGCTTTGAGCGTTCACCGCCGCTCAGAGTCTTGAAGTGCTGACGCACCTCCTTTGCGAGCGGCCCCGCCGCCGCCTGCTGGACCGGCCTGAGCAGCTCCTGCTCGGTGTGCGTGATCCGGCTTTCGAGGTCGCGGACCGTGCGGTCGAGGCGTTGCGCGAGACGGTTCTTCTGCTTGGTGGCCTCCGCGCTCATCGTCAGGACCTTCTGCTCGGCGGTCCAAGCCGGGTTGCTGTCGACCAGGTCCTTGGCCACGTGCAGCTTGCCTAGCGTCGCGTAGGCGTCGTTCATGAAAGACACCACGTCATCGATGTAGCCGCGCGTGCTGTCGTCCACTCCCTCGACCGCGAGGTACACTTCGGGGTCGAGCGCGGGGGTGACCCTGGAGTTGACGGGCGTAGTCATGATGTTTGCGGCTCCAACACCTGATGTTGTTAGGTATTAGTGAGAACGTAACGTGTTGCGTTTAAATCATGCAACTGTTTTCTTTGTAAATCAGCTAGTTACATCTAGTCTTCGGCGGCTGTTTTCAGATACCGTATTTGCGGGCCGAGTGAGGTGGCGACTTGGCGAGGGTGGCCACACATCTCTCAACCGGCGCGTTGACTGCGGTGCGCGATCAACGTCGCCTGCGCTTGAGCAGGGCACGCGCGACCCTGCCCGGCACGACAAGGGGGCCGGGCAGGGCCGTCCAGCGTGTTCGGCGCTGTGACGGTACGCAGGTGCCCGGCGGGCAGCAGTAACGGCCGGGAGCGTCGAAATAGCCGGCCACGCGGGCGAGCGGGACATCGACAAGGTTGACCACGCCTGCGTTGTGCCAGTTCGCAGATGCCGAGGCGCCCGTTAGCGGATTAGCGTTAGTGCCTATCCCCCCGGCCCATGGGGCCAATCTATGCCCCAAATAGAGGCGGCAGGGGGGGGGCACACTAATACACTAATTCTGTGTGTGAGAAGTAGGGAAGCGCCTGGCAATCCGCGGAAAATCACGTTAGTGGGCTGGCTACTAATTGGCACGAACATTAGCGGGCATCTACCGGCCCTTGACGCTAACCCGCTAACGCGGCGGCCGCAATTTAGCCCACCGTGTGGTTAGTCAAATCGAGGATGCCGTAGAGCTTACCTTGGAACGCGAGCTTGTAGTTGTTCATCGCGACGGCTGGAGTAATGACGAGGAGACGGCCGTTGTCGACTGCCGTATGGATGGCGTTGTCGAGCGCGAACTTGTGGCCGCGGGGATGCTTTTCAAAGGCGCTGAGCCGCTGGGTCTTCATCTGCAGGTAGCTTCTCGGCACCACGCCGGCGATGCGTGCGCTCTCCCACTTCTTAGCGTAGTTCGGTACCTCTTCCGCCTTCATGAGGATGTAGTCGCGGCATAGCTCAATAAGCCGAGCCTCTCTGCCATCGTCTGACCCGTCACCCACATCGCCGTTCTGGATGCGCTTGCTGAACACGCCTATGTCATGGCGGACGAGGCTGATGGCCCATCCGACCTGTGCGTCAATCACCGTCGGGAACAGGTAGTCATCCGCGACGGCGAGCAGGGCTGCGATGCGGAGAACCTTGAGGTGCGCTCGGTTCCACATCTGCCGCTGACTCTCGTCGTCGGCAGCCCTGCGGATGGCGCAGTCGCACTCATGCTCGAAGGCTTCGAGCAAGGCCCTCGATGACGGGGTAAACGCCACCTCTTGAAACTCGTTCTTCGCGCGTAGCAGGTGGGCGTGACGCATGACCGCTACAATGTGGTCAACGAGGGTAGCGTCCGGCCTTTCTAGCTGCGCCTGATTCTTGTCGGGGCGGTCGCCAGTGTACTCAACGACGTTGAAACGGGACATGAAGCCGTCCGCCATCATCCCTCGCGTGATGGACTCGAAGAAAGTGCCGGGCGTCGTTTCGCCGATCAGGCTGTATGACACCCCCTCGACGGACGCCACATTGTTCTCCTGGCTGCTATACGCGATGCCACCCGCCACATTGTCGCGACCTGATTTGGAATAAAGGTTCGTCATCGCTCTGCGGAGCGTCCGCATCGCGGACTCGTTGTCCTTCGCCATGGCGGAGAACTTGTGGCCAATCTCACCCGCCACGTTGACGGAGCATGGCGTGTTGAGCAGGAACTTCACCAGCGCCGGGCCGGACGCGAAATCGTCGTAGCAGACGAACTCGTCCGCCTTCCCGTATTGCTTCCGGGCGGCGGCGATGATCATCGAGATGCCTCGGTGCATCGCCTCCTTCCCGATTGCCGATCGAGCAACGAGGACGACGTAGATGTTCAGCCCCGACCCCGGGATGCCCCATTCCCGCCCGCAGATACCCGCGAGCAGCCCCAGGGCGCCCACCACGGCCACTTCCGCCACCGGCCGAGGCGCGGCTCCGTAGATGAATTGGGCTAACACGCCGGCGAAACCGGGCGGGCACGCTAGGGTGCTACCGGGTAGGGTGATAGCGGGCGTGCTAGAGAGTGTCGCCGACTCACCCGCTGCTATCGCTCGGACCTTCGCTGTTTGCCGCAGCGCACCTCTAATCTCGTGTAAGCTCTCGTGCGGATCGAGCCCGATCTCGTGGGCTCGTTGCATGATGTACCAATCGTCCTCAAGTCCATCGAAGTTGCTCGCCGACAAAGCTTGGACAGGCGCTGGCGCGCTTAGCATGATCTTGTCCCAATCAACCTTGCCGTCGACCGTCTTAGGAGGTTTGTATTCGGGTTGCCGCTCCGGGCCGCCCTGTGGTATGTCTGCCATTGCTCAGTAGTACCTTCAACTATAGCGGCGGGGTGTGATTAGCGTCTACCCCGCCGCTTTTCTCTGCGCGGCGTGAGTAATACGGTAGAACACCTGCCGAGAGCGGACCTAAGTCACTCGCCGGACTAAGCCTTTCCGCCGCGTCCCGCACGTATCGGATTTGTGGGGCGGCTAGGCCGCCACCTGCTCGCTGGTGCTGCGCTTTGCGCCAGAGGCAATCCAAGCAAGGACGTCGCGCTCCGCGTACCAAACCCGGCGAGTGCCGGGCGGGCTGAAGTAACGCGGGCCATCGCCTCGCAGACGATATTGGGCCATTGTGCCGGGGTGAATGCGGAGGATTTCCGCCACCTCCTCACTGTCGAGGGGGCGGCCCTTGGGCGTGTAGGCGAACAGCTCGCACAGCTGGTAGAATGATAACTCGGACATGGTCAGGCTTCCTGTTGGAGCGTTGACCCGACCGTTACTCGGGGGTTTCACCGGGACCGCGTCAGGCGATGGAGCTTGTCAGCGCTGCCAAGCAGGCTGACACTACCGGGGCCAGCAGGCATGACCATGCAGGCACCAGCTACATGCCAAGTAGTTTTAGGTTACGCAACAACAAACTCTGGCTTGCAACAGTGACGACGCTTTGGCTCTAAGCAACTGTTAAGTACAGGTGGGCGCCAGCAGAAAGGTGACCTCGCTTTTTGTGCTTGATGGGCTCGGTGCGGTGCTATCTCGGACCAGCCAGAGCAGCAGCGCAGCCTTGCTGCGCGGGAGGGTGCGGAGCCGTACGGCGCTGGGCGGCGCTCGTTTCCGTGGGCACGCCATGCACAGCGGAGATGCGGCGACGCTACGCGGCAGCCGCGGCGGGCTTCTTGCGTAACTTGAACTTAGGCTTCGGCTTCTCCTCTTCTTCCGGCTCGGGGATCAGGTTGCCCTGATCGTCCACGTCGTCGATGTCGAACGCGCCGATCTCACCTGCCCTGACCACCAGCGCTTGCCACTTCCGCTCCTGCACCTTCTTGGCGATGTAGGCCCGCTTGATGACGTGATAGGGGTTGTAGAAGACCGCATAGGAAAGGTCGCCGAGCGGCCCAGGCTTGAGTCCAATGAAGCCTAAATCCGCGAGCCGTACGACTCGGTCCTTCCAGGTGCGGAGCGCCCGCTGCCCATCGAACCCAGCGTGGAACGCCATCTCCTCGGGCCGATTGAGCGTGAGGAATTGTTCCTCACGCAGGCGTGCCCAGAGTTCGAGGTAGGTGCGGCTGACGGGGAAGCCTTTCTCAGAGAGATCGTCCATGATATTCATCATGAGCGGCATCAGACGAGGCAGTGCCGCCCAACCCTCGTTGTCCATGCCCCAGAGCATGTCGTCCGTCAGTGCCGGCCACAGCTTCGCCCGCGTCTCAAGCTGACGCTTCAATATGTCTCGGTTTCTGCCGCGGGCCATTCACATTACCTCAGAAAAAGGGCGGGCCCGGCTTTGGAGACCGGGCCCTTCGCTACGAGACCTCACCACCGACACCGTGAAGAACGGTGGCTTCAAGGATTCGGCCGGGTTTGGACCCTCGGCTAGTTCCCTTGACCTTCACGATAGGATGGAATCTCTCACGGATCGCGTGCAGAGTCGAGTGGTTAGCTTGAAGTTTCTGGCCACGAGTATGCCACCAGGAGGGCGAACTGAGACGTGCGGGCCGTTCTATAGAAGCCAACTCGTATGTCGAGTTGGCGTAAATGCGCAGGATGCTTGCCAATAATCCCTTTTATTGAAGGGCCTTATGCTGTTTTCATGGGTATCACGGTGTCATGGTATAATGGTATCACGGTATCCGGGTATCGCGGTATGGGGAGCCACGAGGGGGCGCTCCATCGGATCAGGCCCGCAGTGCTACCACGTTCTCCGCGTTCGCCCTGGCGGCGACAAGCCGTCCTTGCTGCTCAATCCAGTCACCGATGCGCTGCACCTCCGGCTCTAGGTACTGGAGGCGCGAAGTCTGGAGGTAGTGCTTCGCGGTCACGCCCTTCGGCACGTGGTTCGTCAGCAACTCCACCTTGTGCAGGTCGATGCCGCAGGTCGCCACGCCGACCGACACGAAGGTGCGCCTGAGGTCGTGAGCAGATAGGGTGGCGCCTGCCAGCTTGCTTATACGGTCCAGCGGCGCGCGGGTGTCCATAACGTGCCCCGCCTTGCTGCGGGAGCAAAACACATGGGGGTTGCCGTCTACACGTGGACGGGCCGCCAGCAGCGCCCTGGCCTGGGATGACAGCGGTATCCAAACCGGGTTGGCATTCTTGGGGTCGGGCAGGTGGAACCAGCCCTCGTCCAGGTTGACGTTGCGCCACTGGAGCTTTGCTCCTTCGTTCCGTCTGGCGCCCGTTAACATTAAGAACAAAACAAGATCGACACCCGCCTGCTTGTCCGCGTCCTGCGGGTTCACCCGACCGTCCTCGCGCTGCTGCGCCGCGATCAGGTCGGCACGGGCCGTGGTCAGCATGTGCCAGACCTCGCCGACCTTCTTGGTGTCGATGTCGCGCGTGCGGGGCTTGAGTTGAACCCAGTCGTCGCGCAGCGCGTCCACGGGGTTGTGCTGAATCAGCGGCGACCCGTCCGCGCGCTTGTACTGTCGGGAGGCAAAGTTGATTAGCGCCCGCAGCGTGGTCATCGAAATATTGGCCTGTCCCGGCGCCGGCTTCCCCGTCAGGCCCTTCGTCGCCATCTCACGGTAACGCTTGCGCACCTGATCCTCGGTGATGCCTGCGATGGGCTTGTCTCGCCAGGCCGTGAACACCTTGGCCACGTGCCGCTCAATCTCGGCCTTGCTGCTGTCCTTCAGCTTGCCGGGGCGGCTGATGTAGGCATTGCAGACGTCGGCCAACGTGACCATTGCCGCCTCGTCGGCCCTTTTCACATCGCGCGGGTCGATGCCATCGCGCATCTGCTGCAAGATCGTACGCGCCTTCGAGCGGGCCTCGTCCTCGGTGAACTGCCCGAACGGCCCAATGGTGTATTGTAGCTGCTTGCCGTGTACCCGGCCCATGACGATGAAGACCCGCTTGCCGAGCGACGACACCCGCAGGCCGTAGCCCTTCACCGCCCGATCGTGGCCGCCGTCCCAGTGCACCACGTGGCCATTGGCCGGCGGTTGCACCTTGTCCACGAACGTCTTCGTCAGCTTGGCCACGGGCCAGCTCCTCTAGCGCATTTGTAACAACTAAGGAGGAGCTTACGTAACCTGCAACAAACTAGCAATCGGCTAAGTATCTGACAATGTGACCATATGTGTGCTAGAATAACGTCGTGTTACGTGCCCTGAGGCACGGCTTCGCAAACTACGAATCTGAGGGTCGGACGTTCGAATCGTTCCGGGCGCGCCAATCTCCCACAAGATGCTGAAGACACACGGTTTTCACCATCCGGGGAATGGTCCCTCCCCACAGTTCCGCTACACAGTTCCGACCACGATCTCGGTTCAAGTGTCGAAAATATCGCGGGAAAGCCTGGCCGTGGCTGCTACACAAACCCTCCCCACAAGCGGGAACACGGCATCGTTCTTAGGGATCAGCGCTACCACTTCCGTAGGCGGGTACCGGCGGACTTAGGTTCGGCCATCGGCAAGCGTGAGGTCTGGCGATCTCTTGAAACCGACAGCCTGACCGTCGCTCGTCGTCGAGCGATCGTGATGGCCGCGTTCGTGGAACAGGAGTTCGAGGCAGCACGCGGTCGTGCCGGAATGCCGGTCGAGCGGGATATCGCGCTGGCGCTTTGCGGCTGGTTTCGTCCGGGAGGATCAGGCGGAGCGGCGTCAGTCGCGGATGCCTATGGGAGCGGCTATCGCCCGATGTCTCTCTTCGAGGCGATTAGCAAGGTACGCTACCCGGACCTTGATCTTTCTCACCTGCACGAGTGGAGCCCGGCTCTTGTGCGACAAAACGGATGAGACAGGGCGAACGTCCGGGTTTGGTGGAAAGCCGAAGGTCGGCTTTCGAGTGACTACACGATAAGGTGGACGTAGACGAAAACGGGTTGGCCATCAGAGAGCAGTAGAAAGGTCAAGATTGAGCACCGTGTTGCCATTACCATGCTCTGCACAGCCAGTTGCGAACAGTCGGTATTGATTGCGGGCAAAATCCCTGAGTAGCTCGTTAGACAGGCCATCGATTGGCAAGCCTTCGTCAAGCTTAAAGGTCCCTAAAGAGCCAAAATTGCTATGGACATAATCTAATAACTTGCGGGGCGGATCGCCGACCTTGCACACATGATCATCCCAGCGATCGGAAAGCTCAGTATGTCCGACAACGCCATTCAGAGGGCTGGCGGGAAAGGACGTGTACGTGATGATGATCGTGGGCGTCTTCATTTTACCAGATGTGATTGCGCTTCCGCATGTGAGTTCCCGAACCTTGCTATATTTGATCGAGATACCGGCGCGCTGAAAGGGCGTCAGGCTTCTGACGATGCGAGGTAAAGATACACGTTCTAAATAGGCCGAGATGGCAGCGGGCGTCTTCGAGTCCTCCAAATAGACGACCCCTTAGATGCTCGGCACCCTTTTCGCAGTAGCGGAGAGGCATGGAAGATGCTTCCACCGCCATTGGTCTGGGGTTAAACAATGTGTCGACCGCGACTAATATGACGATGCCAGCAAGGACGGTACCGATTGCAAACTTTTCCAGGCTTGGCCGCTGCATCACTCCTGGAACTCCCGGCGGGATGACCTAAACTGGCATCTTGAGACATTGCAGAGCGTCGAAGCCGTATGGCAGCTTCCGGCATAGCGCGCATGCACTCGTTGATGTCCGCAAATGGGCGTTAGCAGACGTTTGGCCGAGCGACGGGGCGAGCGTCCGATGGTGGTGGAAAGCGGATGTAGGCTCACGACCAAATATACGCGGCCAATCCTGCCAAGATGACAGCCACGGTCGCAAAGCCCCATCGGGACAAGATGCTCTCAGTACGTTGACGTCGTGCCCAAAAGGCTTCGGTAGCAGCAACCAACGTAGGAAGATCGGCGTCCGGTGAGACCTCCTCGCCAATGCTCTGAAATGATCGTCTAAGAAGCTCGCGCAGGCCCTCTGGGTCGGCTGGCTGGTCGATTGCCCGGATCACAACGGTTGCGTCCTCCGCTCTTATCGAGAAGGGTTCACCCGCTGGACCGAAAGCTCGCTTGTAGACGCCACTGCGAACATCGATCGGCTCAAGATGCTGTTCAGCCATTTCCACGGAAGAAAACACGAGGAGTGGCTCGTCGGCCTCGATGAACAGCGTCGTCATACCGAGGACCTGTCGATCGCGCCGGAGGTCCGCAAGAGGGCGAAGGCAGACGATCGGCCGATCGGTGGTGCGAATGTCCGATGCTGGCGGTTAAGAGACGGGCGGCTTTTGGGTAGCGCGGGCTGGAAACCGGACCCAAAGTCCGGCAACCTCCGATGATGCACAGCTGGTCACCGGGATATACACAAGCGGAGTTGGACGCGGCGCAGGAACGCTACTGCGTTCGTTTTCCTCCCGATCTCGTTGCGTTGTTCTTAGAGCGGCAGCCGACCCTCGGGTACGATTGGAGGGTGGAGGACGACCGCATCCGGCAAATGCTAGCTTGGCCGTTCGAAATGCTGATGTTCGATGTTGAACATGGTTCTTGGTGGCTTGACTGGGGCGAACGCCCGGCGTCGGCAGGTGAACGCAGAGAGGTGGTTTCGCAGTTTTTAGGGCAAGCTCCAGCGCTCATCCCACTATACAGCCACCGCTTCATTCCTGAAGCGCCTCGCCTTCCGGGCAATCCCGTTTTCTCGATGCATGGGTTCGACACGATCTACTACGGATCGGACATCCAGAACTATTTTGCTCGCGAGTTTGGTGATCAACGAAAGATCGCTGTCGGCAAAATCGGTAGGCGCATCCCGTTCTGGTCGGACCTCGCGGAAGATCACGACAAGTGGATCTGATGGCCGCTTTCGGGCAGCTGCATGCTTCACTTTTGTGGCCGACATTGGGCGTTAGCAGACATCGGGATCGCGGGCGAAGCTCCACCACGTGCGGCCTGTAACCGCCCCTCCAATCGCCCCCAGAAAGGCGATCCAGTAGCTACTTGGAGGCGGACATAAGAAACAGGATGGTAGGCGGAATTATGAATCCGGCCGCCGCTCCGCTTGCAATGTAGGCGATCCGGCTCTCACGTCCCCGTCGCCGCAACACCATCGTTAGAGGCAGACCTATCAAGATGCTCGATTGAAGGACTATGGCCACCTCCACGACCATTGGGAGAACAGCGACCCAAAGCATCCCCGCAAGCTGACCGTCACCGTTCGAGCCACTGGGAGCGACGTCACCACGAGCGTTTCCGTAAGCACGCGCAAGGGGGCTGAGCCTGCTAACGCACCGAAGAGAACCGATTTCACGAACGGCCACATGCGTGCGTTAGCTTTCATCTTTACCCTGCAGGATCATCGGAAGAGCGGCTCGCAGGAACGAACTCGGCGGCTGTCAAGCGCCAACGTCGAAACAGGAAGACGATCCAAGCCGCCTCGATGAGGAACGTGGTAATCAGAGCTATGCTTGCGGCCGACCGTCCCTGCGGCAGGTACATTGCGACGATGGTGCCGACCAGCAGTGGCCAGCCTATAATCGGACGTAAATCCAGCCCATCGACGGGACGGATCGCCGCTAAGATGACCGTCTATCGTATCAACAAACTCACGCTAGAACGCCGCCATCGATCCGCCTTCCGTCATCATTGTGGCGAAAGGCATGAATGTCTGCAATTGGGCGAAAGCCAACCGTACGCTTGCCCTATCGGATTGATCCGGCTCCCCGCCGCAACGAGGAGCCGGAAGGGTCAGACCTCGATGCCTTCGGCCAGCGCTAGCGCGTCCTCCAGGTCGACGCCAAGGTATCGGACGGTGTTCTCAATCTTGGCGTGGCCGAGCAGGATTTAAACCGCTGGCAGGTTACCCGAGGCCTTATAGATGATGGAGGCCTTAGTGGGCCGGAGCGAGTGCGTACCGTACTCCGCCGGGCGCAGGTCCGCGCCGCCAACCCACTCGTCGACCAGCCTCGCATACTGGCGCGTGCTCAGGTGCCGTGTGTGATCGGCGCGACTCGGGAAGACGTATTCTTCCAGCGCGCCGCTGCGCCGCTCCAGCCACGCGAGCAGGCTAGCCCTTGCGTCCGGCATCAACTCGAGCTGCACGGGCGTTCCAGTCTTAGCCTGCACGACGATCGCCCGCGTGCGGACTTGCGCACCCAACACAAGGTCGCCGATTTTCACCCTTACGACGTCACAGCCCCGCAGCTTGCTGTCTATTGCGAGGTCAAACAGGGCGCGGTCGCGCATGCGCCGGTGCTGGTCGAGGACGAAACGGACGGCCCACACCTGACGTGCCTTCAAGGCGCGCTTCGCGCCGATCTTGCGCCCCGCTTTCCATGGACGGCGCTCGCATATGATCGGATCGAACTCTGACGTACCCATGTTCATCTCCTGCGGCCGTGGGGGGTCGCGAGGAAACGAGCGTGCCGGGGATCAACGGCGACGCACCTCCGGGAGCGGTTTTGGACGGCAGAGCGGACGGTCGGCTTGCGCCCAACTGCGGATATTGCTCGTGGCAGTCGTTTTGGGCAAACTTCGTCTGATGCGCCTTCCCGACTACAAACCTCGTTCGCCGCTGGTCGTGCGACCCTTTGTGCCGCCAACCTTTACTAATCGCTTTCTGGAGTGGCTCCCGTTGGCGTTGGGCGCCATCTCGCTTTCAGGGATTGCAGCGCTCTCGCTCTACGTAGCTGTTCCTGTGCACCTGCCACAGGCGCTTTGGGCCTCTTTGCCTTGTTGATCATGCCAAGTGGCTTTGCGTGGGGATGGCGGAACACAAAGAGCAAACGTCTTACGGCGGAGAAAGAAGTTGAGCGCTATCGCGCCGGGCTGCGGGGGGCTTCTATCGACCAATGAAGGTTCACCAACCACCAACTCCAGCCATTCAGATCGACGGACCATCATTGTCTGTTAACGCGCAAGGGACAGGCTGCTGTGAGTTCATCCTCCTTGATGCCGTACATGAAATGAGCTTCTTTCGGGGGTGCCAATCACCCATGATCGATCTGCCATCATATCTACTAATACTTCAAGGCTGAAACCTTTCGGTGTGAACCTGCGCCAATTAACTGCTTCGATTTCGGCGCTACCATTGGTCCATCGCCGATGACTTTCTGGAGAGTGGAAGCCGGTCCCAATGCTATCCGACAACATGTCCAGGGAAAGGCTACCGTCTTCATTATCGATTTCTATTCCGGAGACCAGCAGGCCTAAACTACGCCGGTCTTCCGTATTGACGTCGAGTTCCCTTGGTACGAGCGTCGCGGAGCAAAGCGTGATGGATGTGGCCCCGGGCGGTACGCGGAACACGAAACCCCGGCAGGATCGGGCGGGGGCGACGTGCATCCCATCGACGATCAGGTGAACCTCGGGATCGATTGAAGTGATCCTCCAACCCATCGCTTCCGCTCTTGCCGCTAACCGGCTGCGGATGCCATTGAGAACCGGCCCTTCACCAGTATGCTGTAAGCATGGCGCCGGCGATTGGCCCACGGGTCGCTCGACATTCCCGGTTCCGGATATACCAAAGGACAGCCGGTTCCCGACGTCGAGATAGCTTTCCGCACGCAAACCGGCGACGTCGATAAGGTCATGTCGGTCCAGTTCGACATGCCAGTATGTTATCCGACGAAGATCGTCGGCCCAAGCGATCGAACTGCCATTCACGAGATCGCCAGCCGAAACAAGAACATCATCGACGCAGGTCAATGCGATACCATGATTGGCGGAGACGATGACGTCATGGCGGGGAGCGTTGGCACCAAGAGCGCCCTGTCTGATCCGGACCGGCCGCGCGTCTCCGTCAACGTCATTGCCCCGCAGGAGCACGGCGCGGCACCCGATCCACACTATCGGCGCGTCCCGTCCTTCGGCGGTTCGTACACAATCGCCAGCCTTAAGAGTTTCGACTCGCCGTATGCCGTTCGGAGTTGTCAGCGGTGTTCCTTCGGCAAAACAGGGGGTAATGCCGGCTACGAATGCCGTTGTGTTTGTGAAAGTCAAAGATCCACCTTGCGGAGCACCGTAGGGCGAAAAGATCAGTGAGGCATTCGAGTCTTGTTCCGCAGCGAGAACCAGTGCCTTCCCATCGTCTGTCGCGCCAACAATTGTATAGGATGTAATCGAGGCGAACCCGCCGTTGCCATCCGGCTCCCCCAACAGGATAAAGTTTCGCGGAAAGGATCTTCCTGGTAAAGGTAAAGTTGTCGGGTTTGTTGCAAAAGGCCCCGACGTGAAACCTGACACGGATCCATTGTAATATACGTACGGGGCACCCGGAGAGCCGGTCTGTACAAATTCGCTATGTAGATCAACGCTCGACACTGTGTAAAAATACTCACGCGGCAGGCCACCATTCTCGAAGAATGTTCTTAGCGTGTATGTGTCACCTCGGAGATCGCTGATCAAAACCATATTTCTTCCTAAGTAAGTACAACGCCGTCTGGTCGTTAAGTTGCTTGCCACACGACAGAATGTCAAGCTGGGCAATCAACCGGTGCGCCGCTCAACAATCCATGACGGATACAACTTTCGTCTGTTGGGTACCTCAAAGTTGCCGAGCAGCTAACTATGCTGGCAGTTTAGATCATATAGCACAAATCTAACCAGCCGAACCCGATAAACGGCTAACGGGCGGACAGCGGAGCGGCGGCTCACGCCCAATCGTGGACATTCAGCTAGGGCAAGACGCGGTCACAAGTGTTCGCAATAGCTCAGGGCGCCATCATGCCAACAATCAGGATTATACTGAGCGCGACGGACATCGACACCCCACTTTTAGCCACATCGAGAAGTGATCGATTTATAGCCATTTCCGATGCGCGCAGATCTGTCGTCCTCATATCGACCCTCTAGCGGTTGGCAGCTCGTTGGCGCTTTGCACTCGCTCATCGTCATCTTACACAATCGCAAGGCGACTTGGCTGTCCACTTTCCACCACAATCGGACATTCGAGAGAGCAGTTGGCGCAGTTCTCTCTGAAACTAACGTGCTACATTGTCTACTTCGCCAAGCCGTTTGCGATGAGTGTCGCCCGGATCGCATTGACCAAGGCGATCACCGTGGCCAGATCCGTCGCGGCGGCTGGGAGCGTTGGCTTCGCGACCGACGACACACCGAAGCCAATCTTGGCGGCGTTAATGACGATGCCGTCAACCTTGTCAGCGTAAATCTGGTGATGGTCGCCGAAATTGATGCCGTTGCCGATCCCGACGATGGATGGCAGGACTACAGCACCAGAGCGCGCGTCCGCATGTGACATGTCGATTATCGAGGTGAAACGATTTCGGGCGTATAGCCCCTTGGTTAGGGCAACCGACGTGTCGGCGAGGGGAACCCCCTCGACAATGTAGGCAGCAGTTCTGTACCCGCCACCGTACGTCGACTGGAATGCGGCGTCCCATGTCGCTGTGCCGTCTCCAGAGCCAGCTGCGAAGGCGGCGTTGCCCGGGCCGTCGCTGATCGTCGCCCACACGGCATGGTAGCGTGACGCCGCTTTCGGGTACGTCATGAACGATGTCGCCGTGACGTTGCGCGCCCGCGCCTCGATCCCGTGCGCGCCGCCGGTTACATTGTCGGCCCGTGCCTCGAAGTATCCGCCATAGGCATAGCCGTTCGCCGCCCCGTCGATTGAAGCCCATGACGCCAAGCCGAGGACGTCGGTGCCCATTGGCGCACCCTTTGCCGTTGCCATGATGGCCGCCGGTTGGCCTAGCGATCCGGCGAGCGCCTGCACCGAGACGAGCAGAGCCGCATTGTAGCGATTATCGACTTTGTTGCCGCCCATCTCGGAGAGGTTCAGCACCTTTTCCACTTTGGAGATCTTCACCGCGGCGCCGGCACCGGAGGCGGGCGCGGCAGCCGTACCGCGCCGAATTTCCCATCCCTGCACTGGTACCGCGCCGAAATAGGTTGCGTCGTCGCCGCGCAGATCGCGCAAGTTGCCGCCCGTCTCAGTCGCGCGGGCCGCGTTTAGAAGCCCAATCGGCAACGTCCCGTCCGAACCCGCTTTCGGCGGATCGCTTACGGCACTCGGTCGGCACGCGTCGGCGGTGGCAGGTCCGAACGGCGGCAGGGTTTGTGCGCTGGCGGCGCCTGAGGCGATTAGCGCGAGCGCAGTGGCGAGATTGTAGCGTATCATGGTCGGACTCCCGCAGCCGCTGCTGCAAACAGAGCTGTCACCTGCATACCGAAACGCGCAAGTCGGACATTGGGTGTGCGCCAGCACGGGTCGAGGGTTGCTGGCCGTCCCAGCCGTCGGTAGCCTTTCGTATGTGCAACCGCGCCCGGCTCGACAGCGACCCCGAAACCCTGCGCGAGAAGTTCGGCGCGAAGTGGCCCGGTGACGTGCCGAACCGATGGCCGGCAAGCGCTACGATGGTGACCTGTGATCCAGATGAACTGGTCGCGCCCATCCACCCCAAGGCGATGAACACTGTGTTGATGGCAGAGGATCAGGACCGCTGGCTATCCTGCGACTACGACGAGGTGGTCAAGCTCCAGCGGCCCTGCCTGGCAGACCGGATGACGGTGCGTGGACCGGAGTTTCCGACGCGGGCGGGAACTGACACCCTGATGCTCGGGAAGCAGGATCAGCGGAGGGGGGGGCGCCGTCGGCTTGTCCTAAAGCGCCATGCCTACGACCGTGGTTTGCTGAAGCAGATCGTTTCCGATGTTGGAGATGCGATGTTGGACATGCTCGACGGCGAGGGTCAGCTTGAGGCCGGGCGGGAGGCGGCAGGTCGAGCACGTCAAGGTGTCCAACGCAATGGTGCCGCCCGCTTCAGTCGAGTCACCAAAAGAGACCCACGTCGACATGGCCGGCGTGCGCTCGCGAGGCGGACGTAAACGAGTCGGATCCGGCCACCATGAAGTTGTGGCGCCCTTCCAGCCTTCCATAAGCCATATAATGCCCGAGCGGATCGACATGCGCCGCCGCAACATCGGGATTGGCGGCGAGATAATCCTGCACGTCAAACGTTGCCGAGGGGTTGCGGCCCTCCGTCCAGCCCGTGTTCTGGAAATGGTCCAGCGGATTGACCCCGGCTGCGAGTACGTCAGCGTTGTTTGCCAGGTAGTAGGACGTGTCGAAAAAGGCGTTCGGGTCAAAGCCCAAAACCCAGCCGACCTGATCGTAATGCTGTCTTGGCATCAGCCCTGAGGTTGCCACCTCCGGATGGGCGAGAAGGTAATATTCCGGGTCGAAGTCGTCGGTACGATATAGTCCCAATGGGTTCTCGGCGCCGCTCTGGAAGGTTCCGACTGCGGCATAAGACTCGCGCCCTTCGGCGCGCCCGTAGAGCAAGTAATGCTCGAGCGCGTTAATTCCTGCCGCCGCTACATCTGGGTTGCGAGTAAGATACTCTTCGGTGTCGAACAAGATGGACGGATCGCGCGATTCTTTTCCGCCCGAATATTCGAAATGGAACAAGGGGTCTCCTCCGGCCGCCGCGACGTCGGGGTTGGAGGCTAGATAGCCAGCCGTCGAGAAGAACGCATTGGGATCGCGCCCCGCCTGCCAGCCCGTCTCCGCATAGGCGTCGTCGGCGTCCTGATCCGAGGAGCCAGCGTCGGCGTAGCGGCTGAGATAATAGAGATCGTCGACCAGTCCGTGCCCGTCTGATTGGATGATCGTTCGGTCGGCGAACTGGAACACCTCCGCTTCATAGACCCGGTTGAAGCTTGTTCCGCCGCCTGCCACGGGCCCTGACAGGTCGACATAGTTGCTGCCGTACTGGACCTGCCCAGCGGCAAAAGCATAGGGGAGGATTACCGTATCATATCCGACGCCCGCCCGTAACGTGTTGCCGCCCGCGTTGCCCGCCAGCATGTCGTTTCCTGGCGCTCCGTCGAGGATGTCGTC
>Ga0160473_100184_pt1 | contig 58476 bp, 42 predicted proteins | sample HID1975I_E11MG_FD_108217 | JGI IMG/M metagenome (GOLD analysis project Ga0160473, IMG submission 108217) | Enriched soil microbial communities from UW Madison campus, WI, USA - HID1975I_E11 MG | ecosystem: Environmental > Terrestrial > Soil > Unclassified | place: USA: Madison, Wisconsin... | reverse complement strand
GTACACATGAGCTTACGCAGGGAAGTTAGTCGGAAATTCGTACAACGCAGCTCGAACCAGGCTTAAACGGCGGACGTTTGTAGGAAAAACCGCACAAAGCAACTCGGCTCAGACTCAAACGACGAACGTTTGTAGGAAAAACCGTATAAATCAATCAAGATCAGGGATTGTATGTCACTAAAGCGTCTTCGATGATGATACGAATAACTTCTGGGAATTATCTGGAAGTCTTGTGGGTTATGATTAGGTCTCCAGGATATACATGCACTTCTTCTTAATCGTTCATCTTGTATGACCCTACTTATGAGACAGCCCCTTCACTGTTTTACGGCGGTTAGACGGGCGTTATCCTTTCCCTTGGGTCCCGATCTGCCGGGCAACGCGTTCTCCCAGCTCCGGGCTCGCCTGGTTCAGATAACCGATCACGACACGCTGCAACTCCGGCACGGCGGCTCCAAGATCCGAGGCAATGTTGTGGACTAAGTGCTCCCGATGATCGGGCGACAGCGAATTGTAAAATTGCCCCGGCTGCGTGAAGTCATCCCCCTTGGGAGGCGCGGTGCGCTCGAGCCGCCCTTCCACATGGCGTCCGGTGCCGCTTGTTACCTCGTCCGACGGCTTCCAGTTCGCCTGATGGTTGATCGGGATGCTGCGAAAATCCGGGCCCAGCCGATGACGCTGTGAATCCGTATATATATTGGCGCGGCCTTGCAGCACTCTGTCGAATGAAAATTCGGCGCCCTCCAGCATGTTGGACGGGGAAAAAGCCAGCTTCTCCACCTGATCTCTATAATTGTCGGGATTGCGGTTCAGCACCATCTTGCCGACCGGCAGCAGCGGGTACTGCCGCACATCCCACACCTTCGTATCGTCCAACGGATCGAACGACAGCGCAGCTTCGTCCTGCGGATTCATGAGCTGTACATACAGCCCATATTCGACCGGCTTCCCTTGGGCAATCGTGTCGTAGAGATCCTTGCCTGCGTAATCCGGATTCTCGCAGGCGAGCCGCGCCGCCTCCCGGCTATCGATATACTGCACGCCGGCTAGCGGAATCCAGTTGTATTTCACGTAAGTACGGAAACCTTGTTCATTCTTCCAAACATAAGTACTCACGCTGTAACCCGGAATGTGCCGCAGGCTCTTGATCGTCCCCAGATCGGAGTACAACTGCAGCACGAAATGCGTCGCCTCCGGATTTTGCGCGTAGAAGCCCCAGAACCGATTGGGATCCATCAAGTTGTTGACGGGCGACGGGTTGAAGGCGCTGACCGTCTCTACGAACCGCATGGGGTCCCGAATCGTAAACACGGGAAGATGGTTGCATATTAAGTCGAAGATGCCTTGCTCGGTATAAAATTTAGTCGAGAAGCCGCGCACATTACGCGAAGTGTCCGGCGTCCCCCTGTTGCTGGCCGCCAGCGAGAATCGGACGGCAACGGGTACTTGCTGGCCCGGACGCTGCAGGAAACAAAGCTTCGTATAAGCCGCCATCGAGTTAACCGTCTCGAAATAGCCGAAGGCTCCGAAGCCCTTCACATGCAAAGGGCGCTCTCGTAGGGTCTGATGGATAAAAGTTTCGTTTTTCTCGTGCAGCATCGTGTCTTGTTCGAGAATCGGGCCGCGCTCTCCTACCGTCTGCGAGTAACGCTCCGGTTGTGAACCGCTTGACCATTGCGAAGGAGCGGCGCCTTGCCAGCTTCGATTGTTCGTCTGGTCGCGGTCGTTCTTGTCGTCCATTTCTCAGCCTCCCATGCCTGCATTATCTCCAATGTGTATGCATAGCAATAGGTGGTTATGATGCATGCGTCCCATCTGTCCCATCTGTCCTATCTCTGCCGGAATATTAAAAAAGATCGCCGCTACCCTGGCTAAGAGAGCCGGATAAGAAGCGATCTTTTCTTTTTATTGGATTAAGCGAGCTGGCCGAATTGTGCCTGATGCAGACGGCTGTAGACGCCCCCGGCAGCGACCAATTCGCGATGGCGCCCCTGCTCGGTAATGCCTTCCTCCGTCACGACGACGATGCGGTCCGCATCCTTGATCGTCGCCAGACGGTGGGCGATCACGAGCGTTGTCCGACCCTGCGACAGCTCGGACAGCGATTGCTGAATCGCCAGCTCCGTCTCCGTATCCAGCGCCGACGTCGCTTCGTCCAGAATCAGAATCGGCGGATTTTTCAAGAACATCCGCGCGATGGCCAGACGCTGCTTTTGTCCGCCCGACAGCTTCACGCCCCGCTCGCCGATGACGGTTTCCAGTCCGTGCTCCTGCGCCTGGATGAACTCGTTCAGACGAGCCCGCCGCGCCGCTTCCCAGATTTCCTCTTCCGTGGCGTCCAGCTTACCGTACAGGATGTTCTCGCGAATCGTTCCGTTAAATAGGAACACATCCTGCTGCACGATGCCGATCTGGCGACGCAGCGATTCCTGCGTCACCTCGCGAATGTCGACGCCGTCGATGCGAATCGCGCCGCTATCGATCTCGTAGAAACGCGGCAGCAGGCTGCACAGCGTCGTCTTGCCGGCGCCGGAAGGGCCGACGAAGGCGATCGTCTCCCCTTTGCGAACCGTCAGGCTCACGTTCTGCAGCACCTTCTTCTCACCCTCATAGCCGAAGCTCACTTGATCGAACTCGATGTCGCTGTTGAAGGCGCCAAGCTCGGCCGCATTCGGAGCGTCGGCCACATCGGGAGCGGTATCCATCAGCTCAGTGTAACGCTTGAATCCGGCAAGCCCCTGCGGATAGCTTTCCACGATGGCGTTGATTTTCTCGATCGGCCGAAAAAATACGTTGGTCAGCAGCAGGAAGCCGACGAATTGCCCGTAAGTAAGCTGCTCCTTAATGACGAACCATGTGCCGCACACCATGACGAACAGCGTAACGAAACGCATCATCATATAGCTGATCGAGCCGTTTTTGGCGATCAGCTTGTAGGACATCAGCTTCGTCAGACGGAAGCGTCCGTTGTTTTCCGCAAATCGCGTTTCCTCGAACGACTCGTTGGAGAACGCCTTGACGACGCGGATCCCGCCTACGTTGTCCTCAATGCGGGCATTGAAGTCGCCGATATCGCCAAACAATTGGTGAATCGCCTTCGTCATTTTGCCGTTGAAGTATACGACCACCCAAATAATCGCCGGCACGATAATGAAGGTCATCACCGCCAGCTTCCAGTTGATCGCCAGCATGAGCGCGAAGGAGCCGGTCAGCGTCATGATCGCGATAAACAGATCCTCCGGACCATGGTGCGCCATCTCGCCGATCATGTTCATATCGTTGCTTAACCGTCCGACCAGATGGCCGGTCTTCGTATTGTCGAAAAAGCGGAACGACAGCTTCTGAATATGCGAGAACAGCTTGCGCCGCATATCCGTTTCGATATTGATGCCCAGCATATGCCCCCAATAGTTGACGATATACATCAATACGGTATTCAGTGCATACAAAGCGACCAGCCCGACCGAGGCCCATAGAATCAGCCCCCATTTGCTTCCCGGCAGCAGATCGTCGATAAACGAGTTAACGGCCATCGGAAACGCCAGTTCCAGCAAGCCGGCAATAATCGCGCAGCCGAAATCGAGCATGAACAATCCTTTATAAGGCCGGTAATACGCAAAAAAACGTTGAATCAAGTCATCCTCTCTCCTTCCGCGCTGAACAACGCTATCTCTATGACATCGATAATGATTCTCAATATCAAAATGATTGTAGCAGAAAAGAGAGCATATGGAAATGGAGCAATTCTGAAAATAACATGGACAAAAGTCGAAACCGGCCGCCTAAGCTTTGACCTGCCACTCCTCCGACTCCTGCTGCAAGCGCCACAGCTTGGCGTAGAGTCCTCCGCTTTCCAGCAATTCATCGTGCCGACCTTCTTCCGTCAGCCGCCCCCGCTCCAGCACAACGATTTTGTCGGCGTACCGAACGGTCTTCAGCCGGTGGGCGATGACGACGACCGTCTTGTTCGCAACCAGTTCGTCGATCGCCCGCTGCACGGAATACTCGTTCTCCGGATCGAGAGAAGCGGTCGCTTCGTCCAACAGCACGATCGGCGCGTTCTTGAGCAGCGCTCGGGCAATCGAGACTCGCTGCTTCTCCCCGCCGGACAGCGTCGAGCCGCCCTCCCCGACCGGCGTATCGTAGCCCTGCGGCAACGCCGAGATAAAGTCATGGCAACAGGCTCGCCTGGCCGCCTCCTCGATCTCCTCCTGCGTGGCGTCCATCCTCCCGATACGGATGTTGTTGCCGATCGTATCCCGGAACAGATAGACGTCCTGGAACACGATAGCCACATGCCGCAGCAGTGCCTCCGGGTCCGCTTGGCCAAGGGGCTGTCCGCCGATGCGAATCTCTCCCTGCCGAACGTCCCAGAAGCGCGCGACCAGGCGCGTTACCGTGCTTTTCCCGCTGCCGGACGGTCCGACCAGCGCAGTAATCGCATTCGGCTCAATCGTGAACGATAGCCCTTTAAGCACGGGCTCGCGTTCGTCATATCCGAACGTGACCCGATCGAAGACGATCGGGCCCCGAGGATCGACGCTTTCGCTTCCTTGCATCGGCAGCTCCTGCCGGACGTCCATGATGCGCCTCGCGCTGAAGGCGGAATATCTCATCTCTCCATAGTTCATTAGCACGGCGGTCAGCGGCTCGAATATCCGCGTGCCGACCAGTAGGAAGAGCAGGAAGACAGAGAGCGACAGCTCCCCTCCGGCCAGCCAATAGCTCCCGGCTGCGATCATGATTGTCATGCCTGAGCGGGTCAGCAGCATCGCGCCCATAATGAGCGGCCCCATTCTGCCTTCCAGCCGGATTGAAGCGCGTTTCAGGCGCTCGAAGGAAAGCCGCAGCCGCTCGAACCGCTCGCCGCCCATATGATGGGCCTTAATTTCGCGAATGCCGCCCAAATATTCCTGCAGACGGCTGGCAGCCTCGTTTTTCGCCCGAACATGGCGTTCGCTTAACCTCGCCTGCATGGAATCAGTCAGCCAGAGCAGCAACAGTCCAAGCGGAACGGCAGCGAACATCGCCAGCGCCATCCTCCAATCGACGAATGCAAGACCCGCCAGCGCCAGCAGCGGCAGCATAATCCCGCTGATCAACTGCGGCACGTTGTGGGACACCGTATGTTCCACTTGACCATAGTCGCTCAGCAGCAGGTTGGTCATATCCGCCGGATCGCGCTTGCCGAAATACCCCAGCGATAGATGGCGCAGATGCTCGGCCAGCCTCAGCCTGCCGGACGCCGACAAGCGGTAGGCCGTCTTGTACGACTTGTCGTACAGTCGCCCATACGCCGCATACGATACGAACAGCCAAGCGATGAGAACGGCGCACGCAGCCCACAATCTCCCGGTGTCCAGTCCCGCTTCCGGCTCGGCAAAAGCGCGATAAACCGTATGGAGCAGATCGGCCAATAACGCTGCGGGAACGACCTTCGCGATTCCGTCAAGCAGCGCGGCGAAGGCTGCGGACCACAAGCTGCGAACATTACCGCCTGATATATTATACAAGTAACGCTTCACGACCTGCTCTCCTCCCTCTCGACGGCGGCGATAAGCGACGCTTCGGTCCTTCCCAGTCTCCAGGAAGCGGCGCTCGTATGGGCCAGCCACATCTGCTCGTACAGCCCGTCAAGCTTCCGCAGCTCGTCATGCGTTCCCCGTTCCGCGATCTGCCCCTGCTTGACGACAAGAATCTGCTCGGCGGACCTGACGCTGGACAGACGATGAGCGATGATCAGCACCGTTTTACCTTTCGCCAGCTCCGCCAGCCCCCGTCGAATGTTGCTCTCGTTCTCCGCATCCGCGTAGGCGGTCGCCTCGTCGAGCACGAGAATCGGGGCGTTCTTCAGCAGCGCCCGTGCGATGGCAACCCGCTGCATCTCCCCGCCGGACAAATACGTTCCTCCCTCGCCGATTTTCGTATCATATCCGTCGGGCAGCTTCTCAATGAAATCATGACAGCAAGCCGATTTCGCCGCAGCCTCCACCTCTTCCCTCGTCGCTCCTGCGTTGCCCATCCGGATATTCGTCTCGATCGTGTCATGGAACAGATGCACATCCTGAAAAACGAAGGACACCGTCTGCATCAGCTTCTCCGTCCCGATGTCGCGAATCGGAACGCCTCCGATTTTGATAACGCCTTCCTGCACGTCCCAGAAGCGCAGCAGCAAATTCGCGATCGTCGACTTGCCGCCGCCCGAAGGCCCGACGAGCGCAGTCATTTCGCCCGCCTTGGCGACGAAATCGATCCCTCTCAAAGCCGGCTTGTAATCTTTGCTATCCTTGCTCTCATAGGCAAACGACACCTGCTCGAAAGAAATCTCATACGAGACGGGCGCCAGGGGACGAAGAGGCTCCTCGACGGGCGCCTCCGCCAGAACAGCGGCGATCCGCTTGTTGCCCTCCACGATCTCCCTCATCGCGCCTCCCGCATACATCAGCTTAAGCAGCGGCGCCGACAAGCTCGGCGTTACGATCAAGAACAGAATGAACGTCACGGCGAACGCCCGGCTATCCGCGCGATCGCTCGCCAGAGCGACGCCGATAGGCGCCACGAACGTAAACAGCGAGCTGATCAGGACGAAAAAGACGCTGTACGACGTTTTGTACAAATCTGTAATGCGAAGAGAAAGATCGCGATAGCGGGTAACGGCGGATCTGAACGTAAGGAAGTCGTCCGCCTTCACGCCGAACGCTTTGACCGCGGGCATTCCTCGAACGTATTCGATGCCCGTCGCGTTCATCTCCTCCGTCGCATACTGGAATTCCCGGTACGCCTTGCGTCCGCCTTCGCTGCCGAACATCCGGGCCTGCAGCCAGAAGCCGAAGCCGATCGGAACGAGCAGCGCAAGCGCCAGCCTCCAGTCCAACCAGATCAGGCCCCCGACGAACAGAAGCGGAATCGTGACCGCACCGACGATGTCGGGGAGCTGATGCGCGATGAACTTCTCGATTTTCTCGACGCTGACTTCGATAATTTTTTTCAATTCTCCGGTTGCCGTTTTCGTATGATAACCCATCGGAACTTTGGCGACATGATCGGCCAGCCGTACGCGGAGCCGATACAGAATGTCGAAGGCGGCAATATGCGAACACATGAGGCTGACATACATGGCGACCAGCGCCGCGGCCAGAGCCGTCAGCGCGACAACTCCCCAGTACAGAAGAAGCCCCTTGTCCATGCTTGCCGGGTCTCCCGCATGCTTCAGCAGTTCCTCGACAATAACATACACCGCCGCGAACGGAGCGATCTGCAGCACGCTGGACAGAACGGAGAAGACGCACGCCGCGATCAGAAGCCCCTTTTTCTCCCCGGCGATTTGCAGCAAACCCGACACTTCCGATTTGGCATTCATTCGCTGATCACCTCGGCTTAGCTATTGATGCTTATCCAGAATCATCGTTCCGATGCGATCAAGCAGTTCCATGCGACCAAGCGCCGTGAAGGCGTAGTTGTAGTTGTCGACGTTCGTAATCTTGTAGACGTTCCCCTTCTTCACTGCGCTGATGCTGCTCCACACCTGGCTGTCCTCCATTTTGTTCTCGCTGTTTTCCAGGAAAATCAAATGGTCGGGGTCGATGGACGTGAGAGCTTCGAGACTGGTCTCCAGCCCTCCCCACGGCTCGGGCTCCGGGATACCTTCCGCCTGCTTCAGTCCCATATCCTGATAGACCATCTCGGCCAAGCCCGACGAAGAATAGATGACGATATTGCCGGGATAGGTCTCGATCACCGCGAACGTTTCGTCCTGAACGGCCGGTTGGAGCTTGTCTTTCCATTCCTTCGCGTTTTGGTCGTACTCGGCAATCCATGCCTTATCCTTGTCCTCTTCTCCGAAAAGCTCCGCCAGGAAACCCAGACGCTCTCGCCATTCGTAATAAGGATAAGCCACTTGAACAGTCGGGGCGATCTTGGCCAATTGGTCGTACAAATCTTCGTTGAACAGCTTGCCCAGCAAAATCAGATCGGGCTTGACGGACGCGACGACCTCCAGATCGATCGGCATTCCGTACCAGCCGAGATTAACCGTATCGGCGCTCAAACGATCCTTGATCGTCGGCGACATTTGCCTGGGATCGCCATAATCGGCGTTCGCCGATGCCGCAGGAACGATGCCCAGCGCCAGCAGTTCCTCCGTCGAACCCGACAGATCGGCGATTCGGCTGGGCTCGGCCGGAATTTCAATCTTCTGGCCTCTCCCGTTGTCGACCGTCCTGACCTCCGCTTCGCCGCCCTGCTCCGCTTGGCCGCAGGCCGTCACCGCCAACAAACCGCATAACATAACTGTAACCGCAACTCGTTTCATCTTCTTTCTCCTCCGCCTGATTCTGTAATTGATTTCTTCTCCGAAGTTGGCTACAATTTCTCTCATAACCCGTCGCAGTGATAATCATTATCAATTAGAAAAAAGCAGACCGCCATAGCTTTGCAGTCCTTTCGTTATTGAGCGGAAGATTTCCGTTTTTGCGCGGTAGTCGGAGGAGGAACAATCGTTGAAAAGCATCCTCGATTCCTTGTACTTGCCCTATCTGTCCCAAATAGGCTTCTCCCCTGCGGCCGACTGCGACTCGGGCGGGGGCATCCGCTACGAGCTCGATCCAGCGCTGGGAACCGGTTCCGTCTGGGTGTATCCCGTCGATCATCTGTTCGCGATTACGATTAACGATCTCGCGTTCCGTTGCGATGTGTCGCTTCAATATGATCAGCCGTCATTTTTGAACGTGGGAATCTACGAGGAAGCCGCGGATGGAAGTCCGACCGGCGGCGAAGAGAGCCTCACCGGTTACGTAGGGTACGAGCACGAGTATCGGATGCGCTTTCCTCGCAGCGTACCCGTTCGCAGCGTCGGCATCAATCTCATGCCCGCCTATTACAAAGGGATTCTGCCCGGCAGGTTCGCGGAGGAAATTCGCGCGCTGCCCGAGATCTGCTCCATGCTGAATGGCAGCTTCGCCATTCCCGAGGCTGCGGCGGCGCTGCGGCAAATTCGTTCTTATCGGCCGTCCGCCAAGGTAGCCAACATGTATTACGAGAGCAAGGTGCTCGAAATCGTCTCTTTTCTTATGCAGTGGGGGCTGGATCGGAAGGCGCATCTCGCCTCCGCTCATCGCGCAGACGGGGATCTGGACTCCCTTGAAGCGGTGCGCGAGCATATCCGGCGCAATTACGCCCGGCAGCAGGCGCTCGACGCTCTGGCCAGACTGGCCTGCATGAGTCCCAGCGCGTTGACGAGCAGCTTTAAGCGAGCTTACGGAATGACGATGACGGAGTACGCGCAGTCGGTTCGCATCGAGAAGTCGAAGGATTTGCTGCTGAATTCGGGAAAGGGGATCAAGGAGGTGGCTCAAGCGGTCGGCTACGGCAAGCATGCCAGCTTTACCGAGCTGTTTAAGCGGATGACCGGACTTACGCCCAAGGAGTTTAGGAGAATAACCTCCCCAGACCGGTCCAGCTAAGACTACGGGCTCCTGCGAATGGAGAAAGGCAGACGGTTCGCATCGGGAAATCCAAGGACGGACATGCTGCTCCATCAAGTAAAAAAAGCCCGGAATTCGTGAAGATTCCGAGGCTCTCTCGTTGCTCTTATTGACCGGCCGACTGTCCCAGAATCATGTCCGTCAGCAGCTCGATCTGATGCTCGATGGCGATCGGATCGTCGAAGAACAAGTCGTAGTACGAGATTTTGTGCACCCGGTTGTTTTTGACCGCATCGAGATTTTGCCAGATCGGGCTCTGCTCCGGCAGCGCCCGACTCAGTCTAGGCCAAGCGCGTTCTCGGGCAGGCCGGTCCATTGCAGGCTTCTTTCATACAGCACTCGCTGCTGCTGCGAATCGTAGGACACCGGAACCGTGGATACGGCGCGGCCGCCCGCGTAATATTTCCCGCTCGACGAGCCCGCTTCCGGCGACGCAGCCAGATGCAAAATGAGCCGGGCGCCCTGCTCGGGAGAGCTCATAAACAGCTTGGCCAGCGGACGGAGAAATCCCGGCACGCTTCTCGTCGATTGCGGCGTGTAGATCACGCCCGGATGAAGCGCGTTGACGGCAATTCCGCTTCCCCCCAGCCGCTCGGCCATAAAATACGTCGCCATAATGACCGCAAGTTTGGCGGTTCGATAAGCAGTAAAGCCGGAATAGGGAGTCTGCGGCCGAATAGCCGCATCCAGGTCCAGCGTCTTGGCCTGCATGACGGAAGCGACGTTAACGATGCGGCCGTTATCGGAGGCGCGCAGCTTGTCCAGCAGCAGATGCGTCAACAGGAACGGAGCTAAATAATTGACGGCGAACGTCATCTCGAAGCCGTCGGCGCTTGTCTGCGGGCGGTCGAACAGTCCGCCGGCGTTGTTGACGAGCACATCCAGCCTGTCTCCGCGAGAACGGAAAGCTTCAGAGACGTCGCGAACGGACTTCAAGGAGGACAGGTCGCAGAGAAGCAGCTCGATCCGCTCGTTGCCGGTCTGCCTAACGATCTCCTTCCGCGCCGCCTCGCCGCGCTCCCGATTGCGGCATACCATAACGACAGCGGCCCCTCGCTCCGCCAGCCCTCTGGCGGCGGCAAATCCGATACCGGAATTGGCGCCGGTAACCATACAGATTTTTTCTTTCATTCCCCCGTCTCCTTCCCTCAGCCGACAAAAGCGAATACAGCACGGCTATGAAGCTTGCATTCTCATCATAGCAAAAAAAACCATAAAAGAAGAGGCTGCACCCTAAGTCATTGAGGACGACAAACGGACAGGATCGCTTCATGGACGCGGAGAATCTCCGTCCCTGTTGCCGATCCTTTTTGTCGCCTTGACTTATGAAGCAACCTCTCGTTATCCGCCTGGCGCTAGTTCTCAAGCTCCATCAGATTTTGCGCCGCCAAGCGGACGGCCAGCACGCTTGCCGTATTCAACGAGTTATCGAAAAACTGCACATGACCTTCCTGCACCGCTTTAAGAGAATTCCACACCTTTAACGATTCCTTCTCCTTCACCGATGCCTTGGCCGTCGCAATATCATGCTGGATAATGATGTAGTCCGGATTCATTTGCGACAGTCCTTCCAGGGACAGCGTTTCGCTGCCCTCCGGGTACCCCTCCGGAGCCTTTAAGCCAAAGCTGTCGGCCTTGTAATACATCGTGTTGCTCGTCCCCGGAGCGAAGAAGTTCGCCTTGCCGTCGATGCGCAGCATCGCGAAGGTTCGGTTCATCCGGTCGCCCAGCTTGTCCTGGGTTTGCTTGATTAATTCGTTCGTCTCTGAGATGTACCGTTCCGCTTCCTTCTCCTTGCCGATCATCGCCGCGCAGAGCATCGTCGTATTTTGCCAGCTGTCGGCAAAATCGATCTGAACGACGGGAGCAATCTTGACCAAGCTGTCGTAGAGGGTATCGATGTGGCCCTTAAACGTCACGATCAGATCGGGCTTGGCCTGAGCGATGAATTCAAGGCTCAATTCCCGGCCGCTCCCCAGATCCAAAATGTCGGCCGTCGCCGCATAAGGCTGCAGCGTGCCGTATTCCTGCAGCGCTTCCGCCGCGTTGGCGGAGGCGAACGGCGGCTCGCCCAAGGCAAAGAAATAGTCCAAATAGACGGGATGCAGCACGGCGATTCGTTCCGGCTTCTTCGCCAGCACGATCTCGTTCCCGACGGCGTCCTTGATCGTTCTCGGCCATGCCTGCTCCCCCGACTCTTCGGCATCCGGCGGACTCTCGGCGGGGGAGGCGCTCTCCTGCGCGATAGACGGACTCGGCGAGCTTGGCGGAGGCGCGGATTCGGAAGCGCCGCTGCCCTCCGAAGCGCCCGAGCAGCCTGTCAGTACAGCCATCAACAAAACAAGCGGAACAATCCAGCCTGTTAATCTTTGCATATTCGATTCCTCCAATGTTATTCAATCCCCCCAAGTACTCGCGCAATGTCGTACCCGTATACTCCGATCTGAACAAGCCTTGATCGGCCAACCTCGGCACCAACTCGTCAAGAAACAGTATTATCGATAATGATTATCATTATCGATAAGTAGTTTAGCAAGAGAAAGGAGAAATAGGAATGCACAAATGGTTAATCGCACATGTATCATTATTGAACGGAGAATTGACCGGAACGATTATTCCGGCCGTCGATTCGAGGTTTGCAACGCGTAGTCCGTAGGGGAAACGCCAAATTTCTTCTTGAATGCTCTGCTGAAATAAAGCGGATTGGCATAGCCGACGCTAACCGCCACATCCCGCACGAGATAATTGCCTTCCCCGAGCAGCTCTCTCGCTCTCTCCATTCGATAGTGGATCACGTAGTCGATCGGACGAAGCCCGGTATGCTTATGGAAAAAGTACGAGAAGCTCTTCGGACTCATTGCATGCAGCTCCGCCAATTCATCCAGCGTCAGCGGGTCCATGTAATGTCCGTTAATATAATCTACCGCTGCTTCGATCGCTCGCCGGCCCGGCACGCTGACGGCCTCCCGGTGCTTGCAGCCCGTCAGAACCTGATCCAGGACGCTGAGAAACAATTGCTTCGCGCGAAGCCGTCCGATGCCGTCCTTCGTGCGCGCGTTCTGATGAAGCACAGCCAGCAGCTCCGCCACCCGCGGGCTGGCTGCCGGATCCAGCAGGAAATGCACATCGCATTCGCGGCCGCCGGACGCATCCCCGAAGCTGTAAAACACGGTATAGTACTCATATTCCGTCGAGCCGGTCGCCCTAGCGTCCATCCGCATGCCCGGAGCCGCATGAAGCACCGAACCCCTCCGCAACTTATATTCCTTCTCGTTCACGCTTATCGTCGCCTCTCCGCGAACGACAAAAAGAAAGCCGTACTTAATCGTCTTGAACTCGCGCAGCACGCTTTTTGGCTGGATCACCAAACGGTGAACCCCGTTGATCTCATAGGAGCCGCCGGCAAAAATATCGGCCAGCTTGTCCGCGTTCATCATATGACCGTCCCCTCCTCCGATCGTCGCTATCCGCCAATCGGCCTTCCTTTTCAATATACAATAACTGTCCGACGAATGCCTCCTTGAACGCGAAGAGAAAATTATCCCAGCCATTCCTTAACAAGACTTAAGAACTGCCAGGCGTCTGGTTATGCTATATTTACGTAGGAAAGCACAACGAACATACAGGTGATGGGAATGTCTTCGAACACGACGATCTTGCTGGTAGACGACGAGAAGGAAATCATTAAGCTGATGGAGATTTATCTCCTTAACGAAGGGTACAAGCTGCTTAAGGCCAGCGACGGAATGGCGGCCTTGGAGTTGATGTCCGCCAATCCGGTGGACTTGGTCGTTCTGGACGTGATGATGCCGCATCTGAACGGGATCGAGACTTGTATCAAAATCCGCGAGCTGTACGACGTGCCGGTTATTTTCCTGTCCGCCAAAAGCCAGGACATCGATAAAATATCCGGACTCAGCATCGGCGCGGACGACTATGTCACGAAGCCGTTTAACCCGCTGGAGCTGATGGCGCGCGTGAAGTCGCAACTGCGGCGTTACGACCGGTTTAAGCGGCAGCTTCATAACGACGGCAGCATCATCGAGATTGACGATCTGGTCATCAACTTCGTGAACTATACCGTCACGGTGGACGGCAAGGAGGTCAAGCTGACACCGCGCGAATTCGCCATTCTTAGGCTGCTCGCCGTCAATCGCGGCGCTGTGCTGAGCATGGACGCGATCTATGAGAAAGTATGGAACGAGCCATTCATGGAATCCAAAAATACGGTGATGGTGCATATCCGCAAAATCCGCGAGAAAATCGAGAAAGACCCGCAAAATCCCCGGATTATTAAAACGGTATGGGGCATCGGCTACAAGATGGAATCGACTACGTAAGGTAAGGAGGAGAAACGATTGAGCTTGTATTTGAAGGATACGCTGCGTTGGAAGCTGCTTTTCTACAGCCTGGCCAGCGCGACAATAACGGCAGGTACGCTGTATGCCGCCGACTTTCTTGTCGCCCTGCTGCTGCAATCGTCGATTCGCGCACCGTTTGCCTACGTGATTAACCATATCGGGTCGTTGCCCGTCTTTATCGTTGCCGGAATCGGTCTGTACATTGCTAGTTTTTTTCTGCTTATCCGCGGAACCCTGCGCAGGCTGGAGAGCCTGCATCACTCCTTGCAGCGCATGGAAGAGGGCAGCTTCGAGGAGTTGGCCGCGTCCCGTTCCGCCGACGAGATCGGCCGCATCCAGGAGATGATCGGGCGGTTAGGCGGGCAGCTCAGCCGCGATCTGAAGCGTATTACCGCCGGCCTGCAAGAGATCGCCGACGGCAATTTCGACCGGCCGATCGAGACGGCTGACGCCTCCGGAGAGCTGGCCGAAGTCGCACATAGCATTAATGCGATGGCGGCCAAGCTGAACCGCTCCATTCTCGACGAGCGTAATGCCGAGAAGACCAAAAACGATCTCATTACCGGCGTGTCGCACGATCTGCGAACGCCGCTCACCTCGATTCTCGGCTTCCTGGAAGTCATTAATCAGGACCGTTACCGGGACGAGGTCGAGCTGCGCCACTATACCGATATCGCCTATCATAAAGCGATCAGTCTCAAGAAACTGATCGAAGACCTGTTCGAGTTTACGCGGATCAACAACGGTATGCCCCTTAATATCGTCGAGCTGGATCTGGTCGGTTTTATGCGGCAGCTCGCCGAGGAGTTCGTCCCCCAGCTCAAGCAGGCCGGAATGACGTGCAGAATCGAGGCCGACGACGAAGCGCTGATCGTCTCGGCAGACGGCGATCTGCTCGTCCGCAGCTTCGGCAATCTGATCTCCAACGCGATCCGCTACGGGCGGAAAAGTCCGTACGTCGACATCTCCGTGCACCGTTCCGGCGAGGAGGCGATCATCGCGATCGCCAACTACGGAGATCCGATTCCCGAGCGGGATTTGCCGTTTATTTTCGACCGGTTCTATCGAGTTGAGCGCTCCCGCTCCCAAGAAACAGGGGGGACCGGTCTCGGGCTCGCCATTACGAAAAGCATCATCGAAGTCCACGGGGGAACGATCGACGTATCCAGCCGCAAGGACAAAACCGTCTTTACGACTCGTTTGCCGCTGTAGGTTCCCGAGAGAGCCCTGAATTTTTGTACGGAAAATAATAAGATTTCGTTAAGATTTGACTTACCGAACCGTTAAGCTATCTCCTCTATACTTTCAATCAATGAAAGTCAGAGAGAGCTTAACGGTTTTTTGCGTGCCGGATAAGCCTCGGGAGGGGAGCAATTGCCTTGTTATTGTTGAAGCGGTTAAAGCTGAACGAATGGACGCGCGTCGCCCTGCTGTTCATTTTGCTCGTCGCCGCGCTGCTGAGGTTCGATTTTCTCGTTTCGGTCCACCATCACAATTCCCACGATACGATCAACTACGACATTATGGTACGGCAGCTCCTGGAGGAAGGCGTCTACGGCTACAAAAGCGCAAAGCCGAACGCTCAGGTATCCCCCGGCTACCCGTTGTTCATGGCCGCCGTGTACAAGCTGGTCGACTACGAGGAGCGCGATCCTTTTCCGGCGATCCGCTACTTCCAGCTCGTCTTCAGCCTGATAACGATCTGGTTCGTCTACCGCATCGCCCGACGATTGGGCGGCGAATGGGCCGGACTGATTGCGGCGGCGGGCATGGCCGTCTACCCGCCGTTCGTATGGACGACAGGGGCGGTCCTCACGGAGACGATCGCCGCGATGCTGCTTACGGCGTATATGTACTGGCAGCTTATCGCCTTCGAGCGAAAAGATCGCAAAGCCGCGCTATGGGCCGGCCTCGCCCTTGGGCTGACCGCGCTCGTCCGTCCCGAGTTTCTGATCATGGCTCCGGCCGCTTACTTGCTGTATTTGCTCTGGCGCCGCAAGGGAGGTCAAGCGCTGAAGCTGCTGCTGTGCACAGGGATCGGCATGGCGGTCGTGCTGTCGCCGTGGCTGATCCGCAACATCGTAACGCTGAACAAGCCGATTGTGACGTCGACCCAGGTTAATCCGTTCGCGGCCGGCACGTATCCGAACAAAAATTACGACGACGGTCTCGTCGAGCGCGGCGGAAAAACGCAGATGGAGGTCGCCAAGGAGCGGCTGCGGGTCGGCTTTACGCAGCATACGTGGACGTTCGTCAAATGGTATACGATCGGCAAGCTGGATTACATCTACAATAAAATGTTCGCGGGCAGCGGCCATAAGCCGTTCTATCCTGTCATCCCGTTCCGCTCGTCATTCCATCTGCTGCTGGTCTATACGGGGCTGATCTCAGCGATTGTCATTCTGATCAATTGGCGGCAGCCGGCCATGCTCATCGTTTTCCTGCTGATCGCAATATCCGCAGCCCGTCTCGCCTTCGTCCCGGAATACCGCTACAACTTTACGGCAATGCCGCAATTGATTATTCTGAGCAGCTTACTTGCCGCCCGTCTGCTAGCTTGGCTGTTTGCCCGGCTGGACAAGCGCTTCCTGCTTCGCTCTAAGCTGTCTATCACAAGGAGGAACCGACATGCTCAACATGACGTTTGACCAAATGACCTGCTTCCCCGGCGACAAAGAAGCGCTTATTATCGTGCCGGCCTATAACGAAGCCGAGGGCATCGTCCGTGTCGTGAACGAGATTCGGACGCGAGCGCCCTATGCGGATGTGCTCGTCGTGAACGACGGCTCCGATGACGCCACCGGAAGGCTCGCAGAGGAGGCCGGGGCGCTCGTCATCCATCTGCCGGCCAACCTCGGTATCGGCGGCGCCGTGCAAACCGGTTACCGCTATGCCGAGGAGAACGGGTACCGGTACGCCGCTCAGATCGACGGAGACGGCCAGCACAATCCCGCCGATTTCGAGCGGCTGCTCGATACGCTTCGCGGCAGCGGCGCGGACATGGTTGTCGGCTCGCGCTTCCTGACCGGCCAAGGCTTCCAATCGACGTTTGCCCGCAAAATCGGCATCGACTTGCTCGCCGGACTCGTCTCGGGACTGATCGGCCGCAAGGTGACCGATCCGACATCGGGCTATCGCATATGCGGCCGAAGGGCGATCGAGCTGTTCGCGCACGATTATCCGACCGATTATCCCGAGGTGGAGGCGCTTGTGCTGATGGACAACTCCGGCCTGACGTTTATGGAGACGCCGGTCGTCATGAGCGCCCGCAAGACGGGCAAATCCAGCATTTCGGCGCTCAAGTCGGTCTACTACATGCTTAAAGTAACGCTTGCCGTCCTTATATCCAAGAGCCGGAAGAGCAGGGGGTTGAGCGCTCAGCTATGAATCCGGACATTTATTTCGTCAGTTTTATGATCGGCATTGGCTTCACCGCAACCGTCCTGCATCTGATCCGGGTCCGGAAGCTGCGCGAGCAGTACGCCCTTCTGTGGCTTGCGCTAGGGATGCTGATGATCGTGCTGTCCCCGTTCCCGGGGATTATCGATCGTCTCGCCGCCTTCTTCAACGTCGACTACGCCCCGTCGCTGCTGTATCTGCTTGCGTTCATCGGCGTGCTTTTTCTCCTGATGCATATGTCGATCGCTCTATCGTCGCTAACCGGCCGGGTCATCAAGCTGACCCAGACGCTGGCGATGCAGGAGCAGCGGATCAGGGAGCTTGAGCAGCAAAAGCTGAAAATCCCGAGAATCTTCGCTCAAGAAGCGGCGGAAAGAGCCGAAATGGACGACCGGGCATGGTGACGGCCTACGCCCTGCTGCTGCTGAACATCGCGCTGCTCGTAGCCGGACAGACGGTATGGAAAATCGGTCTGGACAGGCTGGGCGGCCTGCATCTACACAATGTGCTGCAAGTCTTCTTCTCCCCGTGGATCCTCTCCGGCGTGCTGCTGTACGGCTTGGCGACGGTACTGTGGCTCGCCGTCCTGTCTCGGTTGCCGCTAAGCGCCGCTTATCCGCTGCAAAGTCTCGCCTACGTATTCGCGCTGCTGCTGGCGTGGCTGCTGCTGGGCGAGGTCATCCCGCCGAACCGCTGGATCGGGGCCGGCATCATTCTCGTCGGCGTTTGCGTGATTGGGCTGAAGTAAATCGGCTGAGGCGCGCCATAGGAAGGGCTAGAAACTCTCGATGCCGACAGGTTAACTTGGCCGGACGCAAGTGTGGCCTTGCTTCGGAGCGGAGGCCAAGAAAGTGCCTCCACTGTGGCCGTGCCTTGGCTAATCATGACCCACAACGTTTCCAATTTATTGGATATTAAACTTTTACGACGGATCTATTTGCACACATGAGCTTACGCAGGGAAGTTAGTCGGAAATTCGTACAACGCAGCTCGAACCAGGCTTAAACGGCGGACGATTGTAGGAAAAACCGCACAAAGCAACTCAGCTCAGACTCAAACGACGAACGTTTGTAGGGAAAATCGTATAAATCAACCAAGATCAGGGATTGTATGTCACTAAAGCGTCTTCGATGATTATACAACCTCCCTCCGATGCTATACGCTCCTGAAATTTGAATGGGTAAACCCGTTACGAGGTGATTTCAGAAGCGTATGAGGCAGTCTCCAGGAGATATATACACCTTTTTTAATTATCGTTTATCATGCAACTTTGCTTATGGGACAGCCTCTTGACTTTACTTATAGTATTCGCGATACACCGGGTGCCGGGCTAAACGGAAAGCATGTGTTCCAGCTTTAATCTGATGTCCGGCCATTCCGAAGCAATAAAGCTATAGTAAGCAGTGTCTCTGATATAACCGTCTCTTAAGATGCGATGACTTCGAAGCACCCCTTCCGGAGTAGCGCCGATTCGCTCCATCGCCCTTAACGATCTGGTATTGCGGGAATCGGCCTTAAGCTGTACGCGCACCGTACCCAACGTCTCGAAACAATGCCGCAGCAGCAAATACTTGCACTCGGTATTAACGCGAGTCCTCCACACCTCTCGAGCAAGAGCCGTCCAGCCGATTTCCAATTGACGATGGGCAACGGAAATGTCAGCGAACCTGGTCGTGCCTACCAGCCGATCCGTCTCCATGTCGCGGATGACAAAAGGCATAGAAACTTCTTGGGATCGCTCCTCTAGAGCAGCCTCCACATAGGCCTTCATGTCTTCAATATGTCGCATGCCTGGCGGCGAATACGTCCATACGTCCGGATCGTTTAGCGCTTCGTACAGCGGAGCGATATGAGAGGTTTCCATAGGAACAAGCGCGACCCGCACTCCTTGCAAAATAACCGGTTCAACCTGCATGGGATCTATCTCCTTTTGACCATCCAATTCCGTTAACTAGCGGTTAGTATTTAACATACAAAAACAAGTGACAAATGAAAAGCGCCAATTTTCTTGCTTATGACTAGGCCATTGTGGCGAAGACGATGAGATCGATCTGTTGCAATGGACGCCCGCAAGCTAAAGGGCGCGAGTCCATTAGCCGATATAGGACAATATGACTATACCCCTGTACGAATGCCAGAGATGGCTATCGGATACGGTGCAGTTATTCCTATATAGGAGAGGAAGATCAGCCCAGTGCCTCGGATGACTAAAGCTGTCGGATTCGTTTTTGCGTTTGTCCTGCTCCTGTCTATTCAGCCCGCTTATGCCGATGAACGCTCTTACAGGATTAGCGAAGTTGATATTCATGCGGTCGTCAATAGCAAGGGCGATATGCGCGTAACAGAGGCATACAAGTACCAGTTTGACGGAGCCTTTAATGGCATTGTCGTGGAGCTTGACAGCTTAAAGTCGGACGGGATCGAGGATTTTCAGGCCTTTGAGGTTTCAGAAGGGCGGGAGATACCCCTTCGCACTGAATTATCAAGCGATGGGAGTCAGCTCGAATATAAAGCTTTCAGTCCATCCAAGGACGAGTCCAAAGCATTTCGATTGACGTATACGGTCAAAAACGTCGTGCAGGTCTATGCGGATACGGCAGAATTGTATTGGAAGTTTTTTGATGGCAGAAATCAGAGCACGTTGGAAACAGTGAATATTGACGTTGAACTACCGAACGGGGCGGTACGCGAAGAGATTACCGCATTCGGGCATGGACCGCCTCATGGCAATTTTCAGATTGAGGGCAACGGCGTGATTCGATATCGCATCAGCCCGCTGCCGTCCGAGGAGATGCTGGAGGTGCGGGTTCTCTTTCCCGGCTCTTATGTTCCTGAAAGCACACGGGTAAGCGATGAGAGGATGCTTGAGGCGATTACGAGGGAAGAAGAGAATTGGGGGAACGAGGGCGACGATCGCAGCGTCTTTGGCGCCTTGGCTCTGCTGCTTGTAAATCTGGCTGGCGGGATTTATCTCAAATTCGGGGATAGGTTTAAGTTCGGATGGAAAGAGAAATATTACCGGGAGCTTCCTGGCGATATTACGCCTGCTGTTGTTGGTTATCTGGAGAAGTATGAGGTTAAACCTCAGGATCTCATGGCGACGTTAGTTGATCTGGTACGGAAGAAACGCGTCCATATGGAGATGGTCAAGGGTTCGGGTCGAAAGCAGACCAACTACACTTTCCAGCTTCTGGAGAGGGAGCAGAAGGAAGAAGAGCTTCAACCGCACGAGACGATGCTGATCAACTGGTTCTTCCAGAAAATAATGAAGTCCGATAAGATATCGCTCTCGGATATTCGCAAGTATGCCAAGGAAGAGCCAGGCGACTTCAGGGAGCACTGGTCGAAATGGCAAGAGGAGGTCGCACAATCAGCAGTTCGCACCGGCTATATCGTAAGCCACAAGCTTGCGCGTCGAACAGTCCAATTAGCGTCAGTTGTTCAGTTTTTCGGTCTACTTTTCCTGGCGACGGATGCTTGGAGATGGCTGATGTTCTGCGCAATCCCTTTGATTTTCTTGATCCCCAAGAGGATGCGCAAAACAAAAATGGGGCGGGTCGAATATGGCAAATGGCAGGCTTTCAAGCGCTTTTTGCAAGATTACAGCCAGTTTGAGACGTGCGAGCCGATGGCGGTTCATCTGTGGGAACACTACTTTGTTTACGCAATTCCGCTAGGAGTAGCGAAGAAGGTGATCGCTATTGCCCGTTTAAGCGTACCTGCTGCGCAGAAAAATAATTTTACGGTCGATAACTCATACTTCTACCATTACGAGCTTTGGACAGAGTCGTTTGAACAGTCGATCAGAGTAGCAACTCCCTCCAGTTCATCGTCGGAATCGGGAGATTCGGGCGGATCGTTCTCCTCTGGCGGCGGAGGAGGAGGCGGGGGCGGCGGACGCGGCGCGTTCTAGTCGTCTAAGAAGGCGTCAGTTGTTTTGCAGACAATCAAAAAAACGAGAACCCGATCAAGCCTTGCGGGTTCTCGTTTTTTTCGTCAAGGTCAGCGAGTTGGCGCGAGCGGCGTGTCGTATGCTGTCGAGGCTTGTTTATTACCTGTTTATTCGGTCGTGTTAGGATACCGGAAGGAAGATATTAACAACGTCTTTGACGAGAAAGGTCGTTGACTATGGAAGAGCAGGGAAGCATGGTGCGGCATGCGGCATGGCGCGACAGAAGAATGAAATTTCCGGGCAGCAGACTGCTGACCAGGCTGACGATTATGCTGATGGTATTGTCGTTGGGGCTGCCGGCGGCATACCCGGCTGCGTATGGCTCAGAAGCGGGTCCGGTAAAGATTGTCGAGCGCGAGACCCTCATCGTAGATGGCGGATCGTCAGTCACTGGAGCTGTCTATTATCCCACAGAGGCGGATGTGATCGCTTACTTGAAGGCGAATGTGACAAGCGCAACGCTGATAGCAGAGGACGATACCAGGGTTCAAGTTGATGTAGATTCAGAAACGTGGGAGGCAGCGCGTAGAGTCCCGGAAGAATACGATCTAACGTTGCCGGGGTACTATGATTTCTGGGCAGAAATTAAAGACCCTCCGGACGGGTATGTGAATCCATGGGGGATAGAAGCCTATGTCAAAGTTGCAGTAAAAGGACAGGATGTGTCGCTACTCGATCCGTTGCCTGCTGCAGCACCGGGGCTGAAGCAGGGAACAACGAGGGTGACGGGACTGCCGACGCTAGGTCCTTGGTCTGGAGAACAATATGTCGTTCGAGTAACTTCCAGCAGCACTCCGATTCCAAACGAGATCGATGGTGCATTTCCCGGGTACGAGGGATTCGTGGCCTACAGAGGCGGCGAGGATATTCCGGGGGTAGATGCGGTAAACAATAAATATATCGCAGTGTATAAAGTGGGTGGAATGGGCAAAATTATATCTTTTGGTGAGATCGAGCTTGTTGCAGAAGATATTGCCGACAGTGATTGGCAGATACCGGAATTCGTGTCGTTACAAGCAGAACGCGGAACGAAACCGGGCACAACAAAGCTGACCGGGGTGACCAAGGCTGCTAATCATACATTAAGGGTGCAGATTTCATCCAAACCGATCGACAGACCGGCGGTGGGCGTGCCGTTTGAAGACAATTCGGGCAGCTATCCTCCTCCTGATCGTGTCATGACCGGAAGCGAGCATGTCATTCAAGATTACACGATAGGAGCAGATGTTGGGGGCGTCGACGTGACCTCTAACAAATACATTGCGTTATACGAGACCGACAACGACAGCAACTATGTAGCCCGGTTCAGCCAACTAGAATTGACATCAGGCAATTTCAGCCAAAGGGACTTTACCGATGTTTGGTACAACCTAATGCCGCTTGCTCCGAAGCCAACGACCAAATCACTTATGGATGTGACTTATGGACAAGGTATTTATGTGGCTGTAGGTGAAGCTGGAACCATTCTAACTTCGCACGACGGGTTGGATTGGGAGGAGCAAGATTCAGGTGAAAACTTCGAGAATTTTAACAGCATTGGGTATTTCAATGGGAAGTTTATGGCAACTAATTCTTCTTGTTCGGTTTTTGTCTCTTCAAACGGAACTGTGTGGGATAAAATCGCTATAGATGACAATTCATTTACTTGCTACATCTCGAAAGTTGTTTATGGGGATAGAGACGGGCACGGCAGCGGTACTTTGGTTGCGGTGAGCGCTGCTGGGGGAGGCATGATAAATAAGCATATCTACATCTCCAAGGACGACGGCCTAACATGGATGATGCCGGATCAACCGGATATCCAGATGGCTCCGATCTCGGATATTGTGTTCGCAGATGGAAAGTTTATTGCTGCAACGCAGGGCTATCAAATTTATGAGAACGGTCAGTTTAAAACTGCTCCGGGCGGTATCATAGTTTCTGAGGACGAAGGGGAGAGCTGGCAGAAAATAAATGAAGTTTATGCAAACAAACTGGTTTATGTCGACAGTGTTCTTTACGCGTCGATTCCGAATGCTGCCGGTCAATTTCCAACTGTTTCTGTTTCAAATGACGACGGTTTGACTTGGCAATCGAGAAGCATGATGTCTCCGCAAATACTGAATGCTTTTGCCCACGACGGCAAAGGGAATTATGTGTGGGTCGGAGGAGATGAAATGATTCTTGCTTCATCGGACGGGGGAGCCACTTGGGACAATAGATATAAATCGTCAGGGCTGGCGTCCACAGGATTTGCACCTGTGCAGTATTTCGGTGCAGCTTATGGAGATGATGGGAGAGTCGTGATTGTGGGTGCCCGTGGAGACATTCTAACTCCGATCATCCCGCCACCGGCGCCTGATTTCGATCCGTTGCCGGATGCGGAGCCGGGCGTAGCAACAGGAACGACGAAGCTGCCATCGGTAACGCTAGGCAAGGTTGGCAACAAGCTGAAGCTGCGTGTAACTTCTGCACCGATCGCCCCGGAATCGAGACCGTATGTGTGGGATGATGTGCCTGCGGGTGCTGTTGCATATACAATCGGCGACGATATTAGCGGCGTAGATGCAACGACAAACAAATATGTTGAACTGTACGAGACAAGCCCATCAGGTAAAATTTTGTCGTTCAGTATCATCGAACTGACAAGCGCTGATATTAAATCCGGTTCGTCCGGCGGCAATCCGGCCCCAGGGTTCGGATCGACGCCGACAGCCGAGCCGGGAACACAGCCGGGAACGACGAAGGTGACCGGAGTGACGGCGGGAGGCAACAATCAGTTGAAGGTGCTGGTCACGTCCAACAGTACGTCGAAGCCGAATGTTGGCGATGCCGTTCCGAACGGAGCGAAGGCGTATACTGTTGGCAGCGACATCACGGGCGTTGACGCAACTACGAACAAGTATATCGCCGTGTATGAGGTAGACGGCAACGGCAAGATCGTGAAGTTCAGCGAGATTGTGCTGTCTTCGGGCAACATCAACTCCGGTTCGTCTGGCGGCGTGATTCTTCCGGCTCCGACTTTGGCGGCGGACGACAGCGATAATGACACAGCGCATCCGATTGAACTGACGTTCATAGAGGATTCGGCTTGGCGCGGAGCGATTACAGAAGTGAAGGTAGACGGTACGACACTGTCTGCTTCGAACTACACAATCACGGCCGGCAGGCTAAGTATTCATGCCGGCAAGCTGAGCAGCGGCACGCATACGATCACAGTTAAAGCAACAGGGTATGCGGATACGAGTGTCACACAGAGCGTAAACCTGCCAGGCAAACCGAGCAATCCGCAAAGCTTGATTGCAGTTGCCGGAGACGGTTCTGTAAACTTGACCTGGAGCGCGGTTTCGGGCGTAACGGATTACCGTGTGTACGTGTCCGAAACGCCGCATACGTTTGCCGATGGGAACTATACGACTGTAACGGGGACAACGGCGTATCAGGTGCAGGGTTTGACGAATGGCAAGAAGTATTATTTTGTGGTGAAATCCGTCAGCGGCAGCGACTTGAGCGCCGCATCCAATGAAGCCGAGGCTGTACCTGCAACAGTGCCGGGAACGCCGACAGGGGTAACGGCAACTGCGGGCAACGGTCAGGCGACGATCAGCTTTACGCCTCCAGCCAGCACAGGGGGAAGCGCGATTACCGAATATAAGGTGATCTCCCAGCCGGACGGAATTACGGCAACGGGAACGACCAGCCCGATCACAATGACGGGTTTGACGAACGGCACGCCTTATACGTTTACGGTAGTTGCTGTGAATATCGCCGGTGAATCTGCGCCTGCAGCGTCGACGGCCAGTGTGACGCCAACCGGCCCAGCCGGAGCGCCGAGTGCGCCGACGAACGTGACGGCCGTTGCAGGAAGCGGCGAAGCGACAATCAGCTTTACGCTCCCAGCGAACGATGGGGGAAGCGCGATTACCGAGTACAAGGTGATCTCCCAGCCGGGAGGAATCGAGGCGACTGGGACGAATAGCCCGATCAAGGTGACAGGCTTGACGAACGGCACAGCCTATACGTTTAGTGTAGTCGCTAAGAATGGCGCTGGCGATTCTCCAGCATCGGCATCCTCGGGAAGCGTTACGCCGACGGCGGCGGTTGGAGTGCCGAGTGCGCCGACAGGGGTTACTGCGGCTGCCGAGAACGGCCAAGCCACGGTGAGCTTTACACCGCCAGTCAGCACAGGTGGCAGCCCAATTACGGGTTACAAGGTGATTTCCCAACCGGGTGGATTCACGGCAACGGGGACAGCCAGCCCCATCACGATCACAGGTTTAACGAACGACACATCGTACACGTTCAAAGTCGTGGCGACGAATAGCGCTGGCGATTCCCCGGCATCGGCTGCATCGACAAGCGTGACACCGATGGCACCAGCCGGAGCGCCGGGTGTGCCGACAGGGGTAAGTGCAGTTGCCGGAAACGGGGAGGCGACGATCAGCTTCACGCCGCCAACTGGGGGCAACCCGATTACGGGCTATAAGGTGACGTCCCATCCAGACGGATTGACGGCTACCGGGGCGGACAGCCCGATTACGATTACAGGGTTAACGAACGGGAAGAGCTATACGTTTACGGTTGTCGCTCAGAACAACGGAGTCGATTCCGCAGCTTCTGTGGCCTCGGCCAGCGTTACACCTAAAGTGCCGGCCACAGCTCCGGGTGCGCCGACAGGGGTAACAGCGGTTGCCGGGAACGGCCAGGCCACGGTAAGCTTTACGCCTCCAGCGAACGATGGGGGCAGTATGATCATGGGCTACAAGGTGATTACTGAACCGGGCGGAATGACAGTCACAGGAACAAAGAGCCCGATCACGGTGACTGGCTTAACGAACGGGACATCGTACACATTTAAAGTCATTGCGACAAACAGTGTTAACGATTCTCCGGAATCGGCGCCATCGGCCAGCGTGACACCGACAGCGCCAGCCGGATCGCCGGGCGAGCCGACAAATGTGACCGCAGTTGCGGGGAACGGCGAGGCAACGATCAGCTTTACGCCTCCGACCGACAATGGGGGCAACCCGATCACGGGCTACAAGGTGACGTCCCAGCCGGATGGAATTACCGCGACGGGAACGACCAGCCCGATTACAATTATCGGCTTGACGAACGGAACGGCGTATACGTTTACGGTGGTCGCGACGAACAGCAAAGGTGATTCTGCGGCATCTGCGGCATCGACAAGCGTGACGCCGACGGCGCCGGCCGGATCCCCGGGTGCGCCGACGAATGTGATCGCGGTTGCGGGGAATGGCCAAGCGACGATCAGCTTCACACCGCCGGCCGACAACGGAGGCAACCCGGTCACGGAGTACAAGGTTACGTCTCAACCGGGAGGAATCACAGTAACGGGAACGAAGAGTCCGATTACGATTACTGGATTGACAAACGGGACGAGCTATACGTTCACCGTACAGGCGATTAATTCAGCGGGCAGCAGCGCGGCTTCAGCCGCATCTTCGGCGGTTGTTCCTCGCACATCTGGGGGCACCGGGGGGGATACCGGAAGCAACTCGGGCAATAACGGTGCTAACGGAGGCGCAACTTCGCCTTCCGGCAACGCGAATGAAGAGGCTGTCATCGTACTAGTGAACGGCAAGGAAGAAAACGCAGGAAAAGCGACAACCGGCAAGCGCAACGAGCAAACGCTTCTGACAATTGTCGTAGACCAGAAGAAACTGGACGACAAGCTGGCCGCCGAAGGCCAAGGCGCTGTCGTGACGATTCCGGTCAAAACGAAGTCGGATGTCATCATTGGCGAGCTGAATGGCCAAATGGTCAAAAACATGGAAAACAAAGAAGCGGTTCTCGTTCTCCAAACCGACCATGCGACCTATACGATTCCGGCTCATGAGATCAATATCGACGCGATCTTTGCACAGCTTGGCAAACCGTCCAATCTGACGGACATCCAGGTGCGGATTGAAATCTCCGCCTCTCAGGCAGAGACGATCAAGCTCGCGGAGAACGCTGCAGCCAAAGGCACTTTCTCTCTGGTTATGCCGCCGCTCGAGTTCAACATTACAGCGGTATATGGCAACCAAACGGTTAACGTGACGAAGTTTAATGCCTACGTCGAAAGAACGGTCGCCATTCCGGACGGTATAGACCCGAACAAGATTACGACAGGCGTCGTCATCGAGACTGACGGTTCGGTGCGTCATGTGCCGACTCAGGTGACCAAGAACGGCGCAAGATATTTTGCCAAGATCAACAGCTTGACCAACAGCACGTACGCCGTCGTCTGGAATCCGATCGAGTTCAGCGATGTCGCGAAGCATTGGGCGAAGTCCGCAGTTAATGACATGGGTTCGAGGATGGTCATCGATGGAACGGGTGGCGGCAAGTTCACTCCGAATCGGGACATTACCCGCGCCGAGTTTGCAGCGATTCTCGTGCGCGGGCTCGGGCTCAAGCCGGAAAGCGGAGCGACGAGCTTCTCCGATGTGAAAGCAGCGGACTGGTACAGCGGTGTCATCAACACGGCCTATGCGTATGGATTGATCGACGGTTTCGAAGACGGCACTTTCCGTCCGAAAGATAAAATCACGCGCGAGCAAGCGATGCTGATTCTGTCCAAGGCGATGGTATTGACCGGGCTGACGGATACGTTATCCGTTCCATCGGCAGAAGCGGTGCTGAGTCCTTACGGGGATGCGTCTAAGGTTGCTAAGTGGGCGCAGAATGGCGTTGCGGGCAGCGTGGAAGCGGGCATCGTAACGGGCAGAAGCGCGGATACGCTGGCGCCGAAGGCGAATATGACCCGCGCGGAAGTCGCGGCGATTATTCAGCGGCTGCTGCAGAAGTCCGAGCTGATTGAAGTAAAGTGAGACTAGGGGAGCCTACCCCATGAATGCTCTCACGGTATAGGAATATATACGCAAAAGGACCTCAAATTCCACTGAAGTGGAGGCTGAGGTCCTTTCTTTAGTCAGCTTTTTTATAATGTGACGACCACGTAATTGCTTAGGCTACCCATGGTGGCTTTTTCGCGTTTGCTCTCGGGCAGACCGTTCAGCGCTTTTCGAGCCGCTTCCATTAGATCGCTTGTGTCAATTTTTGCGCCCAAACGGATCACAATATGAGTGCTTCCTGCTTCCACTTGCCCCGACAGCGCGGAGCCGAATTCGGAAGACGACTTGGCCTCCAAGCCATTCGCGACATAGTAGTCCTTGGACCCATCCGTGGAAACGAAGTTAGAAAGCTCCGAGTCTGTCCAGAATTCCTTGGATAGCTTAAAGTTCAAAGACTCCGCAATCTCATCGCTGGAATAGAAAAGAAGATAAGGAATGCCGCTGTTGGTAGCATTGTTCGTCGAATCGACATGCACCCAACCGTTGGCGAGCTTGACCTTGTTCCAGGCATGGGGAACGCCGTCCATATTTCCGGTGACGACAATCGTCTCCAGCCCGGCCAGATCGCTCAGCATTTTGTACACTGAAGCATAGGAGGCGCATACGCCAACCTTTTTCACCATAATGCCGTAGGTCGTAAAAGAATCGTTAAATGCGGGATCGATATTCCGGAAGTCGTTGGCTTCGGCGTTGGCAAGCGCAGCGTCGTCATACTTCGTGTTATCGTTCAGATAGTCGTAAATAACTTTATATTTCTGCTCTGCGGACATGTCGGGTTTGACGATTTCCGCCACGATTTTATTAGCCTCGGCCAGCACTTCCGTCTGCTTTCGCTTGATGTCGTCCGCGGACTCCTCGTATTTCAGCGTCAGCGTTAAGGTGCGATAGTCGTAGCCCCAGCCTTTAAGACCGATGACAAGCGGGTTTTGGTACATAACCTCCTGCAGCACATCGGAGATGGTCTCGAAGTTTTGTGCTTCCGGGAAAGCCTTCAACGAAATTTTCTCCTGAACATCAATCATGTTGATCGCCAGAAACTCCTCCAGCGCCGTGTCCGCGTTAAGCGGAACCTCTTCAATGATCTCGGGAACAGGCACCGCTTGTTGGTTGCCTTCTTCAACTTTCTGCTCCGTATTTGTCTTCTGGATTTCTTCCAGGCTTTTTCCCTGCTCTTCGCTGGCGGAGGGTTCAATGATGGTCGGGACATCCGGCGCAGGAATATAGTCTGTCGTATTTTCAGGCGCGACAAAGCCCGTGGCGCTGTCTTTAGGCTGGGCATCCGCTAGCTTCTGTAAATCTTCCTCGGTCAGATTCTTGACGTATACTGCGCCTTTCAGCGCCGTGCCTTTAATGACTGCAGGAATTGCGGTGTTTCCAACGTTTGCGATGCTTACGTTGCTAGGGTCATAAATAACGTCTCTCGAAGAGAGGGAGCCATCAATAAAGGTGACATCGATTTTCGAAGGTAGAGAAGAAATCCCGTCGAATGTTTCGTACAATATATTATTCTCTCCCTCAAGCTTATAAGGCAATTGGGAGGACAAGGCTATGGTGCTAACGGCATTGCTCAAAATAGACTCTTTGCCGTCTTTTACTGCCGTAATGTAGTATTCGCCGTTCACGCCTTGATTTTGCACCGAAACTCTATCTTCTTCGACGCTTACAAGGCCGCCGCTGCCGTTGAGTAAAAAGTCGTCGAACTCGGTTTCCGTTAAGGAGGTCTCCAATAAAGGCGAAGGACCGATATAGCCCTCTTCAGCCCCTGTTACCGGCAGATTTGTCGTTTCTCTTAATACGATCTTGCTGCGCTGGTAGATTTTATATTCGGTTGCTCCCTCTATCTTGTTCCAGGTCAGCTTGAATCGGCCGTCATGACTAATGGTATATTTAAGGGTGGGAACTTCTACTTCCGATTTGATCGTGAACGGAATGATAATCGGCTTTTCCAATGGGGTAGGAGTCGTTGCATCCATATCGTAGTTGATCCGGATGTAGTAGATCGGGGCATTGCCCCAGCCGTTATAGCCGTTCAGATGCTGGGAGGTCGATAACACGGCGCCATTCGGCTTTACTTCAATCGTATTCTTATTTTCTCCGAAGTCCAAAGGCCAAACAAAGGCTAAAATCCGGCTTTTCTCTTCCGCCTTAATATCCGTGTGTACGGTGATCGCGTCTGTTGGGACTTCGCTGTTGAACTTGAATTGGAAGACTTTGTCCTGAGGGACATTGTACATAGGCATATATGCCTTGTCCTTGTCGGAGCCATACTTCTTTTTGAGGTCCAGTACCGTCCTGCCGCCCGTGTTAACGATGCTTTCCTTAGGGACTTGTTGCGTTTCTGTTGGGGACTTGGAGGGTTGGACGACTTCCGGCTCGCCGCCTTCCGTACAAGCGGCAAGGAGCATAGCAACTAGCAAGAATACAGACAACGCTTTCTTCAAAACTGCACACCTCTCCATATCTAATAGTTATAATTCCCTATAAATCGACAGGAAATAAGGCTATTATACCTTATTTTTGGAAGGACGTGGAACAAGAATGAATCTTTAGATCGATTTAAGGAAGGGATTGGGTCTTCTTTCCCGCTCACCAAAGCGGCATTTCAGAAATTGTAAATTATGTTATTCTATCAAAGAGAAGGAGCGGGTGCCGGTAAAATTTTCAGCCTGAACGTGCTCTGGAAAATTAAGCCGATCAAGGCCGTCACAAACGTTTAAGGTGGCGTGAGGCTAGATAGACAATTGAATCCGCAACAGCGGGGAAATTACCCAAGGGGGAAAAGAAGGATGACTGCTCAGCAGCAAGCGGCGACACAAGCGATGATAGATTGGTTGGAAAATGACGACGGGTTAGGTAAGCGACCGAGCAGAATAGAATGCGCCGGGCAATTTACGCTGAATGATATGCAATATTACTTATTTCGATTTAAAAAATCGCTGCTTGGCAAGTGGCTTCTCGGTGTCTGCGGCGGCTATTCGAACGCATTCGAGACGGAGCACTGCGGCCATGTGACTAGCGACATGCAGCCTTATGAGCCCGCAACTGCGGAGCGGCACGCAATCACGATGGTAGACAAGCTGAACGCAGACTCGAATGAGTCATCCGGCCTGTTTACCGGCTTCGTTCTTCTCAACTCCCATGAGTGCGATCTTGAACGGCTGAAGGAAATTCTTGAACAGGACTGGAATATTTCCTGTTCGCCGGAGGATGAGGAGTCGGAAGGCACTCTCGTTTTTGAAACGGACGGCTTCACCCTGGCTGTAAGCTTTATCGATGCCCCTGTACCGGACGGCGAAGCCGAGCACTACGCGCAAGGGAACTACACGTGGCGCGAAGCGGCGGATGTGGTCGGGACTCATGTGGCGCAAATGATCGTAGCCGTATTCCCCCGCGGACGCTCCGCGCTTGAAAGCGGGATTATGTATACGAAGCTGGCTGCGAGCTGCTTAAAGCTGCCCAATGCCATCGGGCTTTATTCCTCCGGCACTGTGTTTCAACCGGAGATGTTTGTGGAAGCGGCCGATTTGCTGAAATCCGACGAGGGTTTCCCGGTTCTGAATCTCGTTTACTTTGGTCTTGTCCGCTCCGAGGGAGGAATGAGCGCGTACACCTGCGGTCTGAAGCCGCTGGGCAAGGACGAAATCGAAATTATCGACAGCCATGCCTCTCCTGCCGAGCTTCGCGATTTTCTCATGGATATCTCATCTTATGTTGTTGAGTACGACGTAGTTTTGCGCGATGGGGAGACGATTGGGTTCACCGCCGAGCAGAAGCTGCCGATTACCCGATCCGCAGGGGTGTACATAGCCGGAGAGAGCTTGAAAATCGGATATTAAAGATTGAGCCTGTGCAGGTATACGTCAAGCAGGCGGATTATTAAAACAGACCGGTCGATTGCGTCATTCTCAGTGACGTTGCAGGCCGGTCTTTTTATCGACCTCTTCTATAATTAAAACAAACAGTCACAAAAAGCCAACCGGGGTGTTATATAGACGAAAACGGAAGGAGGGAGAGCGATGAACCAGGAGCGAATGTGCGAGGCTTCCGACGAAATGCTGATTCGTGCCGTTAGGGAAGGGCAAGTGGAGCTGTACGCGGAACTGATTGAGAGGTATCAGCAGCGCTTGTACGTCTATTGTTATCATCTCCTCATGCAGCGGGAAGAAGCGGAGGATGCGGTACAGGACGTGCTGATCAAAGCTTACGAGAAGTTGGCGCTGTATGCCTACAGTCAATCTTTCTCGGCATGGCTGTACAAGATGGCCTATCATCATTGCCTAAACCTGCTCCGCAAGCGGAAAAGATCGGCGTTGTTGGCCAGACTGCTCAAACCGCTCAGTCAGGATCATGCGGATGAAGGGTATGCGGTTGCGAGACGGAAGGAAGTGCTGGTGCAAAGCGAGCGGGCGCTTCGGTGGCTATCGGTTGATGAACGATCGCTGATTGTGCTCCGTGTGATGGAGGGAAAATCCTACGAGGAGATCGGACAGATTTTTCCCCAATCGTCGTCGGCCTTGCGCAAAAGGGTGGAGCGAGCTCTAGCCAAGCTAAGAAGAATCTGGGGGAAGATGGAGGATGGAGAAGATGAGGAAGAGTCAGCCTATAGATTGGCACGCGAGTCTGACGTTGTTGAAAGAGCGACTGCCCCGAATCGATAGAACGGAACGGATTATGGCGGAAATTCGGAGCAGAAGTCAGGCTGAGCAACCGCAGTTGGTCATTTCATCGGGGAAGAAGCCAGGCCGGATGGGTGCATGGCGCATTTCCTTAATCGTAGCGGCGGTCCTCTTTGCCTGCGGCTTCGGCTATGCGATGGAATCCTGGAAGCTTTTTGCTCCGGATGGTTCGGTTGCTCTGGAATATAGAGGCTTCATGCCGGGTGACGAGTCTGTCGATGAGGTCGATACGGGAGCATTGCGGAGCCTGTTGGCTGAAGGAGAGGCGGCCGTGTTTTACTTGAAGGACCAGAATCGCTATATCGGTTTGGCGAACGAGCGGCAGTATACGGATTATTCGCAATTTGCCGCGGGGGTCGGCCAACGGAAGCCGTTAAATGAACTCGGGAACGGTTTTGTTTTTCAATCGGGCTCGCTTGTGCATGATCTCAGGTCGGAAGTCACGGACGAGAAGGATTGGGCGGACAGGGAAACTGCGGAGGGGGTCAGCTATCAGGCGATACCGCTTGGCGAAACGGTCGGATACTATGCGAGCTACGGGAATGAGCGCGGGGATAAAGTTTCGTTAAGCGTATGGACTAATGTGCCGGATCGGGCTATTTTTACAGACGAAATGAACGAGCTGGAGATGAAAAAGGTTCAAATCGGCTCGCGGGAAGTCTTCTACTTAAAAGGTCGGAACAGCGCCTCACAGCGCTTGGCTTGGGGAGAGGGCGAAGGGGATCAGTACGCCTATTATCGTCTGGACGACCTCTCTGCCGAAAAAATGTCGCAGGAGCGCCTGATAGAAATCGCATCTGTGTTGATCGGAGAATAAGGGGCGGCTCGGATTTCTTTCATTCCTCTTTCATTGGGCTCTGATAAGTTGGGTGGGACTGACTTATCGGAATAGGATGAAATGGGGTAATGAGATGAGGAGAAGCTTGATTTTGCTGCTGGCGGTTGTGTTTGCTGGCTTGCCTTTAACGGGGGTGGGACCGGGGAAGGTTCAAGCGGCAGGCGGCTACGTGTTCAGTGCGGGAGGAGACGGGACGCCGGGGAATCCCTTCAAGATTGAATCTGCGGCGGATCTGAATGGTGTCCGGGAGGACTTGAGTGCAAGTTATCAGTTGGCGGGGGATATCGATCTGTCTGATGACTTTGATAATTGGGAGCCGATCGGAACTTACGGTTCTCCATTTGAGGGAACTTTCGATGGAGCCAATCACACGATTAGCGGGCTGAAGATTCATTCGGACGCAGGATATGTCGGTCTATTCGGTCAAGCTGTGGGAGACGATATGACGATTCAGAATGTGCGATTGGAAGAGGTAGACATTACAGCGACGGATATACACGCCCAAGTTGGGGCTCTTGTTGGATCAGTGTCTCGCGGCAGATTAACCCATATTTCTGTATCCGGGGAATTAAAAGGAGGAAAGGTCGCTTCCGCTGGCGGATTAACTGGGCAAATTAGTACATCAGCAACACTTGAACATAGCCGTTCGAGCGTTAACTTAACTTTCCAGAATGGCTTGGTAGGCGGCTTGGCAGGCGGTTTGTCTTCCCATGGAAAGATCAAACTCAGCTACGCGACAGGTCGTGTTTCCATTGGCGGGAATGGGGCTGGCGGAGGCTTGGTAGGCGAATCAAGGCCAGGGGAGATTCTGGAAAGCTATGCAACCGGGGACGTCACGGCGACGGACAACGCCTTATCGGGCGGCTTGGTAGGCAATGCCGACGGCGGAAAGATTACAAACAGCTATGCAGCGGGGAGGGCAAGCTCTGCAAGCGGTTCGTCTGGCGGATTAGTCGGAGGATATTTGTATGGTTTGGCGTTACCTGTTGTTATTGATAACTCCTATTGGAATTCGGATCATAGTCCCGGTCTAACGACTATAGGCGGGAAACCAGGGGACATTGAGGCGATTAGCGATGACCAACTCAAGGATTTAGTGGCTTACGCAGGATGGGAAACAGCTTATTGGGGAATTCAGCAAGGGGAGAGCTACCCTTACTTAAAAGCTTTTTTCCCTGTACTGAGAGTGAAGCCGCTCTCCCCGGTCTACTCCGCAAAAACGGCCAATCCGGAGCTGAAGGTGGATGGTTCAATTTGGGACGGCAGCATCGGCGAGCCTGTGCAAGCCGGATACGTCATTACCAATCAAGCGACTGGAACGGTCGTGCAGGCGGTATACGATGCCTATGAGACGTATGCCACGGGGGAGGATCAGCAGTTCCAGTTCTCGATCATACTGAGTGAGGCTGACTATCCCGACGGAAACTATACGCTCACTGTTATCAGCGCAGACACCGTTGAGATGAATGAACAAGCTCGGCAATTTACGTTCGAAGTTGACTCTACGCCGCCGGAGATTGTATTGACCGGTGCGGGGTTGATTGCGCTTGAGGTAGGCGATATCTTTGTAGATCCGGGAGCAACAGCTACGGATAATCGGGATAACGTCGTTGGAATCGTAACGAGCGGAACCGTCGATACGTCGCAGACGGGGACCTATACGCTCACCTACGAGGTGACGGATGCGGCTGGCAATACGGCGACAAAGACGCGCACGGTAAAGGTATACAACAGTCTGTACCCCGAAGTGCAGCTAAACGGTCCGTCTACGGTGGAGGTAGAGGCTGGCGGCGAGTTTAACGATCCGGGGGCTGATGCGAATGATGAGCGGGACGGCAACGTGACGGATAATATCGTGATTACCGGATCGGTGGACATTGGACGAGTAGGCACCTATGTTATCCAATATCGTATAACGAATTCATTGGGCAACCAATCCTTCGTATCTCGCACAGTGAAAGTCGTAGATCGCACACCTCCCGTCCTCACACTTCTGGGAGCCAACCCGATGCGGATTGAGGCCGGGAGAGGTTTCGTCGATCCGGGTGCAACCGCCGTGGATATAGTAGATGGCGATTTGAAGGATGAGATTACAGTAACGGGCACCGTCTATACGAATCGGATTGGTACGTATACGCTAACGTACAGGGTGCAGGATCATTCGGGCAATGCGGCAGTGGATGCTGTGCGAACAGTGAACGTCGTTCAATCTTCCTCCTCCTCTGGCGGCGGACCAATTGGTGGAGGGCAAACCGGAGGTGACTCGTCTGCGGGGCAGCCGGGTGGCAATTCAACCGAGGGGGGGCAACCCGATGATGACAGTACAGGAAGCACGACTCCTCCTGTAGCAGGATGTTCCTTCACTGATCTGGAGAAGCACTGGGGTAAGCCGGGAGTTTGCGAAGCAGCCAAGCTTGGCATTGTGGAGGGAGTAAGTCCGCGTATTTTCATGCCGAATGCCGCTGTCACCCGAACGGAGTTCGCGGTCATGTTGCTTCGGGTGCTGCGGATCGAGATCGATAACGAAGCGGCCGCCCTGACTTTCGGCGATAGCGATAACACCCCGAAGTGGGCGGTTCAAGCGATTCGGACGGCGGTGGCAAGAGGGATTCTGACGGGCTACCCCGACGGAACACTTAAGCCGGTTCAGACGGTAAGCCGATCCGAAATGGCGGTTATGGTTTCCAGGGCGATGAAGTGGCAGGTCAAGAGTGAGAGGAACGCCCACTTCTCCGATGTGGCCAGCATTCCGACATGGGCCAGAGGGTACGTCGAAGCTGCCCGCGAGCACGGAGTGTTGAGCGGACGAGCGGGCAACCGCTTCGCGCCTGCCGAAGTCGCGACAAGAGCCGAAGCTGCCGTTGTCCTTCTGCGGCTGTGGAAGGTGCTGTATTAATTTCAGTGTACACAGAAAGACCGATCCGGTGTGTCATTTCTAATGACGTCAGGGACGGTCTTTTTTTGTCGATTTCTGAAATGGTATACTGGAAGCATGAATCCCACAATTGAACTTATTCTGATGTCCGCTTCGGTGGTCATGTCGGGCATCATTTTATTTTTCGTATACGGGTATAGAAAAGAACGCGGAGTCAGCTATCTTATCGGCCTGATCGTCTGTCGCATGATCTACTCCGCCAGCATCATTATGGAGAAAAGCAGCTATTTATTAACCGATAAGCTGATTTTTCGCCATCTTCAAAGCACGGCGCTGAATTTTATCGTGCCTTGCTTTATTCTCTTTGTCTATCAGCTGGTCGGTCGGGAGAAACTGGTCAAGCCGATCTGGAGGGTTGCGCTGTTTTCCGTATTCGCGCTCTGGTCTTTGCTGTCTTGGTTTGACTCCGAGCTTCATGTGATCTACCGTCTCGCAGAGCTCGAGAATGGTCACTTGGTGACTTCTCGGACTGTCTATTCCATTGCGTTCGGTCTTCTATGTTTCAGCATCATCGTAGGGGGCGTCTTCTTTCTATTCCAATATATACGGAATATCCGCAGCGATTTTCGCAAGCCTGGAATGTGGGTTCTGTTTCTCAGCATGTTTCCGTTCGCACTGGAGGTTGCCAGGCTTATACAGCCCGAATGGTCGCCCTGGCTGCTTTCGTTATCGGTTTACTGCGGATTTACGGGGATGTTGATGCTCGTTATTATGCTGAGGATTAAGTTTTTCGCGGTTGTTCCTTTCGCCAGAACGATCGTTCTCGATACGCTTCAGGAAAGTATCGTTATTACCAATGCTTCGGGAAAAATCATCGACAGCAATAAACAAGCGTCGCGATGGTTCGCGGGTATGGGACATACGGAGATTTCCGGCCGGGACGTGAAGGAACTGCTGGAACCATGGCCGGAATGGCGGCGTTTGTGCGAGTCCATGCAGGAGGGGCGGGCCACAATTGAGGATTGGCTAGACGGGGAAAGGAAAATTTACAACGTCAACGTCTATCCCGTGCATCGTCTGCGCAAGCAAGGCAGCGTCTCTCTTGTCGTGGATGTCACGGAGAAAGAGAAGCATCTGGAGCAAATTGCGCAACTGAACCGGATGAAGGACCAGTTGTTTACGATCGTATCGCACGATATTCGCAGCCCGCTGGCTTCGCAGTATCAATTGATCGCGATGCTGGAGGAGGATAAGGGCCGGTTCGAAGAGGAGCACCGGGACATTGTCGGGATGCTGGGCGATCAGATTCGCCAAACGCTGGGAATGACGAACAATTTGCTGGAATGGTTCCGAAGTCAGCGGGAGGATATGGCGCTTCGTCCGCAATGGCTGGAGTTGTCCGAAGTCGCCGAGGATTGCTGCCATATGCTGCGGACACAGAGCGAAGCCAAGCAAATTGAGATGAAGAACGCGATCCCTGCCGGTACTCGCGTATATGCCGACCGGGAAGTATTGGGCCTGGTTTTGCGCAACCTGTTATCCAATGCCGTTAAATTTACGGGAGCAGGGGGCTCCGTTCGCGTAGGCGCACGGATTTCCGATGATTTGACAACTATCTCCGTTAGCGATAATGGAGTGGGAATGGATGAAAAGCACGTTCTGCGCTTGTTCGAAGAGAAGGCGTTAAACTCGTTGCCCGGTACGGCGGGGGAGCGGGGAACCGGACTCGGACTGCTGGTCAGTCGGCAGTTCGTGGAGCGAAGCGGCGGGAAAATGTGGGCGGAAAGCCGCGCAGGGCAAGGGAGCGTATTTTATTTTACCGTGAGGGGAGGAAAGGAAGGATGAGAGTTCTTGTCGTCGATGATGAACCGGCAATGCTGCTCGCCATGAAGCGGCTGCTATCCAAGTCGGAAGGCATAGAATTGGTCGGGAGCTTTCAGGACGCGGCGGAGGCTCTGCAATTCGTTCGTGACAATCAGGTGGATCTTGCCTTCCTGGATATCCAGATCGGCGAAGATAATGGGCTGGAGCTGGCGCGGGGATTGCGTGCGTTATGTGCCGACGCGGACATTGTGTTTACGACATCGCACACGGAATATGCGATACCAGCTTACGATGTATATCCGCTGGATTATATGGTTAAGCCGATTTCCGGCACGCGTCTGGAGCAGACGCTCGCCAGAGCGCTCGGCAGACGAAGCGTTTCTTCCGGAGAAACGGATAGCCGCGCTCCTCAACGTTTGACGGTTCGCGGATTGGGGGGCTTCGAGGTTTCCAGTTGGCAAACGGGAGAAGTAAAATGGATATCTCGGAGAAGTGCGGAGCTATTCGCTTATTTGCTGGTACATAGGGGCCGCAACGTATCTAGAGCCCGCATTCTAGAGGATATGTTCCCGGATATGCCGCTGAAAAATGCCGAGGTTTATCTTAATACAGCGGCCTATCAGCTGAGAAAGGCGTTGTCGCAGCACGGATGCAAAGAGGCGATTCTGTCCACGCCGGAGCAGTATCGCGTTGACTTGAGCCAGATGGATGTCGACTTTATTCAATTCGAGCAGGGGATCGAGAAGCTGTCCTCCATTGAACCGGGAGAGGAAGAAGCCGCCGTTGAATTGGAAAAGCGCTTTGCGGGCGAGCTGTTCGAGGACAAGTCGTATATGTGGGTGACCGCGGAGCGTTCACGACTAGTGCTCGTCTACGATTCCTTCGCCAAGCTTCTCGTCAACCGGTTGTTAAACCGAGAGCAGTACCGGGAGGCGGCTCGAATCGCGCGAAGACTGGTGTCTCACAATGAATTCGACGAAGAGTGCAATCTTCTGCTGCTGACGGCTCTTGGAGCTATGGGGGATCGGCAATCTCTTCATAGCTCCTATGAGCGCTACTCGCAATTATTGCTTCAGGAGTTGGGTCTCCAACCTTCGGATAAATTGCGCCGGATTTGGGAGAAGCGACACGAATATTAGTGATCTATTTTAGATGGAGGGGAGAGGGGAGCCCGTATGGAGCATGATTCAGGTCGGGAAGCCGGAGCGCCAATCGGCGGCGGGCTCGGGAATGTCTGGTTTCAGCTTAAAGAATCTATTCGCGAACGTGAAAATAAAACGTGTCGAATTGTGTATACTTCGGCTCCGACGTTCATGCTCTTCGTACCCGGGCAATCCTACGGGAAAATTGTGATCGACGGCTTGCTGTATCCTCTACAGGCCAACTCGGCTTATTTTGTCGCTGCGGGGCAGCGTGTGGAGACTCACTACGAACGGAAAGGCGATTATCCTCAATATCGCTTTTTATTCGATCTGGTCGGCCCGGAGGAAGAGATCCAGCGAACGACGAGCTGGCTTACGGAACGTGGACGCTTCAGTACGGCGGCCGACTCGCGACTGCTCTTGTTATGTAATAAGACGGCGGAAGGGTGGAGCATCGCCGATCCGATCGCTCGTCTTGCCGGACAGGCCGGCTTTCTGGAGCTTCTGTACCTGCTGTTCCGGAGGCAGGACGAGCATGGCGAGGCGCTGGAGCGGGTGCGTGCCTATCTCGAATCCGCTTATCGAGAAACCGTGACCGTAGAAGATTTGGCGGACAAGGCAGGGATGAGCCGCTATTATTTTATGAGATCGTTTAAGGAGCGCTTCGGACAGAGCGTTATGGAGTATATGACCGAGCTGCGAACGAACGAGGCTAAGCGGCTCATGGAAGCGGGAGAGTCGCTTAGGAAAGTGTCGGAGACCGTCGGCTACAAAGACCCGCTGTACTTCAGCAGTCAGTTCAAGAAGCATGTCGGGATTTCGCCGAGCAGTTACATCGCTAGTCGGAAATGCCGAACCGCGGCATATAGCTGGCCTAATGTCGGCCAATTGCTGACGCTCGGAATCATTCCTTACGCGGCTCCGATCGATCAGAGCTGGTCTGACGATTATCGACGCAAATATCGTTTCGACGTCAAGGTGCCGCTCAGCCATGATTACAGTTTTAATCGCCAAGCCTTGACTCGCGCTTGCCCGGATCGAATCGTGGCCCTCGACGAGATGATCATCGAAGAGGAGAAGATCAGACTGCGGCAAATCGCGCCGACCTTGTTTCTAAGATGGCACAAAGAAAGCTGGAAAGAGCATCTTGTTCAGGTTGCCCGGTTTATAGAGCGGGAGAAGGAAGGGGAGCAATGGCTCGACCGCTATGAAGGGCAGGCCGAAGAGCTGCGAAGTATCGTCCCGTCTGCGTTTCGCAGCGGCAGACTGCTAATTCTGAACATCTGTGCCCGGGGAATGCAAATTTGGGGCAAGCGCGCCGGATCGGTGCTTTATAACGATCTGAGGATTCCATGTGCTGCCGGGGTCGAACAAATTCCTTTTACGGAGTTTGCAACGGTAGAACGGCTATCCGAGCTGGATGCGGATACGCTGCTGGTCACCGTCGTGAAGGACCGTGAGTCGCAGGCGGAATGGGAGCGACTGCAGCTTACGGAGGCTTGGAAAGGTTTGAGGGCTGTACGCAATCGCAATGTGTACCGCGGTTCCGACCGCAATTGGCTGCAAGAGCCTATACTGGAGTACACGGCCAATCGGCAGGAATTGTTGCTTCAAGATTTGAAGCAGTTATTTCGTGCTCTCTAGAACGATAAACTCAGCATTATATCGTATTCCTTGAGAAGGTAAACCTCTTTATAATGGGCATGGTGATAATGATTCTCATTCACAACCGGAGGGATACGAGTGATTCGATTAGAAAGACCCGCTGGCGTTGGCCAGAGCGGTTCAATGGTTAGTAAAAGGTTATGGGGAGTTGCGGGACTGATCGTTCTATTGCTGGCGATGCTGACGGCAAGCGCCTGCGGCAAGCAGGAGACAAGCTCGGAAACGCCGCCAAGTCCAAGCCAGAGCTCCAGTCCCGAGGCTTCGGCTTCATCCGAAGAAGCGCAGACACAGACGATCAAGCATTATTACGGCGAGACGGAAGTTCCGCTGCATCCGCAGCGCGTCGCCGTTATCGGGCACGAAGATATCGCCCTGTCGCTGAACGCTCCTCTAGTGTACGCCTACGGCTTCGACGGCTATTATTTGTACGATCGATTAAAGGCATTGAATATTCCGCTATCGGAAAGCTCCGATCTTAACCTGAACTTCGAGGCGATCTTGGCAGCGAAACCGGATCTGATTATTCTGCAAGGATATTTTACGGATGAGCAAGGTTACGAGAAGCTGAACAAGATTGCGCCGACGATTGCTTTCAAGCCGGACGACTGGAAGGGGAATATCGTCGTTATCGGACAAGTGCTGGGATTGGAGAGCAAGGCGATGGAGGTTGTCGCAGCTTACGAAGACAAACTGAAGCAGGCTCAAGAGGCGATCGCCGCTGCCGCCGGCTCGAAGAATAAAGTCGCTTTCCTTCGTCCCTCGGATAAGGAGATCCAGGTATTTTTCCCAAGCTTCGCTCCGCTGATCTACGATGAGGTAGGACTTAAACCGGATGCGAGCATCGACGAATTCAAGAAAAAGGCCGATGGGGATTGGGGGATCAACGCGTCGCTTGAGGAGCTGCCGAAAATTACGGCGGATTACGTATTCGCCATCTACGGCGGCTCGATCAGCCCCGCCGAGGAATACGAGAAGGAAAATGCGGCTGCGATCGAGGTCGAGAAGCTGCAGGTCTGGAAGGCGATGCCTGCCGTCAAGAACGACCGTGTATTTAAAGTATCGGCCAGAACCTGGATGTCTTCCGGCCCGATAGCCAACAGTAGCGTTATCGATGACATTAAGGCCGCTGTTGTCGGAAGCCCATAAATATCAGCTATATCCGGTTGCTGTGAGATAGCGGAACCGCCTTCCCAATACGAGGTTAGGCGGTTTTTTCGTCTTAGACTGCCGGGACTTTCTCAACAATTTGAGGGGGAGTTGCACGATTGCGAGACGATTCAATTTCCCCATACCCGACGAGCCTTCACATACTTAAGCTGAGCCACAATAATGACGCTGATGATGGCTAGAAGGAACCACGAGCTGATCTTGCTGAAGCTGACCAGGTGCCAGACTTGGTGCTGGTTAGGGTACTTCCACGCATTAAAGAATGTCGAGATATTTTCGGCCAGCCAGATGAAGAAGCCAACAATGATAAAAGAGAGCGTCAAGGGCATTCGATAGGTGGCCTCGCGTACCCGATAGATGATCCATGTTTTCCGAAATACGATAAATACAAGCCCCGTCAGCCACCAGCGAACGTCGGGAATAAAATGATGGGTAAAAAAGTTCAAGTAAATCGCCCCGCCCAGGAGCGCAGCAGACGCCAGTCCGGGCCAGCCGGTCATGTCCATCCTCAATCTCCGCCATACCTGACACATAAAGCTCGCTACGCTGGCATACATAAACCCGCTGTAGAGCGGGACGCCGAACAGCTTCGTATACGCCGGCTCGGGGTATGACCAGGAACCCATATGTACCTTATATAACTCGAGGGCCAGACCGATCAGGTGAAACAGGCAGATGACCTTGATTTCATCGCGAGTCTCCAAGCCGCTGCGATACATGAAGTATTGTACGCCTAACAAAACCAGCAGAATAGCGTCGTACCGATAGATGAACGGCAGATGAACTACGTTGGAGAGAGCCAGAGTTCCGAAGATCGCGACCGGGAACAAGCAGCTCATCGCCTGATGATAGCCGAAATGCAGCAATTGAACGATTGATTTCAATATTGAGGGTACCCCCTGCGCCTCAACGGGGCGCATTTATTTGTACTCCATGATAAAGGCGCCAGGGGGATGGAAAAAGAGAAATTACTTGGCGGGAAATTGCTTGTTTTCAGCTTGTTCAATGGATCGCTTCCGTTTCATCCTGATATTTCCATGCGTAAGCCCTTATAGTAGAATAGGTTTCAGCACCTTCGCATCTATTCTACATATAGGAGGATATATTTCATGAAAGCGGGAAAGCCAGCAACATTAGTTCGGTACCTGATCATGGCAGTTCTCATCGTTGCAGCAGCCCTTCCGGGACTTGCCGCCGCGGAAGAGAGAGATCAGGAGACGATGGAAACTTCGCAGCCGATCACCTTTCCGGTCAAGTTCAAGCGGGCTACCGGAGATCCGATGAATAATGTCGCAACGGACGGCAAAGGGACGATTATTACCCTGTCGGATAAGTTTTTGAATATTACGAGGGATTACGGAAAGACATGGGAGGCGCGTCGGTTGCCGTCCTCGGAACCCTATTTTGAAATCGACTACTTGGATGGGCTTTATTACATAACTAACGATTATCGTTATTCCGGAGAACCGCACTACTATTCCTCAGACGGAGCGACTTGGACGCCGTTCTACCTGAAGGCGCCGGACGGGAAGAAGCTGGGGATCAATAACATCCAGAAAGTGAACGGAAAGTGGATTGCCGTGACCACGAACGAGAAACTCGACAGCTTGCACATCTTTACGTCCAAGGACGGAAAAGAGTGGGCTCGTGCGGGAGCGTTGACCGATATTCTGTGGTCCGGGAGCAAAGTATACATCGTTCCCAGCGGCAAAGGCTACGCAGCGATCGCGGGCGGTCATCGTTATTTCAACTACAAGAAAACGACTTTACCTAACAACTTCCTTACCGAGCCCAAGGGCGGCGAGGGAGCGGATTTAATTGTGTATACGTCTCCGGACTTGGAGGAATGGACGCTTCGATCCGGAGCGGAGGGCAATTTCCGTTACAACTGGTATACGTTAAACCTGGCAACAGGCGAACGGGTGCCGGAAAGGGATTATCATATTTATGAGGAAGAGCCTCTGGAGAAGGGCAATATTCGTTTCTACGACGTCTACTCGAACCAGTTGAGCTCCAAGGATGGAATCACGTTCACGCTTAAGAAGGCGCAACCGATTTTCCAGAAATACAGCTTGGGCGATTATCGCACGCCGATCTTCAAAGCGAACAATCAATATTACGTGTTCGCTCAGTTCTGGAACGGCCCGGGAGGGCAACATACGAGGGTATTGATCTCCAAGGACAAGACGAATTGGAAGGAAACCGCGCTGAAGAATGTGCCGAGAAATATGTATGTGATCCAATCCGGCAAATACTTCATCGGGTACAATGAAACGGAGATGGTAATCTCAAGCGACGGGCTTACGTGGAAAAAAATCAAGTAACTTAATAAGACAATAGATTTGCTAGGGGGTGGCCAATGATTAGAAAAGTACTTATCTATTGCATGGTTGTTGTGATTGTATTTAATCTTATTCCTTCACACGAGGCTGCCGCAGCAGCAGAGGGGCGGTTCGATCAGACAATAGCAAGCGGAAATGGCCGCGTTTACGCGATCAAACAAGATGGAAGCTTGTGGTATTGGGGTAAAGGAACGTTTAACGATCAATCCGGAGATCAATCCCCCGAGCGCGCGAAAATAACAAAATTAATGGATGACGTCATCGGAGTGTATGCGGATTGGTTCAGCGGGTATGTCATTAAGGCTGATCGCAGCATGTGGACAGTCGGCGATCATGGAGAAGTCGTTAAGGTAATGGATGACGTCAAAGCGGTTGCTAATAGCTATACCGAATGGATTGCCTTGAAAACGGATGGAACCGTCTGGAAAGGAGACATTCACAGATCGATTACACCAAAGAAAAAGTTGTCCGACGTTGTACAAATCAGTGCAGGGATTAATGCTTTCTACGCTGTGAAGGAGGATGGTACGCTGTGGGGCTGGGGAAATAACTACTCGGGTACGCTTGGGATTAAAACCCCAAGTCCAGATGTGCTCACACCCATACTCATTATGAAGGATGTAGCATCCGTTCACGGAGCCGGGATGGCCGCATTTGCGGTCAAGAAAGACGGCTCGCTGTGGGGCTGGGGCAATCATGATGGATTAATCTTCAACGGAGCGGATGAAACCTGGGCATTCGATCCCTATGATGACGGGAGCCAGAGCATCGTAGCTTCGCAGTTCACTCCAGTGAAGCTTATGGACAAAGTTCTGAAAATCGATGGCCGCAATCATCTGGCGGTCATTAAGAAGGACAAAAGTCTATGGTTATGGGGAGAAAATGAAGATGGGCAATTGGGGGACGGCACCCAACTCTCCAGGTTTACCCCGCAGAAAGTGCTTGACGACGTCGTAGACGTGACAGCGGAAGGAGCTTTCACCATTGCGTTGAGGTCGGACGGAACGCTTTGGGGATTCGGTACGAATTCGGTAGGCGAACTGGGGCTCGGCGCGTTCGATTACGATCCCCATACAATGCCGATTCGACTCATGGATAACGTCGCTAGGACAGGAGCGCAAGCTTCGTTCCCTTCCTTGTGGGCGAAAGAAGATATTCTTTATGCAAGTCAAGAAGGACTACTGCCCAAAAGGCTTCAGTCGCAATATCAAAGCAGTATAACTCGCAGCGAATTCGTTTCATTAATCGTGCCCTTGATCGAGAATAAGACGGGTAAAGATCTTGATACTATTCTATTGGAAAGAGGGTTGACACTGAACTATTCGTTCTCTGATACGAGTGATTCGGACATTCTTCATATTGCTGCAATTGGTATTATCGAGGGGATTGGAGGAGGCAGATTCAATCCTGAAGGCCTAATCAACAGAGAACAGGCGGCATCGATTCTTATGAAAACCGCCCTTTTCCTTGGCAGTGACAACAGAGTTGTTCAATTAGATGAGAGTCTCTTAGCGGATCGCGAGCAAATATCCAGTTGGGCTCTGGAAGCTGTTAACTACTGTCTTAACGCTGAAATTATGCGAGGTGTAGGAAATAGCGTGTTTAGCCCCAAAGCCTCGTATTCGAGAGAAATGAGCATAATAACGACTATGCGTTTGTATAAGCTACTGAATGTAGGATCGGAAAAGGGTCGCTTCGACGAGCCCCTGTAAAAGGGCTCGTCGATCCAACCCTGACCTGAGGAGATAAAGTCGTGTCGTATATGCCTACAGCGGCTTAATAGGTACGCACAACTCGCAATAGCCCTCCTTCAGCAATTCTCCACGATACCGCTCGATAATCGGTTTGTTGTCGTCCATACGATAGCCGCCGCTCTGCAAAGTCGGGAAGATGGCTGCCCATGCTTGTTGAACGGCTTCCGACGTATGCTCGATTTTGCAAATCGCGTAGCTTCCGCCCGGGAAGCGATCTTCGCCAACGGCTTCATCGATGGGTTCTGCTTGAGACAAGACAATGCATGCGTCGTATCGGCAGTTTTCCGGCGGCGTTGTTGCAGGATGATCTTGCGGAATTCCGAAGAGCAGGGCAGACTCCGTGAGCAAGTTTTTCCCATCTGCCCATACCTTTAACCTTTCCATAGCTTGCGCATTGGCGGGACCGTATGGTCCAACCTGACGTACATAGGCAATGCGGTAGGTCGGAAGTGTTTCTACTTTAAGTTGCATGGTTGAATCTCCATTCCTATTAGGATTTGACGCATTTCGAATGCTAACATGATATAAAATAAATTTCCAATAAATGTTTTAAAATAATAATTTTTATGAAAAAAGAATTGCTGAAAGGCAAATAAAAAACAAGGAGCTGCTGCCAAAAACAGCGACCCCTTGCTTTTTTTATTGCTCCGAGCGTTCCACCGCCGCTTCGGCAGCCGTCTGCTCCCACGCTTCATCCAGATCGCGGATCAGATCGTCCGCGCTTTCCAGGCCGACGTGGAGCCGCACTAGACTGCGCGCGCCGGGTGCTCCATAACCGGTCGGAACCGGGTTGGCGGTGACCAACGATTCGAAGCCGCCCCAACTGACCCCGATCTTAAAGTAGCGCAGACGATCGGACCAAGCCCGCATCGTTTCGGGGGACTCGGCGGATTCGAAGGAGAACAGCCCGCTTGTGCCGTCCATCTGCCGCTTGGCCAGCTCATACTGCGGATGAGACGGCAGCCCGGGATGGTTGACGCGCAGCACGTACGGCTGTCGGCACAGATGCTCGGCGACCTTTAATCCGCTGCGTTCGTGGCGTTCAAGCCGCAGCGGCAACGTGCGCAAGCAGCGCTCTACTTGAGCGGCCGTATGCGCCGACATAATGCCGCCCAGCAGCATATATTCCCCGGAGGCGATTCGACCGACAAGCTCCTTAGAGCCGCTGACAACGCCTCCGACGCTGTCGCTCTGTCCGGAAATATATTTCGTGATCGAGTGAATGACCAGATCGACTCCCAGCTCCAACGGCCGTTGGAAAACCGGCGTTGCCCAAGTGCCGTCGATTGCGGTGACGATGCCGCGACTGCGGGCAAGCTTAGCGCATGCGGCTAGATCCTGCAGTTGGAACAGCATCGTTGAAGGACTCTCCAGATACAGCAGCTTCGTATTCGGCTGCAGCGCAGCCTCGATCGCTTCCAGCGAGCTGCCGTCTACGAAGGTCGTCGCGATCTGGAACCGGGATACATAGTGTTCCAAGAAGTGCCGTGTCGGTCCGTAAGCCTGATCGACGCAGACGACATGATCGCCTGCCTGCAGGTTGGACAGAATGGTAGCCGAGATCGCGGCCATGCCGGACGCGAAGCACTTGGACATCTCAGCGCCTTCCAGCTCCGCCAGCTTATCTTCGAGGAAGCGAACGGTTGGATTGTTCCCTCGGGAGTAGACGTGCTGCTGATGCTCGTCGGCGTGCGCCTGCATGAACCGTTCGTAACTATCGAAGGAAAACAGGCTCGTCTGGTAAATCGGAATATGAATCGCTCCGTGATGTCGGCCGTCGTACGGATCGTGTGCGACCGATGTATGAAGATTTTCTCGTTGGTTGATCTTATGCATAATACGCATCCTCTTTCTAAACGGATCGGCTCCTGGCGTCAACGTCAGAGCTTGCCCGACTGCGAGTGAAATTACCCTTTGACGGCGCCTTGCGTCAGCCCGTCCACGATGAACCGTTGCGCAATCGCGAACAGCACGACAGTAGGGATAACGGACATCATCGTGCCCGCCGACATGGCGCCCCAATCGATGTCGAATTTCATGACGAACGAGTTCATCGCTACCGGCAGCGTCTTCAGTCCTTCATTATCGATAAACATGACAGCCATAAACAATTCGTTCCAGTTTTGAACGAAGGCGAAAATAAACGTAGCGGTAATCCCGTTCATCATGACCGGTAAAATGACGCGGATGAGCGCTGACAGTCTTGAGCAGCCGTCGATCATGGCCGCTTCCTCCAGACTTTGCGGAATACGCTCGAAAAATCCTTTCAATAATATGGTTGAAAACGGGATCAACCCGACGGTGTACATTAAAATCAGCGAAAAATGCGTGTTGATCAAGTCCATTTTTGTCATTAGCATATACAGCGGTGCCAGCGAGACAAAGCCGGGCAGCATCTGCGTCAAGAAAAAGGCGAGCATGATCTGACTGTGTCCCCGGAACTTAAAGCGGGCCATGATATAGGCGCTGAGTACGGAAATCACAGAGACAATTAACGCGGCCGTCAGCGCAATGAACAGGCTGTTGGCAATATAAATCTGAAATTTGGAAACCCGAATAATATCGGCATAGTTTTGCAAAGTCAGAGCTTCAGGCCAGTAACGGATAGGATACGTGAAAATTTCCTTCTGCGGCTTCAGAGAGGTTATCGCAACCCACAGCAGAGGGAACACCATCAGAATCAAGTAAACACCTAACGAGACCGATTTAAGTCCTTTCAACGCGAATTGTTTCATGCTAGAAATCCCCCAGTTTCCCGGCCTTCGTAACCGTTAAATAGAAGATTGTATACAGCAGCAGCATGCCGATCATAACAATGCCGATCGCGGAAGCCGCGCCGTAATCGCCGCCGTACATAATGCGGTCGAGCATGAGCGAGGACAGGATGTGCGTCTTGCCTGCCGGTCCGCCGTTCGTCAAACCGTAAATAATGGCCGGGTCGTTGAAAATCCAGATCGCCCTTAGCAGCGTTGTCGTGAGAACCGTCGGCATAATATAAGGAAGCGTAATGTTGAACAGCTTGCGTATTCCTCCTGCTCCGTCCATACTGCCCGCTTCGTAAAGCTCGGAAGGAACCGATTGAAGCGCCGCCAGCAGCATAATGGCGAAGAAGGCAATGCCGTACCACACGTTGGCTATGATGACGGAAATCATGGCCCAGTTCGGATCGGAAAGAAAGCCGATTCGTTCGTCGATGAGGCCGACTCGCAGTAATAGATCGTTAATGACGCCGATCTGCGAGTTAAACAGCCATTTCCAGATCAGGCCGATCAGAAACCCGGACAGCGCCCACGGATAGAAAACAAATCCTTGGAATAGGCCGCGTCCGCGAAATTTCTTGTTCAGCATAAGCGCGACCGCCAGTCCAATCGCAAATTGCAGGAAAAGCGACACGAACACCCAGTAAGCGCTATTCGTTAGCGCTCCGAGGAACTTGGGATCGCTGAAGATCCCTTTGAAGTTGTCAAAGCCTATAAAATGCACATTCGTCAGGTCGAACAACGTATAGTTTTGGAAAGCCATCACGATACCGCGTCCGAACGGATAATACGTAAAAGTCAGCACCAGCAGGAGAGCCGGCAGCAGGCTTAGCGCGATGAATTTGCCAGGGGAGTTGCGCGAAGCCGATAAGCGCTTCGACAGGAAAGAAGGCCGACCATTCATCATTGTTCACCACCCTTGATCGTCAATCGCAAAAGGTAAACGATGGGCGGCTTGTCGCCGCCCACCGCCCGTCTACGGGGAACTATTTGTCCTTAAAATTCGTTCTTTCGTTGGCCCAGAATTCGTCCCACTTCTTCAAGGTGTCTTCAATGGACGAGCTGCCAAGCAGCATCGATTGGCCGGTTTCCATGGCGACTTGTCCCCATTTGCCCGTACCCGGATATTTCGTGTTGGCTTTCAGGTTGACGTATTCCTCCGGCTTGCTTGCCATTTCCAACAGCGACTTGTACATGGCATCCTGGAAGAACGGATCTTCGCTTGCGCTGGTGTGAACAGGAACAAGTCCGGTCGCTTTCGCGAAATCGGTATTTTCCTTCGGACTGGACAGGAACTGGATTAGCTTGAAGGCCGCTTCTTTGTTCGTAGAGTAGCTGGTAATGCCCCAGCCTGCTCCGCCGGCGGATACGAACGACTTGCCGCCTGGACCTTTAGGCATTGGCGCGGTGCCGACCGTGCTGATGTCCATTTTCTCCTTCAGAGACGGGATCACGTCAGGGTCCTGCAGAATCATCGCGGTTACACCGGATGTGAAGGCTTGAACCTGCTCGGAGAAGCCCCAGTTGATCGAATCCTTCGGCGAGCCTTCCTTGAACAGCTTGATGTAGAGCTCCACTGCCTGCTTAGCTTCCGGCGTGGAGAACATCGTCTTGCCGTCCTTCAGGAAGTATGAATCGGCATGGTCGATATTATCGAAGTTGTGGTTTTGAATGATTGTATCCGGAACGCCGTTGGCGCCCGAGCCTCCCCGGAACGAGAAGCCGTAACGGTTTTTGCTCGGATCGGTCAGCTTGATCGCGCTTTCAACAAGCTCTTCGTAATTCGTCGGCGCGGAAAGACCGGCTTCCTTGAACCAATCGGCGCGGTAGAACAGCTGACGTTGGTACATCCCGTTAGGGATAAAGTACAGCTTGTCTCCCAATGAGCCGACCGACTTGGCGACATCGGTGACCGTGCTGTAATCGCTCCAGTTGGTCACATAATCGTTCAGCGGCTCGATATAACCGTTGTTGGTGAACTCGGATACCGTCAGATCCCGTACCTCAAGCACGTCGAGCTCTTGCTTGGCCGCCATCATGGTCTTAATCTTGTTGTCGGCCTGATCGAACGGAGGCGAGACCAGTTCAACTTTGATGTTCGGATTTTCCGATTCGAACCGGGAGATCATTCCCTTCAGGTAAGTCGTCCGATCCGGACTGGTCAGGCTTTCGATCATCCGCAGCTTGACTTGCTTTTCCTTGCCGCCTTCGCTTGCGCCGCTATTGCTGGCATTATTGGCTTTATCGCCGCCGCAGCCCGCTAAGACGCTTAAGAGCATGACCCCCGCAACTGTACCAGACAATACTTTTGTTTTTCTCTTTACCGCCATCTCTTTTGGCCTCCTCTTTTACTTACCGACCTCAATCCATAGCAATCGGACAGTCATCCTGTCTGATAGGCATAAGTGTAAAAGAAAGCGCTTAACTCTGTCAACAAAAAATTCTTAAACTTGTCAAATTAATAATGGCAGCAAGCAAACGAGTTAATAAGTTCTAATAATTTCTTCAATCCGGTTCATCATCTTGTTGAATTCCGCCACCGCCTGCTCGGGATCGCGCGCGGCAATACCTTCAAACATCGTGCGATGGTAGGGATAGGTTTCGTCGAACAGCCGCTTATCGCCAAGCGGTTCATTGAAAAATTTCTCGTACATGCCGGAGATCGACTCCAGTACGCTGAATAGAATCGGATTGGATGCGGCCCGCATGACGCTGCGATGGAACGCCAAGTCGATTTTCGACGTGTCGAGATCGGCTTCCTTCAGCTTGTCGTATTCGCGCAAAATTTCCTCAAGCTCCGCCGTTTGAAGAGGGGTAATTCGCTTGGCCGCCAGATCCACCGCCTTGCCTTCGAGCGCTCGCCGCACGTCCAGAATCGACAGCAGGAAACGCTTCTCGTTCTCCACTTTGATTTTGCCCGCGAAGCGGTAGGTGCCGACGTCGCTTACAAAAATGCCTTTGCCGTTCACGACTTTTACGATTTCAATCGTTTCCAGGTGCCTCAGCGCTTCGCGCAACGAGGAGCGGCCGACGCCGAACATCCTTGTCATTTCCTCTACCGAGGGCAGCTTGTCCCCTTCTTGCAGTTGCTTCTCTTCGATATATTTTTGAATTTCCTGGGACACCAATTCATGCATCAGTTGTTTATGAATTTTCGCCACGGTTAGCACTCCTATCCGAATAGCTATTCTCCCATCTTAATCACGTGAATCATAGAAGATCATTGCGTGCCTGTCAAGACTAACTGAGTCTTGCGGTTCGCCGGAGCAAGCTTCGGCACTAGCTGCGAAATGTGCGAACGATCTGTTGAACGATCAGCAGCAGAACCCCCGCGAACACCCAAATATCGGCAAAATTCATCGTTGCCATCTCGGAGAAGAAGAGGAAGTCCGTCACTTGATTGTACAGAAGTCGGTCGATGGCGTTGCCAAGCGCCCCGCCGATGATGAGTGCTATGCATACTTGTACGAATGTTCCGCCGAGCTTCCCTCTCCGCCGCAAGTAGATTGCTGCCACCGCGAGTAAAAGAACGAGAACGGCAAGAGCTCTTCCCCAGCCGTGGAACAGATTGCCGGTCGAGCCTGTGTTGACGAGATGGATCAGCCGCATGCCGATCCCCGGAATTTCCGCCGTTTCTCCAAGCTCCAGCTGCATGCGGAGTGCGAGCTTGGTCACAATGTCGATAATGAGCGCTGCGGCAATAATCAAGTAGAAGTACATCGCAATCCCCCTCATCCTTCATAATTAATTCTACCCGGCTGCGCCGCGCCCTTCCTGTCTGAGTACGCTAACTCCACAATATCAAAAAAAACGCTTACGTAATATGACAAGATTCGTAAAATTGAACCGATGGCCTCGACTAAGTCGGCTTAAGGCGATTCATCGCGGGACGATGCAGTTTTTGGTACACTAATTACGATAATAGAACATTCTGTGAATGCGTATGAGGAATCTCTCAACTGAGCAGATGCGTTCGTCAACGGAAATGAGGATAACTAATGCTTACACTTTTACGACACATCGGCAACCGTACACGCTTATGGATAGCTGCGATGGTTGTCATTCTGGCCATGCTGCTGACGGGGTGCGCAGGCCTTATCGAGGCTCCCTCTTCGACGGCCGAGTCGTCTCCTTCACCAATCGCCTCCGAGATTGGGGAGGAGCCTTCTTCAGCCCCGCTGACCGGATTCAAGGAAGTGTCCGATTATATCCGTCTTCATCACGGACTTCCGGATAATTTCTTAACCAAGAAGGAGGCGGAGGCGCTCGGCTGGGTTCCCTCCAAAGGGAATTTACATAAGGTCGCCCCAGGCAAAAGCATCGGGGGAGACCGGTTCGGCAATCGGGAGGGGCTTCTTCCGAAGGCCAAGGGCCGCGTTTGGTACGAGGCGGATATCAACTACGAGCAAGGAACGCGCGGGGCGGACCGCATTTTGTATTCCAGTGACGGTTTGATTTATATGACTACGGATCATTATAAGTCGTTTACGGATATCACGAAGGAGGGGAGCGTGTCGGAATGATAGTATCGGTGGAGCTGAGACAATCGGAAGCGGATCGTTGCGAGGACGTTCATGAATGGCTGAAGGAAGAGCTTGGCTTGCCTGAATGGTATGGCCGCAACTTGGATGCGCTATGGGATTGCGTCACCGGTTATTTGCCGAAGCCGCTGCAGATCAGATGGTTCGTCGATTCCGAGCGCGAGGAACGCTACTCCGCGATCATAGAGCTTTTTCAGGAAGCTGCGGACGAAGACGAGGAGATCGGCTTTGAGCTTGTGCGATAAGAGCAGTCGAATCATAGGGAGAGAGGGGAAAAGATCATGATCGTTTTGAAGGACATCGGAAAGTTCGAGGAACTGCCCGAAATGGCGATGCACATTCATACAGGCAATATCCCGGCGCTACAGGAAGCGATTGCGGCCGGTTGGGATTTGGAGGCGGATATCCCGCTTAGCCGGCACGTATCGCTAAGCCCGCTGGATCTGGCGCTGATCTCCGAAAGACTGGACGCGGTAAAGCTGCTGGTCGAGCACGGCGCGAATCTGAACGTCCCTCATAATCCGGCCTTTTTGCGGGCTGTTCGCTACTGCAAGGAAAACATCGTTCGCTATGTCGCGGCGCAAGGCGCCAAGATGGATAAGCTGAATCGCGTCGGATCGGGCGCTTATTCGCAAGCTTATTATGGCAATAAAAAGAATATCCCGCTCATTCAGGAGCTTGGGCTTGAAATAAGACAGCATGGCGGTCCCGTTTTGCGGCAAGCCGTGTCTAATTATGATAGGAATACGATATCCTATCTACTGGATCACGGGGCGGACATTAACTATAATGAGCCGGACATGGTGTATCCTTACCGGGCCACGCCGCTGACTGTGGCTACGCGCATGGGACACGTCGCTATAGTCAAATACTTAATCGAGCGCGGAGCGGACGCGACCCTAGCGGAAAAAGACGGCGAGCGCCCCTACACGATTGCGGTCGGCAACAAAAACAAGGAGCTGGCCGATTATTTGAAAACGCTGGAGCCCGCCGAATTTCACGATTTGGAGAACAAGAAGTACGAGCTGAGGAAGTATAAGCTGCCTGACGGACTTATCGCTTTCCTGACAGGGGACAAGCTGCGCATAGAACTGCCGACCAACGAGTATGCCATCGGATTTATCGACTTTTTTACTTTGACCGATACGATCGAGATGAAGGCGGGTCGTCAAAAGCTGCTGCGTCTGTCTGCGGACATCGACAACTACTCCCATCTGCAGCTGGTGTGGAATCCGAAGAAGAAGGGGCAGATCGGCTGCTATGATGTGGAGCATCAGACTTATGCGGATCTATGCAGCTTTGCCGAGTTTATCGCCCAGCCCGAGCTTTATCTCATCAAGGCTCTTGAGGGAGAGCTGCACGAGTAGGATATATTCGGATGGTTAGGGGGCAAATATATCCAGTCTACTTCCTAACGAAAATTCCTTGTGGTAGTTTATGGTTAATGCGGTCCGCTGCCATTAGGAGGATGAACGGATGAGTCGGGATGTGCGGAGAAAATTTATAATCGGCCTGCTTAGCCTGTTTATTTTTGTCGCCGGTTGCGGCAAGACGGAGAACGCTATCCCCGCGGCTTCGTCAACTCCGACTCCGACATCAGTCTCGTCTGATCCCATTGCAGCCGACGAGCCTTTCGAATGGCCGGAAGCGAAGCCGGCCGAAGCGGGAATCGACGAGGCCAAGCTGCAGAAGATCGATGAAGCCGTCGCAACGAAGCATAAGAAGACGCTCAGCGTGCTAATCGTCAAGGACGGTCGTGTCGTGTACGAGCGCTATTATCAACATAAGGGCAAGGACGACCCGACCGGCGTGTTCTCGGTCGTCAAGAGCGTCACTTCGGCGCTTGTCGGCATTGCCATCGACAAAGGCTATATAAAAGGCGTGGACCAGAAGCTATCGGAGCTGCTGCCCGATTTGTTCGCCAACGTGGACGATGAACGCAAAAAACAGATTACCGTCAAGCACGCGCTGACATTAACGGCCGGCCTGGAGTCGAATGACGAGAACATGTTCTCTAGCTTGGATCTGGGAGCCGACACGTTGGCTAAACCGATGGTGAACGAGCCTGGAGAAACGTTTATTTATAACACCGGAATGGTTCATCTGCTTTCTATCGCTTTGACCAAGGCGTCCCATATGACGACCAAGCAATTCGCCAAGAAATACTTGTTCGAACCGCTGAATATTACCGAATTCGAGTGGAGCACGGACTTGCAGGGCTACTACAACGGAGGAACGTTGCTATCTCTACGGCCCCGCGACATGGCGAAGCTCGGTTATTTGTACTTGCAGAAAGGGAAATGGCAAGGGGAGCAGATCGTGTCCGAGAGCTGGGTCGAGGAATCGTTCACTCGGTACGTTACTGCCGAAGAGACGTACGGCTACGGTTACCTGTTCTGGTTGTCCGAGTTCAAGGACAAGGCGGGCAATCCGGTATCGGTCTATGAGGCGAGCGGCTACGGCGGGCAGCACATTCAGATCATTCCGCAGTGGGATACTGTAATCGTTGTTACCTCCGATCATGAGTCCAAAGACGATTCTATCTCCGATAAACTCATTCTCGATTACGTCATTCCGGCGATTCAACCCGAATAAATAAAATACATAATTTACAAATAAAAAGTTTTAATTTACAATTATTAGTACGAGGAAAATTTCCTGAAAGTAACCTTCCAAGCTAATAGCTGGACCTACGCGGCCTATTTCTCGGCTTCATTCCAGTAGAATAGCGCAGTATCGTTAAGGCCAAGCGCAAGGCAGGCGATCGTTCCCGAAGAGTAGGGACGGTCGCCTTTTGCGCAAAACTTCGACCACTCGTCGGAACTGCGATGACAGATGTTAGGGCTGGTTCGTCGCTTTACGATTTTAAGGGGGGACAACAGGGATGCACTTATTAGACTTGGATCAGCTGTCGTCTACTGATATAGCGGGTATTTTCAGACTTGCCGAAACACTACAGCGAAATCAAGAGGACAAGCGGCTTGCGGGCAAAACGATTGTTCTTTTCTTTCCCGAGAAGAGCTTAAGAACCCGGATCACGTTCGAGAAAGGGATCAGAAGCTTGGGAGGAGAGTGTATTCTCTTTCCGCCCGAAGCTCTCGATCGAAAAGAGCGACTGTCGGACATCGCAAAATATATGGAGAACTGGGCGGACGGCATCGTGATCAGACATGCGAGCTTCGCCAAAATCACAGAGCTTGCCAAGCACTCGGCGATTCCGGTCATTAACGCGATGACATCCGAAAATCACCCCTGCGAGATTTTGGCGGATCTGTACTCGATCCGCGAGCGCAAGGAGAATTATCGGGAGCTGACGTATACGTTCGTTGGCCCGGCCGGAAACATCGGTAAATCGTGGGCGGCGATCGCTAAGGTTATGAATTTAAAATTTAACCACGTCAGTGCGCAAGGTCATCAGTTGGGGGAGCAATCGCCTAATTACTCTTTCTACACGGAATTGGAGGAGGCGCTGCCGAACAGCGACGTTGTGCTGACGGATTCATGGCCTGAGGGTTTCCGAACGGAAGAGCATCTTCGCGACTATCAAGTGACCTTGGAGCGAATGACGAAGGCGCGACCGGGCGCCTTGCTGAACCCTTGTCCGCCTTTTTACAGAGGCGAGGAAGTAAGCGCAGAGGCGTTGGCCTCGGATTATTTTGTCGGCTACGACTTCAAGAAGAACCTGGTTTGCGTTCAACAGGCGATTCTGCTTTACTGCGGCGTTTGAGCGACGATCTTCCAATTGACGCGATCTTCCAATGAGGTGAAGCGAATGCTCAGCCGAATCGTTCGAAGTCATTAGTTCTCGGGCTGGGTCAGCCGCGTGTCGGCCGTCAAGGGGGATCTCTGCTCATTGACCCGGGATAAAGCTTCGGACGGTACCGACTTGTCATCGCATGCGAATGTAGTCAAAGGACGCCATAAGTTGCGCGAATGGGACAGGTGTATTCTCTTGTACTCTATGTTCGGCAGCTTCAGCCTTCTTTGGCTCTTTATTTACCCTTGGAGAGGCTGCACAGCTTTATCGTCAAGTATCGGACGAGTCGAGGAATCCGGACCAATGCCAAGCGATTTATGATTACGGCTCGGAAGTAGATTTTCGATTGTCGACAGGCAAAGGAATTTGTCGATTCCTTGTCGAATGATTCTATATCGAAGATGAATTCCATATTTTCGGACAAAGCTCCAAGACGGCAGCCTGTAAATGGCCGAGAAAATTCAGCTGGCAACGGAGGTGTATGATGGAGGAGCTGCAGCGGCTTCAGGAGTTGGCTTCTCGCTATGCGCGGTTAACGGATCTTTCGTTCGATCCCGTAATTATCTACACGCAGGATGCCCGAATCCGCTTCGTTAATGACCGAGGGCTTAATATGCTTAAGGGGACCAGAGATCAGGCGATCGGAAAATCGATTTTCGGGTTCGTGTTGCCGGAATACTGGGACGCCCTGAAGCAACGTATCGAGTATATGATCAAGGAAGGGAACCAAACCTCGCCTACTGAAATTCGAATTCGTAATTCAGAGAACGAGATTCTCGATGTTGAAGTAACCGGCGTTGCCATTCCGTATGAAGGCGAACAGGCCATCCTGGCGCTCATTCGCGACGTTACCGCGCGGAAGAAGTATGAGCGCGATATTGAGCATTGGGCCTATCACGACGAGCTAACCGGCTTGCCGAATCGGCGCTGGTTCGATCATCATGCGCTCCGTCTGATGCAGCAATGCGAAGAGGACGGGTATTCCGTCGGTTTGATGTTTATCGACTTCGACGATTTCAAGCATGTCAACGATTCCTTCGGGCATCAGCTCGGAGACTTGATGCTGCAGGAAATAGCGAAGCGGTTGGATGAGTATACGAGTG
>Ga0160473_100180_pt1 | contig 58791 bp, 49 predicted proteins | sample HID1975I_E11MG_FD_108217 | JGI IMG/M metagenome (GOLD analysis project Ga0160473, IMG submission 108217) | Enriched soil microbial communities from UW Madison campus, WI, USA - HID1975I_E11 MG | ecosystem: Environmental > Terrestrial > Soil > Unclassified | place: USA: Madison, Wisconsin... | reverse complement strand
CGGAGATCCGGTGCTCTACCAGCACCTGTTCTGGTTCTTCGGCCACCCCGAAGTGTACATCATGATACTGCCGGGCTTCGGCATCGTCAGCCAGATCGTCGCGACGTTCAGCCGCAAGCCGGTGTTCGGTTACCTCGGCATGGCCTACGCCATGGTCGCGATCGGCGTCGTCGGCTTCATCGTGTGGGCCCACCACATGTTCACGACCGGCATGGACGTGAACACCAAGATGTACTTCACCGCGGCGACGATGGTGATCGCGGTGCCGACCGGCATCAAGATCTTCTCCTGGATCGCGACGATGTGGGGTGGTTCGCTGCGCTTCCCGACGCCGATGCTCTGGGCGCTGGGCTTCATCTTCATGTTCACCGTCGGTGGCGTGACGGGCGTCGTGCTCGCCAACGGTGGCATCGATAACTACATGCACGACACGTATTACGTCGTGGCACACTTCCACTACGTGCTGTCGCTGGGCGCGGTGTTCTCGCTCTTCGCCGGCTTCTACTACTGGTTCCCGAAGATGTCGGGCCGGATGTACAGCGAGGTGCTCGGCCAGCTGCACTTCTGGGTGTTCTTCCTGGGCGTCAACGTGCTGTTCTTCCCGATGCACTTCCTCGGGCTCGACGGTATGCCGCGGCGTATCCCGGACTATCCGGACGCCTTCGCGCACTACAACCACGTCGCGACCATGGGTTACGGCATCATGGTGATCGGCATGCTGTTCTTCTTCGTGAACATCATCTGGTCGTTGTTCGGCGGCAAGCGCGTGGGCGACAATCCGTGGGGCGAGGGTGCGACGACGCTGGAATGGACGATTTCCAGCCCGCCGCCGTACCACCAGTTCGAAACGCTGCCGCGGATCGACTGAGGCACGTGAACGGAACCAGTCGATGAACGCCGAGACGATCAGCTATCGGGCCGCCGGTCCGGCCGAGTGGCGCGACTTCCTCGCGCTCACCAAGCCGCGGGTGATGACGCTCGTCGTCTTCACCGGGCTGTGCGGGATGCTGGCGGCGCCGGTCTACGTGAACCCGGTCATCGGGTTCACGGCGATCCTCTGCATAGCGCTCGGTGCCGGCGCTGCCGGTGCGCTGAACCAGTGGTATGAGGCGGACATCGACGCGCTGATGAAGCGCACCGCCGGTCGGCCGCTACCGGCGGGCCGGATGGACCGCGATGCCGCTTTGCACTTCGGGGTCGGGCTCGCCACCTTCTCCGTGCTCCTGATGGGGCTGGCGGTGAACCTCGTGGCGGCGGCGATCCTGACCGTCTCGATCCTGTTCTACGTGCTCGTCTATACCGTCTGGCTGAAGCGCCGGACGCCGCAAAATATCGTGATCGGTGGCGCGGCCGGCGCCTTCCCGCCGCTGATCGGCTGGGCGGCGGCGACCGGACGCGTCGAGCTGCTGCCGCTGCTGCTCTTCACGCTCGTGTTCCTGTGGACGCCGCCGCATTTCTGGGCGCTCTCGCTGTTCGTGCGCACCGACTATGCCAATGCCGGTGTTCCGATGCTGCCGGTGGTTGCCGGTACCCGGGTTACCCGCGCGCAGGTGTTTCTTTACAGCCTGCCGATGGCCGCGGCGGCCATTGCCCCCTGGCCGCTGGGCCTGACCGGCAGCCTCTATGGGGTCGCCGCAACCCTGCTGTCGGGCATCTTCGTCGTGCTCGCGGCGATCGTTGGAGGCAGCCGTGAGGCCGATCAGGCCAAGATGGTAGCGGAGCGGCGGTTGTTCGCTTATTCGATCTCCTACCTGTTCCTGCTGTTCGGGGTACTGGTCGCCGATCGATGGATCGCGGCATGATCCCGCTCGACGATCAGGAGATCCGCCGGCGGCAGCGTTCGCGCGCGATCGTGACGGGCTGGCTGCTGGGCGGTCTGGTCGTGCTGTTCTTCGCCATCTCACTGGCCAAGATGCTCCGATGAGCGTCGCCGTGCGCCAAATGAGCGCGACGACCCGGACCGGCCTGCTGGCCGGCCTGCTCGCCATCCTGATGGTTGGACTGGGGTTCGCGGCGGTGCCGCTCTATCGCATGTTCTGTCAGGCGACCGGATTCGCCGGCACGACCCAGCGCGCCGAGGGTGAGACCGCTCCCGGCGCCGTGGTCGGCAAGATCGTCTCGGTCCGGTTCGACAGCAACGTGGCGCCCAAGCTCAAGTGGAATTTCCAGCCGGAGCAGCTGACCGAGCGGGTCGCGATCGGCGCCCGGGAGATGGCCTTCTACACCGCCACCAACCTGACCGATCAGCCGATTACCGGCCATGCCGTCTTCAACGTGACGCCCGAGCAGGTCGGCAAATATTTCAGCAAGATCGAATGCTTCTGCTTCAAGGAGCAGACGCTGCAGCCGCATCAGACGGTGCGGATGCCGGTCGTCTACTACGTCGATCCGAAATTCCTCGACGATCCGGACACCCGCGATATCAGCGAGATCACGCTGTCTTACACCTTCTTCCCGGTGGATTCGCCGGGAACGGCCGGTTAAGACCGGCGACCACAACGACGCCCAAGCGACGCCAAACCAAATCAGGGACGACACGACAATGGCCGGCGCCAAGAACCACGATTATCACATTCTCGCCCCGAGCCCCTGGCCACTGATGGGCTCGATGGCCGCGCTCGTCATGGCGGGAGGCGCCATCATGTGGATGCACACCCAGCCGTTCGGCGGATGGCTGTTCATGCTCGGCCTGCTCGGCGTGCTGGCGACGATGTTCTTCTGGTGGTCGGACGTCATCAAGGAAGCCCATGCCGGTGATCACACGCCAGTCGTGTCGCTCCACCTGCGTTACGGCATGATCCTGTTCATCGCCTCCGAGGTGATGTTCTTCGTCGGCTGGTTCTGGTCGTGGTTCGATTTCTCGCTGTTCCCCTCGACGGTCGAGGCCGTCGGCGGTCAGTGGCCGCCGAAGGGCATCGAGGTCCTCGATCCGTTCGCCTTCCCGCTGCTCAACACGCTGATCCTGCTCTGCTCGGGCACGACGGTCACCTGGGCGCACCACGCGCTCCTGCACGGCGACCGCGAGGGGCTGAAGAAGGGTCTGTGGCTGACGATCCTGCTCGGGGCGCTGTTTTCGTGCATCCAGGCCTACGAATATGCGAACGCACCGTTCCCCTTCAAAGGCCTGAACTATGGCGCGGCGTTCTTCATGGCGACCGGGTTCCACGGTTTCCACGTTCTGGTCGGGACGATCTTCCTGATCGTCTGCCTGATCCGCACCTACCGTGGGGATTTCACGCCGCGGCAGCATTTCGGCTTCGAGGCGGCTGCCTGGTACTGGCACTTCGTCGACGTGGTGTGGTTGTTCCTCTTCATCTCGATCTATGTGTGGGGCGGTTGGGGAGCGCCGATCCACGGCGGTTGATCGCGGCACCGCCCGGCCGGCGAATGCCTGGCCGGGCTTTGCGGAGATGCCGTAATGGGTGACTCCCCGTCCGCGCCGGTTCGCCGCGCGATCCCGGTCGTGGCGACGATCGTCGTCGCCTTGGCAGTGCTGGCGATGATCGGGCTCGGCATCTGGCAACTGCGCCGCGCCGCCTGGAAGGAAGAGCTGCTCGACCGGTTCGCCACCGCGCAGTCGCTGCCACCGGTTGCCTTTCCTGCCGTTCCGCCTGCAGACGATTCGCTGCTATTCCGCCGGTCCGTGGGCTTCTGCCTGTCCGTCGCCAGCTGGCGGGCGGGCGCGGGCCATAACCTGGCCGGCGAATCCGGATGGCGGCACATCGCATCGTGCCGGACCGGCGCCGAAGGACCGGGCATGCAGGTCGACATGGGCTGGTCCAACCGCGCCGATGCGCCGGCCTGGCGCGGCGGTCGCGTCGAAGGGATCATCGGCCCCGACCGCGATCACCGCATCCTGATCGTTGCCGCCACCCCGGCGCCAGGGCTTGTTCCGAGCGCGCCGCCGTCGCCGGCCGACGTGCCCAACAACCACCGCAGCTACGCCGTCCAGTGGTTCGCATTCGCCGCCATGGCCCTCGTCATCTACGTGCTGGCACTGCGCCGCCGCCTGGCCCCGCTGCGTCCAGAACAGGGCTGATAGGTCGGCTTCCTCAATCCTGTCGCCATTCCTTCGGACGGCTCCGGTAACGGCGATCTGGCGCTGGACGCGTTCAGCGGGGGTGCAACGCGGACAGAGGCGCACCCATCGGTCGGTGCTGCGATCTTGGGAACGCCGTGCTGGTCCTGCGAGCGGGCTCAGCCGCTCCGGAAGGTTGCCGCTAAGGCGTTGCGGCGCTAACGCGCGTGGCCATGCGCTACATCAGCACCCGCGGCGCCGCGCCCGCGCTCGACTTCGAACAGGTGACTCTCGCCGGGCTTGCCGCCGATGGCGGACTTTACGTGCCGGAAAGCTGGCCTACGCTCTCGATGGACGAGATCGAGGCCCTTGCCGGGCTGTCCTATGTCGATACGGCCGTCGCGGTGATGCGTCCGTTCGTCGCCGGGACGCTGACGGACGGTGAACTGCGCGAACTGTGCCGCGCTGCCTATGGTCGGTTCAGCCATGCCGCGGTGACCCCGCTGGTCCAGCTCGATAACCAGCATTGGCTACTGGAGCTGTTCCACGGTCCCACGCTCGCGTTCAAGGACGTCGCGCTGCAGCTGCTCGGGCTGCTGTTCGAGCGTTTCCTGTCTACGCGCGACACGCACCTGACCGTGATCGGCGCGACCAGTGGCGACACGGGGTCGGCGGCGATCGATGCGCTGGCCGGCCGCGCCAAGGTCGACATCTTCATGCTCCATCCGCAGGGCCGCGTCTCCGACGTGCAGCGGCGGCAGATGACGACGGTGCTCGCGCCCAACGTTCACAACGTGGCGATCGAAGGCAGCTTCGACGATGCGCAGGCGCTCGTGAAGGCGATGTTCAACGATGCGCAATTCGCGCGGCGGCACGCGCTGAGCGCGGTCAATTCGATCAACTGGGCGCGGCTGATGGCCCAGATCGTCTACTATTTCTACGCCGCCGTTCGTCTGGGTGCGCCGGGCCGGAAGGTCGCGTTCGCGGTGCCGACCGGCAATTTCGGCGACGTCTTCGCAGGTTATGTCGCGGCGAAGATGGGCCTGCCGGTCGAACGGCTGATCGTCGCCACCAACGTCAACGACATCCTCCATCGTGCACTTTCGACGGGCGACTATTCGTGCGGCTCGGTCGTGCCGACGGCGGCACCGTCGATGGACATCCAGGTCAGCTCCAATTTCGAGCGGCTGCTGTTCGACATGCACGGCCGCGACGGCGGCGCCCTTGCCGACGCCATGCGCGGTTTCGAGGCAGAACGCCGGCTCGCTATTCCGCCAGCGCTGCTGGATGGCAACCACCTCCTTCTGCAAAGCGCGCGCGTCGATCCGGATGCGATGGCCAGGGCCATGCGTCGCACGGTCGAGGAAGCGGACATGCTGATCGATCCGCACACCGCTATCGGTCTGGCGGCGGCGCGCGAAGCCGACCTACCGGCCGAAGTGCCGGTGGTGACGCTGGCGACGGCGCACCCGGCCAAGTTCCCCGATGCGGTCGAGCGGGCGACCGGCAGACGTGCCACCCTGCCGGCGCGGATCGATGGCCTCTTCGAGCGCGAGGAGCGCTACGACGTGCTACCCGCCACGCTCCAGGCGGTCGAGGCATTCGTGTCCGAGCGTGCGATGGCGGCGGCGTGACGGCACGGCTCCACCGCCTTGCCAACGGCTTGACCGTCGCGGTCGATCCGATGTCGGGTGTCGAGACACTCGCGGTCGGCCTCTATGCCGACGTCGGCGCGCGCTCCGAACCGGCCGGCCTGTCGGGCCTCGCCCACATGGTCGAGCACATGGTGTTCAAGGGCGCCGGCTCCCGGGATGCCCGCGCGCTGGCCGAAGCCGCCGAGGACGTCGGCGGTTCGCTGAACGCCTGGACGGCGCGCGATCAGACTGTCTTCCACGCCCGCATGCTGGCTAGTGACCTGTCTCTTGCGGTCGAGCTGATCGGCGATCTCGTCCGCGATCCCCACCTCGACGCCGACGAGCTGGAGCGGGAACGCGGCGTCGTTCTCGCCGAGCTGGGCGAGGCCCGCGACACACCCGACGATATCATCTTCGATCAGCTGCAAGGTTCGGCTTTCGGTGCCCAGCCGCTCGCTCTGCCGGTGCTCGGCGATGAGGCAGGTATAGCAGCCATCGACACCGCGGCGATGCGCGACTGGATCGCGACCCGCTACCGCCCCGACGGCCTGATCCTGGCGGCGGCCGGCAAGGTCGACGAGGACGCCCTGCTGCGCCTGGCCGAGGCGCGGTTCGGCGACATGGCGCCCGGCGCCGCCCCGCGGCCGGAGCCGGCTCGCTTCGTCGGCGGCGCCGCGCACGATCGCCGGCGCTTCGACCAGACCCACATCGCCTTCGCCCACCCCGGCGCCGCCAATCGCGACGCCGACGTTCATGCCCTCGGCCTGTTCGCGGGTGCCGCCGGCGGCGGCGCATCTTCGCGGCTGTTCCAGGAGCTGCGCGAGCGACGCGGGCTCGCCTATAGCATCTATGCCTGGACCCACAGCTATGCCGACACCGGCCTGTTCGGCGTCTACTGCGCCACGGCCCGCGGCGATGCGGCGGAAGCGTATGCGCTGGCCCGCTCGGTGCTCCGCGAAACGGCCGAGACGCTGAGCGAAGCGGAGCTTGCCCGCGCCCGGGCGCAGGCCAAGGCGGGGCTGCTGATGGGTCTCGAGTCGGTCGCCCAGCGCTGCGATCATCTCGCCCGGATGATCCAGGTCCACGACCGCATCGTGCCGCCCGCGGAAACGGTCGCGGCTCTCGATGCGGTGACGCTGGCGCAGGCCCGCGCAGCGGGGGCGAAGGCGATCTCCGGCGGGCTGGCAACGGCGACGGTCGGCGGGGCGAAGCTCGCCAAAGCCGCGTGACCGCGCCGCCGCCATCCTCTTCGCCAAACGCCGGCGAGAGGCCGTTGCCGAACCTCGTGACGCTCGTAGCCGAGCCGTGGGCCGACTATGGCCTGCTCGACTGCGGGCATGGTCGTAAGCTGGAGCGCTACGGCCGCTTCCGCTTCATTCGGCCTGAACCGCAGGCGATGTGGGCTCCCGCCGCTGCCGACTGGAGCGCCGACGGCGACTTCATCGGCGCCTCGGACGAGGAGGGCGGCGGACGCTGGCACCTGTCGCGCGACGTGCCGCGCGATGGCTGGCCGCTGGCCTGGGAGGGCGTCCGCTTCGCCGCGCAGTGCACGCCATTCCGGCACCTCGCCTTCTTCCCGGACATGGCACCGCAATGGGCTTGGATGCGCGATCGCGTGGCGCCGGGCGCGGAGGTGCTCAACCTGTTCGGCTATACCGGCGTCGGCACGCTCGCTCTGGCGGACAAGGGCGCGCGGCTGACCCATGTCGATGCCTCGAAGAAGTCGGTCGAAGGCGGCCGCGCCAATGCGAACATGGCGGGCATGGCGGCGCTGCCGATCCGCTGGCTGATCGACGACGCCACCAAATTCGCCGCCCGCGAGGTGCGGCGGGGTCGCCGCTACGACGGCATCCTGCTCGATCCACCGAAGTTCGGGCGCGGGCCGAACGGCGAGATCTGGCGTCTGGAGGAAGGGCTGCCCGGCCTCATCGCCGACTGCGTCGCGCTGCTCGATCAGAACTCCCGCTTCCTGGTTCTGACCGTCTACGCCGTTCGCATGTCCGCGCTGGCGATCGCCGAACTGCTCACCCAGGCGACCGCCCATCTCGGCGGCCGGGTCGAGGCGGGAGAGATGACGGTGCGGGAGGAAGCGCGCGGACTGCTCCTGCCGACCGCGATTTTCGCGCGCTGGGTCCGGGACTGAGCGAGCAGCGGCGCTAAAGCGGGAGGCCGGCGTGTCGTTACACCGACCATGCAGCAATCCGCCCGCGCGCCACAGGAACATGCCGCCAGCACACTGGCAACGCGCCACGCGCTGATCGAAAAGGTATGGGAGGCACTCGTCGCCGCCGATCTCGATCCGACGCCGGAAAACTATACGGCGATGTACGCCCAAGTCACGGGCGTGTCGCCGGCGCCGTCGACGGCGCTGGTCGAACAGCTGCTTGAGGACGCGCAGGCGCATGTTGCCGCGGCCGGCGCTCTGGTCGGCGAGTCGCGCTCAGCGACGGCGGACTATGGCAACGCGCTGGCCGGGACAGCGCGTGATCTCGCGCTCGCCGCCCCGACCGAGCAGCTGGTCCGCTTCGTCGTGGACCTGACCCGCAGCATGGTCGAGCGGACCCAGGCCGCCGAACAGCGCCTGGCCGAGATGGGCGGTCAGATGGAGGCGATGCGCGGATCGCTGAGCGATGCGCAGCGATCGGCCGAGATCGATACGCTGACGGGCCTGCCCAATCGTCGCACGTACGAGCGCAGGCTGGCCGCGGCGATGACGGCGGCCCGTGCGGACGGCAGCCCGCTGACGCTGGCGATCTGCGACATCGATCACTTCAAGCAGGTCAATGACACGCACGGCCACGAACTCGGGGACCGGGTGCTGCGCTTCGTCGCCGATCTGCTCGGTCAGGTCGCCGACGAAGATACGCTGGTCGCGCGGTTCGGGGGCGAGGAGTTCGTGCTGCTGTTCGAGCATCTGCCGATCGAACGCGTCATCGAGGAGGTCGATCGCATGCGGCTCGATCTGTCGACGCGGCGGATCGTGAACCGCGACACGGGCGAGCGGATCGGCTCCATCACCTTTTCCGCGGGCATCGCCGAGTTCCAGGTCGATGCGCCGGATCTCACGCTGTTCCGCGAGGCCGACCGCGCCCTCTACGCCGCCAAGGAAGGTGGGCGCGACCGGATCGTCGTCGCGCAGAGCTGGGCCAACGCCGCCTAGTCGCGCAGCGCCCGGAGGGCGGCACCGGCCGCAAACGGCGCGCCGGCCACCAGAAGCAGGGTCGCCGCGGCGAGCAGTTTGAGCGCGCCCGGATTGCCGCCAAGCGCACCGGCACCAAAGATCAGCACCGGCACGGCCAGCGGCAGCATGAGCAGCCCGGAGAGCGCACCTGCGCCGCGCAACCCCGCCGTCAGCGCCGCCGTGCCGAGCGCGAGGGCCGCCAGACCCGGCGTGCCGATCGCCAGCCCGGCCTCAAGCCGGACGAGGGTCGCTGCATCGAGCCGGAGCAAGGCGGCGGCCGGCAAGGCGGCGATCATCAGAAGCGGGCCGAAGCTCAGCCAATGGGCGAGGATCTTGGCGGCGCAGACCGCCTCCTCGCTGAAGCCCCGAACCGCCAGCTGATCGAGCACGCCGGCCTCGGCATCCGGCGCGATCAGCCGGTCGACCGGCAGGAGTGCCGCCAGCAAGGCGGCCATCCACAACGCTCCGCCGCCGGCGCGGGCGAGCAGGGCGCCATCCGGCCCGATCGCGAAGGGAAACAGGGTCGCCACCAGCAGGAAGAAAGCAAGCGGCAGCAGCCCGCCACCGCCGGCAAAGGCGCGGGCGAGGTCGCGTCGAACCAGGGCGACGAACGCGCTCATCGCGGCGGGCCGAGCCGGAGGGGCATCGCATCGGAAATGCCGAGCGGCTGGTGCGAAGCGGCGAGGACGATGCCGCCGCCCGCCCGATGCGCGGCCATCGCCGCGCTCAAGCGATCGAGCGACTCGGCATCCAGGCCGTTGCCCGGTTCGTCGAGGAGCCAGAGATCCGCGCCACCGGCTATGAGGCGGGCGAGTGCGGCCCGCTTGCGCTGGCCCGTCGAGAGCATCCGTACCGGCACTTCCGCCAGCCCTTCGATCCCCATCTCGGCAAGTCCGCGCTCGACCTCGGCAGCGCCTTGCCCGTCGATCCGCGCCCAATAAGCCAAAGCGGCACCGAGCGGCCGCTGCGGATCGAGCGCCGCCGTCTCGTTGACCAGCGCCACGCCGCCGTCCCGTTCGACCGTGCCGGCGGCGGGATCCAGCAGGCCGGCGGCGATGCGCAGCAGGCTCGACTTGCCGATGCCGTTGGGCCCGGTGACAAGCGCCGCCTCGCCGGGGCCGAGCGCGAAGCTCAGATCCTCGAACAGCAGCCGCGTACCCCGCAGGCAGGCGACGCGTTCGAAGCGGAGCCGCGCCGCCGGTCCGTTCATCCGGCGGCCTGCTCCAAAGCGTGCATGTCGGCGTCGGATAGGCCGAAATGGTGGCCGACCTCATGGATCAGGACGTGGGAGACCAAGGCCTCGAGCGACACGCCGGTTTCGATCCACTCGTCGAGCAGCGCGCGGCGATAGAGGTGAATCATGTCGGGCATGGTGCCGAAGTCGCTGATCGACTTATCGCCGACCGGCCGCCCGGTGTAGAGGCCGGTCAGCTCGAATGGATCCTCGATGCCGAGTTCGGCGAGCACGTCGTCCTCGGCGATTTCCTCGATCCGCAGGACGACGTCGCCGAGATGCTGGCGAAAGGCATCCGGCAACCGGGCGATTGCGGCGCGGGCCAGCGCCTCGATCCGGTCGGCGTCGGGGGCGAGGGTTTGACGATCGCTCATCGGCAGACGACATAGAGGCGGGCGCGGGCAGACGCCAGCCGAGGGAGGCCGAGATGATCGCCAAGCTGACCGAAGCCGAGCGTGGTGCGGCACTCGCCGCGCTGACCGCCTGGACCTACGATCCCGACCGCGATGCGATCGGCCGCCGCTTCATCTTTGCCGACTTCAATCAGGCGTTCGGCTTCATGACGCGGGTGGCGTTGCTGGCGGAAAAGGCGGACCACCATCCAGAATGGTCGAACGTCTGGAACCGGGTCGACATAATCCTCACGACCCACGACGCCGGCGGTCTGTCCAAGCGCGACGTGGGGATGGCGGGCAAGATCGACGCACTCGTCGGATGAGCGGACCGGAAGTCGTCTGGGATGACGTCACCAAGCGCTTTGGCGCCCAGGCGAGACCGGCCGTCGACGGCGTGACGCTGACGGTCTCGGCAGGCAGCTTCGTTGCGCTGGTCGGCGGGTCAGGATCGGGCAAGTCGACGCTCCTGAAGACGGTCAATCGCCTGGTCGACCCCGATGCGGGCGAGGTGCGGATCGCCGGCGAGCCGGTCGGGTCGAGTGAGCCGCACCGGTTGCGGCGGCGGATCGGCTATGTGTTCCAGAATGTCGGGCTGTTCCCAAACATGAGTGTAGCGGAGAATATCGCGCTCGCCGCATCCTTGCGCGGCGAGCGAGCCGATGTGGCCGGATTGCTCGAGCGCGTGGGCCTTCCCGCCGATTATGCGGACCGCCGCCCGCGCCAGCTTTCCGGCGGCGAGCAGCAGCGTGTCGGGGTTGCTCGGGCGCTCGCCGGTCCGACCTCGCTGATGCTGATGGACGAACCGTTCGGCGCGCTCGATCCGGTGACCCGCGATGCGCTCGCTACCGGCTACCGTGCGCTGCACGACGAACTCGGCCTGACGACGATCATGGTCACCCACGACATGGCGGAGGCACTGCTGATCGCCGACCGGGTGCTGGTGATGGCCGCCGGTCGGATCGTCGCCGACGCCCCGCCGGCCGACCTGCTGGCGGGCGGGCAGGGGGCGGAGGCCGACGCGCTGGTGGCGGTGCCGAAGCGACAGATCGAACGACTTGGCGAACTCACCCGGCATGGATGAACGGTTCGCGGCCGCGCTGTCGCAACTGCCGCCGCTCGTGGCCGCGCACCTGCTGCTGTCGGCGGCGGCGCTGGCGCTGGCGCTGATCGTCGGCCTGCCGCTGGCGATCGCGGCGGCGCGGCGGCCGCGGCTGGCGCAGGTGGCGCTCGGCTTTGCGGGGCTGATCCAGACCATACCGGGTCTCGCTCTGCTCGCCTTGTTCTATCCGCTGCTGCTGGCGCTCTCCGCATTGGTCGGCGGCGGGATTCCGGCGCTGGGGTTCCTGCCATCCCTGCTGGCGCTGGCGCTCTATGCGTTGCTGCCGATCCTGCGAAACGGCGTCACCGGGCTGACCGGCATCGACCCGGCGGTGATCGAGGCAGCGGACGGCCTCGGTATGACGGCCGGGCAGCGGTTGCGCCTAATCGAGGCGCCGCTCGCCGCGCCGGTGGTGATGGCCGGCATCCGTACCGCAGCGGTGTGGACGATCGGGGCCGCTACGCTTGCCACCACGGTCGGCGCGGCGAGCCTCGGCAACCTGATCTTCGCCGGGCTCCAGACCGAGAATTGGGCGCTGGTGCTGGTCGGCTGCCTGGGCTCGGCCGGCCTGGCCATCGCCGCCGATCTGCTGCTCGGCTCGGTAGAGCGCGGCGTGGCGGAGCGCAGACGCGGTCGCATTCTCGTGCCGCTGGCGATCATCGCCGTGGCGCTCGCCGCCGCCCTCGTCTCTGCCTTCGCTCCCAACCGGGCGACTGTGACCGTCGGCGCCAAGAACTTCTCCGAGCAGTACATCCTGGCCCGGGTCATCGGCGCGCGGCTGGAGGATGCCGGATACCGCATCCGCTACCGCGAGGGACTGGGTTCGGCCGTGGCGTTCCGGGCGCTCGGACAGGGTGATATCGACGTCTACGTCGATTATTCGGGGACGCTCTGGACCAACGCCATGGGCCGCAGCGACGTCGTGCCGCGGGCGGCGACGAACGCCGGGATCGAGCGGTGGATGGCGGCGGGCCCGAAGACTGCGTTGATCGGTTCGCTCGGCTTCGAGAATGCCTATGCCCTGGCGATGAAGCAGGACGCGGCGCGGCGCCTGGGCATCTCAACGATTACCGATCTGGCGGAGCGGGCGCCGCGACTGGCGCTCGGTGCCGACCTCGAATTCCTCGATCGGCCGGAATGGCGGACGATCCGCGACGCCTATCGCCTCTCCTTCCGCGATGCCCGCGCCTACAGCCCGACCTTCATGTACCGCGCGCTGGCAAGCGGGCAAGCGGACGTGATCTCGGCCTTCTCGTCGGACGGGCGGATCGCGGCGGACAGGCTGGTGGTACTGGCCGATCCGAAAGGGGCGGTGCCGGCTTACGACGCGCTGCTACTCGTCTCGCCGGCGCGGGCGAAGGACGCCCGCTTCCGCGCCGCGCTGCGGCCGCTGATCGGGTCGATCCCTGTCGATCGTATGCGGCAGGCCAATTACATGGTCGACCGCGACTCCGACAAGGCGAGCCCCGAGGCCGCGGCGAAATGGCTGGCGGGCCGGTAGGTGCGAACCGCGATCAGTGAAACTCCCGCGCCTGGGGAATGATGCGGACGTCGCGCGGATGACGCCTGCTCCCGGTTTCGCTCGCCGGTGCCTCGGCATGGCTGAGTTCGCCGAGCGCCCATCCCCAATCTTCCAGCCGGTCGACGACGACGTGCGTCACCTCGTCGGCGCGCTGGACCCGGCCGTGGACGAAGAGCATCCGCGCGCCCATCGCGATCGGCCGGAACGTCTCGAATATGCTGGGCCACAGGACGAGGTTGGCTACGCCGCTCTCGTCCTCGACGGTGATGAACACCACGCCCTTGGCGGTGCCCGGTCGCTGGCGGACGAGCACGACGCCGGCCACCTTGACCCGGCGGCCGTCGCGTGTGGTCTCCAGCGCGGTTGAGGGGATCGCGCCCGCCGCCGCCAGCCGATCGCGCAGGAAGGCGACGGGGTGGCCCTTCAGCGACAGTCGGATCGCCTGATAGTCGCCGACCACTTCCTCGCCGGCGGACAGCCGGGGCAAAGCTGCAGGCGGGTTGCCGTCGCCTTCCTCGATCCCGGCCGCCTCGAACAAGGGCGCCGGTGCCATCCGCGGCACGCCGGAGGCTGCCCATAGACCTTGGCGGCGCGACAGATCGATCGCACCGAGCGCATCCGCGGCCGCCAGTTTGTCGAGCGCCTGGGCCGGCAGACCGGCACGGCGGCGCAGGTCGTCAAGCGATGCGAACGGCGCGTTGGCGCGGGCCAGGGCGATGTCCTCCGCCCAATCCTTGCGGAAGCCGCCGATCATGCGCAGCCCGAGCCGAACCGCGCGGCGACGACGTCGGGGGACCGGCTCCAGCGTGCAATCCCAATCGCTCGCGCCGACGTCCGGCGGGCGGACCTCGATGCTGTGAGCGCGGGCGTCGCGGACGATCTGGGCCGGCGCGTAGAAACCCATCGGCTGGCTGTTCAGCAGGGCGGCTGCGAACACCTCCGGGAAATAACATTTCATCCAAGACGATATGTAGACGAGGTGGGCGAAGGAGACGGCGTGGCTTTCCGGAAAGCCATATTCGCCGAAGCCTTTGATCTGGCCGAAGCAGTTGTTGGCGAATTCGGCATCGTAGCCGCGTGCGATCATCCGATCGACCATCCGGCGCTCCAGCTTGCCGATCGTGCCAACGTGGCGGAACGTCGCCATCGCCTTGCGAAGCTCGTTGGCCTCGCCGCCGGTGAACTTGGCGGCATCCATCGCGATCCGCATCGCCTGTTCCTGGAACAGCGGCACGCCGAGCGTCTTGCCGAGAATGTTCTTGAGCTCGTCCGGCGGGCCATGTTTCGGGTCGGGGGCGGGGAAGGCGATCTCGAATTCCTGCCCACGCGCCTGCGCCTCGCGGCGCGCCTTGCGGTTGGCGAGATAGGGGTGGACCATCTTGCCCTGGATCGGGCCGGGTCGGACGATCGCCACCTCCACCACCAGATCGTAGAATTCGCGGGGTCGCATGCGCGGCAGCATCGCCATCTGCGCCCGGCTCTCGACCTGGAACACGCCGAGCGAATCGGCACGACACAGCATGTCGTACACACGCGGCCGATCCTGCGGCACGGTGTGGAGTTCCAGGTGCGGGCCGTATGCCGAGGCGATCAGGTCGAAGCCCTTGCGCAGCGCGGTCAGCATGCCGAGCGCCAGCACGTCGACCTTCATGATCTTCAGTTCGTCGATGTCGTCCTTGTCCCATTCGATGAAGGTCCGGTCCGCCATCGCCCCGTTGCCGATCGGTACCGTCTCGATCAGCGGACCCTTGGTCAGCACGAAGCCGCCGACATGCTGCGACAGATGGCGCGGGAAGGCGGCTCCGCCTTCTTCCGCGGCCCCGCTCAGCTGGCGGGCGAGATCGAGGGCAAGCGCGAGGCGGGGATCGGTGCGGTTAACGCCGGTCTGGTCGATATGCGCGTCCTCGATCGCGCGGCCGAACGAACCCCAGATCGTGTCGGCCAGCCGGGCGGTGACGTCCTCGGTCAGCCCGAGCGCCTTGCCGACATCGCGGATCGCCGATCGCGGGCGATAGTGGATGACGGTGGCGACGATCGCCGCACGGGCGCGTCCGTAGCGGCGGTAGATGTACTGCATCACCTCCTCGCGCCGCTCATGCTCGAAGTCGACGTCGATGTCGGGCGGTTCCTTGCGCTCCTGCGAGATGAAGCGTTCGATCAGGACATGCTGCTTCGTCGGGTCGACCGCGGTGATGTCGAGGCAGTAGCAGGCCACCGAATTGGCGGCCGATCCGCGCCCCTGGCACAGGATCGGCTTTGCCTGCGTGCGCGCCCAGGCGACGATGTCGTGCACGGTCAGGAAGTAGTTGGCATAGCCGAGCAGGCGAATAAGCCCGAGTTCCTTGGCGATGATCTTCTCGATGCCGTCGGGCATCCCGCTTGGCCATTTGCGCCGTGCGCCCTCCCAGACCAGGCGGGTGAGGTGCTGCAGCGGCGTCCAGCCGGCGGGCACCGGCTCGTCGGGGTAGTCGTAGGAGAGCTCGTCGAGCGAGAACCGGCAGGCATCGGCTATCTCGACAGTGCGCGCGATCGCCGCCTCATGACCGCGAAAGGCACGCGCCATCTCGACGGGCGGCTTCAGGAAACGCTCGGCATTGGCTTCGAGCAGGTACCCGGCGGCATCTATGGTAGCGCCGGCGCGCACGCAGGCCAGCACGTCCTGCAACGGCCGGCGCTCGGGATGGTGGTAGAGCACGGCGTTGGTCGCAACGAGCGGCACCCCGATGCGATCGGCGATGGTGGCCATCCGAGTGATGCGGGCGCGATCGTCGCCACGCGACAGCGGCGCGATGGCCAAATAGAGCCTGTCCGGCCAGGCCCCTGCCCATTGCTCCAGACGCGCCACGAACGCAGCGTCCGGATCCACCGGAGCCGGGACGAGCGCGATCATCCCGTCGCCAAGCGATCGCGCCTGGTCGAAGGATAGCCGGGTCTCACCCTTGTCTATGTGTTCGGGGCTCTGCCATCCTTCGGCACTGCCGCCGGCGTTCGGATCGATTGGCCGGGTGGTTGCTTCGGGTGATGAGGGGTGGAGGAGGCGGGCGACGTTCCCCCCTTCTTCGTCATCCCGGCGAAGGCCGGGATCCAGATCTCTCCCGCTTGCAGAAGACAGGGCCGGCAGTGGGAGGCATGGGCCCCGGCCTTCGCCGGGGCGACGGAAGGGCAGGATCTCTGCCGAGGCCCGCTCCTGCGGTACCACCTCGCTCTTGCCGAGCGAGAGCAGACGGCACAGCCGGCCGTAAGCAGCACGGTCGCGGGGGAAGACGATCAGCTCGGTACCATCGGTGAAGCCGAGGCGGCAGCCGACGATCAGGCGCGCGCCCTCCTCCTTGGCCTGCTTGTGGGCGCGGACCATGCCGGCAAGGCTGTTGCGATCGGCGAGCCCGACCGCGGCGATGCCGACGTGCGCCGCCTGGAGGATCAGCTCCTGCGGGTGCGATGCGCCTTCCAGAAAGCTGAAATTGCTCATCGCACCCAGCTCGGTATAGGCCGGGATACCCGGGTGGTTCACGGAAACAGCCCGTGCATCCACCAGGTCGGCGGCTTTGCGCCGTCTTGGTCTTCCCAGCCGTAGAGGCCGTCGCGGAACAGCCAGTAACGGGTGCCGGCCTCGTCCTCGACACGGAAATAGTCGCGGGTGCGCGCGGCGCTTCCCCGCCACCATTCGGGCGAGAGCCGCTCCGGGCCCTCGGAGCGGGCGACGCGGCGGGTGACCCGCCGCCAGGTAAAGGAGGGTGGGGCACCGTCCGGCACCTCCGCGGCCAGCACCGTCACCGGCTCAGGCGGATCGAGCAGCAGGATCGGACGCGGCCGCGGGTCGGGGGGCAAAGCGGAGGGATCGGGATCGGGCGCGGTCTGCGCCGGCCCCCAGCGCAGCGCGCGCTCCGGCAGCCAGCTCGCCCGCGGCCGCGACGCCAGTACTGCCGTCTCGCCCAGTCGCGCGGTCAGCCGGTCGACCAATTCGGCCAGGTCTTCCCGCGTCTGTTCCTCCTCGCCGTCCAGCAGCGGCTGGCGCTCGGCCAGCGGCTCGACCACGTCGGCCGACAGGGCCAGCGCGTCGATGCCAAAACCGATGTCGAGCCGATCCAGCCCCTTTTCGCGAAACAGTCGCAGCCAGATCGACACGGTGCGGGTTGCCAGCCCGAGCCGCAGGGTGAGCGTCGTCACCCCGCCGTCACTGCGGAACCCCGCCAGCGTCAGCGCGCGCGCGCCGACCCCATCCGGCTCGAGGCGGGCAGCAAGCGCATCGGCCAGCGCCTCCAGTTCGGCGGTGATGCCGGCCATGTCGGTGCGCGGCTCGGCAAAGGCGCGGGCAATGCGGTGGCGGGGTAGGGGTCGATGCGGCTGCAGCGCCTCGGGCTCGATGCCAAGCGCGGCGTCCAGCCGGGTGACCAGCGCCAGCCCTTTGTCACCACGGAAACGGCGGGCGAGCCCGGCCCGCGGCATCGCATAGAGATCGCCGATGCGCCGAAGGCCGAAGCGGCGGGCGAGCGCGACGATCTCGCCGCCGACGCGCAACGCATCGATCGGCAAGGTCGCGATCGCATCGCGCGTGCCGCCCGGCGGCACAGACGTGCGGGGGCGTTCGGAGAAGCGCGCCAGTGCCCAGGCCGCGCCGGGACTGTCGGCGACGGCGAGGCAGGCGGGCACGGCGGCGCGGCGTAGAGAGCGGTGCATCGCCGCCACCATCGCTTCCTCGCCGCCGAACAGGTGGGCGCCGGCGCCGATGTCGACGAACAACCCCTCCAGTCCGGGCATGGCGGCATCGATTGCAACGGTTGGCGACCAGCGTTCGCACCACAGAGCGAGCCGGGCCAGTGCCTCGGCCTCCCGCTCCGGCTCGGCCGGGTGGCTTACCAACGTCGGCAGGATCGCGCGGGCATCGGCATGGCTCTGCCCGCGCGACAGGCCGCGGCCGCGCGCCGCGGCGTTGAGCGCGCGCAGGCTCAGCCCGCGAGGGCCGCGCTCGACCAAGGCGAACGGGGTGCCGTCAGGCGGCGGCGTGCGTCCGGCCGTCCGCGACCAGACCGTAATCGGCCAGTCGGTCAGCCAGACGGAGACGGTTCGTCCCATCGTCCTGCTCCAGCATCCAGCCCCCCGGAGGTCCGTCCCGGCGGCGGAGGAGATCGGCGCGGACCCGCCAGCGGCCGGGCGCGCGGTTGTCGAGCGGCTGTGTCGCCGCCGGCATGGCGGCAATCCGCCAGCGCCGTCGCGCCGCGCTCAGCCCACCCTCGCGGTGGCGCAGCAGCACGGCTGGGCAGCCGCCCTCGCGCGCGGCGAAATCCAGCCGGCGGGTCTGGGTGAGCGTCGCCTGCTCGATCATGCCGATCACGCCGGCTACCGCACCCGATCGCAGCCCCTGCTCCATCGCCCACAAGGCGTCTGCCTCGTTGCGAGCGACGACGAGCAGCAGACCGGCCTCCTTCAAGATCGCCGGAGGGTAGGGGCGGCCATGTTCCGACAGCCAGCGGCGCGGCGTCACCAGCATCGGCACCCGTGTCGAAAAATCGCCGAGCCGGGCCAGCGCAAAGGCCAGAGCGGCGCCGACGTCGCCGATACGCGCGGCGCAGGCCTCCTCCAGCAAAGGGGCGGGATCGGGGTAGCTTCCCGTGGCGGAGGATGGTTGTAACATGGATGGTGCGACTCACATGTTCATGTTCTGTTCCATGGGCTCGAGAGTCAACGTCGCATTCGCGGGTAGCGACCCGCGGAGATGCGCCGTCTGCCCGATGAAGCAAACGATCGCCAAAAAGGCGGCGCTGCGATCACGAGAAGGAGAGGACGATGACGAGCCTGATGGAGCGCGTGTTTTCGGACGGCGACGCCGAAGATGCCGGCGATGCCGAGCGGCGCCTGCGCGTCGATCTCGCCGCGGCCTACCGGCTGGTGGCGCATTTCGGCTGGGACGATCTGGTCTTCACCCATTTGTCGGCGCGGATTCCAGGGCCGGACCACCATTTCCTCATCAACCGCTACGGGCTGATGTTCGAGGAAATTACGGCATCGTCGCTGGTCCGCGTCGACATGGACGGCAGGGTCGTCGACGGCTCAGGCGCGCTGGTCAATCCGGCCGGCTTCACGATCCATTCGGCGGTCCACATGGCGCGTCCGGATGCTATGTGCGTTATCCACCTCCACACCGTCGCCGGCACGGCGGTGTCGTGCCTCACCGAAGGGCTGCTGCCGATCAACCAGACGGCGATGCTGCTGAACGGCCGGATCGCCTATCACGACTTCGAGGGGATCGCGCTCGACCATGACGAGCGGCCGCGGCTGATCGCCGACCTGGGCGACAAAGCCGCCTTCATCCTGCGCAACCACGGCACGCTCACCGTCGGCGGCAGCGTCGCCCAGGCGTTCACGACAATGTACCTGCTGGAACGGGCCTGTGCGATCCAGGTCGCGGCGCAGGGCTCCGGCACGATCGCGACGCCCGCCCACATCGTTCAGGATGTCGTCGCGCAGCAGGCCAGTGCCGCAGGCGGCGGCGCCTTCATCGACAAGGTGGTCTGGCCGGCCTTGCTGCGCCTGCTTGACCGCCACAATCCGGGCTATGCGGACTGACTGGCCGGCGCGCCACAGCCCCTGTTCAACGGCCGGGCTCCTGACGTATGTCGGATCAAAGCAACGGTTGGTTTCCATCCCATGAACCATCACATCGATCGGCACTCCGCCCCGTACGACTTCCGGGTCGTTCGCCGGCTCGACGATCGCGACCTCGCTCGCTTCGTGGCCGACCGCGACCATGACCCCGTCGACATGACCTTCATCGAAGCCGAGTGGCAGCGCCGCCAGCGGCGTGCCGGGCTGGCGGAAGGATCCGGCCTGGCGGCGGTGGCGCTGCTGGTTTCGGCCGCGGCCCTCGCGCTCAGCACCTATGCCGCCTTCGTCCGGCCCACCGATCCCGCGCCGGCCACGATGATGGTGCGGAGCGATGCCGCTCCGCCGCCGCCTCTGTCCTACAATATCGACGAGCCGCCTTTTCCGCAGCGCGGTTTGGTCAAGTAGCCGCCGTTTCCGGATCGGCGCCGCCTCAGACGATCTCGATCGCCAGTTCCGGCAGCCCCTCGATCCGCGCTACCGCCTTGTCGCCGCGGGATAGCGCCCCTACGCCGGCCGGCGTGCCCGTGAAGATCAGGTCGCCTGGTGCCAGCGTCACGTAGCCCGACAGCTCGGCAATGATCTCGGCGACCGACCAGATCATGTCGCCGAGGTCCGCCTGCTGCCGCACCGTGCCGTTGACCTCGAGCGAGATGGCGCCGGCATCGAGCGGCATGCCGTCCGTCAGCGGCGTCAGCGGCGCGCAGGGCGCGGAACGGTCGAAGGCCTTGGCCATGTCCCATGGACGGCCTGCGCGCTTCGCTTCGGCCTGGAGGTCGCGGCGGGTCAGGTCGATGCCGGCGGCAACGGCGAAGATGTGGTCGCGCGCCTCGGCAGCCGCGATGTCGGCGCCGCCGCGGCCCAGCGCCACGACCAGTTCCGCCTCGTAGTGGAAGTCGGCTGTCCGCGGCGGATAGGAGATCGCGCCGCCGCCCGCGACGATCGCGTCGGCCGGCTTGGTGAAGAAGAATGGCGGGTCGCGCCCGTCACCGCCCATCTCGCGGGCGTGATCGGCATAGTTCTGGCCGACGCAGAAGATCCGGCGGATCGGGAACGGCGTCTCCGCACCGATTACCGGCAGGCTGGCCGTCGCGATCGCCTCGGGCATCTCCATCGCCTCGCTCCCTTGCTGCATTCTACTGGCGACGGCGATGTAGGCGGGCGGGAGCGCGCCTGTCCATCGTGACGGCCGCAGAGCTCAGGCGAGCCAGGGGTCGCTGGGTTCCGGCGGCACGGTGAACAGCGCCGGCCTTAGGCGGTCGCTCTGCCGCTGGATGTGCGAGGTCCAGCTGGCCAGCCAGGGCGAAGCCAGCAGCCCGATCGTCACCGGGGCGAGCCACGCCGCCATCGTCGGCGCGAACGGCGTCAAGAGCAGGAATGCCGCGCCGAGCGCGAGGTGCCAGCGGTAGAGCGGGATCGCGTCGCGCACCGCAAAGCCGTCCCGCCCGCGCGCCTGCGCCGCCCAGTCGGAACGCTTGCCGCGCAGGATCGAGACGACGTCGAAGGTCTGGGTCAGCATCGTCGCCGGCGCCATCAGGATCGACAGCACGACCTCCGCCGCCGCCGACCGAAGCAGTGCCCGGCCGCCGCCGAAGCTGCGCCGGCGTGCGGGATCGCTCATCACCCAGATCAGGGCCATGACCTTGGGCCCGAACAGCAGGACGATCGTCAGCAGCAGCACGTCGGCCGTCGAGGCGGCGACGGCGGCATCGTTGAGGATGTGCATCTGCTGGGCGAGCGCGGCCAGGATCAGCAGCAGCCACAAGGGGGAGGTGACGTAGGCCGAGGCGCCGACCAGCAGCTGCAACCGGCTGATCCAGTGAAAGCCGGCCGATCCGAGCAGCGGGACGTGCTGGAGATTGCCTTGCGCCCAGCGTCGATCACGGATGGCGTGGTCGACCAGGCTAGGCGGCGTTTCTTCGTAGCTGCCGTTCATCGTGACGGTGTGGACGTTCCAGCCACGCCGTCGAAGCAAGGCCGCCTCGACGATGTCGTGGCTCATGATGTGGCCGCCGAACGGCGGCTTACCGGGCAGCTCGGGCAGGCCGCAACTCTCCGCGAAGGCACGGACGCGCACGATCGCATTATGGCCCCAGAAGCTCGCTTCGCCGCCCCACCACCACAGCAGGCCCGCCGAGGCGACCGGGCCGTAGAGGCGGTTGGCGAACTGCATCCAGCGCTGGAAGATCGTCGTCGCGCCGATCACCAGCGGCACCGTCTGGATCAGCCCGATCGTCGGCCGCGCTTCCATCGCATCGATCAGGGCGACGATCGTCGGTCCGCTCATCAGGCTGTCGGCGTCGAGTACGGTCATGTAGTCGTAGGCGCCACCGAAGCGCTGAACCCATTCGGCCAGATTGCCCGGCTTGCGCGCGGTGTTGATCGTCCGGCGGCGATAATAAAGTGGCACCGGCGAACCTGATGCCAGTTCCGCCCACGCACGCTCCTCGGCCGCGCCCGATTCCGCCTTGGAGTCGCTCAGCACGAAGAAATCTATAGCCGGAGCGTTCGGCGTGTGCGCAATCGAGCGGATCATCGCCGCAACGCGGGCGAAGACCTCGCCGACATCCTCCTCGTGGATCGGCATCACCACCGCCGTCCGTCCGGAAAGGCGCGTGCGCGGCACCGGTGGCGCGATATAGCCCGGGATGTTGCCGCCCATCAGCAGCACGAAACCGATCGCAGCGCCGACGAAGCCGAACGCGACCCAGCCGAACAGCGGCAGGAACAGGACCAGCAGCAGGATATCCCAGAGATCGAGCCCGTCCTGGAGCAGTGCCAGTCGGACCTCGCCCGATGCGCCGAACGCCAGCACCATCGTCAGCAGGATCAGGATGATGCGCCGCGCCAGCATGTCGCTGGGGACGGGCGGACGCTCGATCGCCTGCGGCTGCCGGTCGAAGCGCTGCATCGGCATGGCGAGCGGCGCTTCGGCGGGGAGGGGGGGCGGCGGCATCGGCCCGCCGTCAGGAGACTGGGACGACAATCGTTTCGCTCAGTGCCGCGCCGCCCCGGCCCAGCCACAGCCGCACGTCGGCGGGCACGGTGCCGGAAGCGGCAACATCGACGGTCGCCCGCCACAGCGCCGGCCGGCCGATCACCGGATAGGCATGAGTCTCGATCGCGCGGCCGTTCGCCACGTCGACGGTGCAGCGTACGCCGCTGTTCAGGTCGAGCCCGGTGAGCGCGGGGCCGGCAAAGTCGACGACGAGCTTGCGTTGGCCGGCGCGCGGGTCCTCGCCCGGTCGCCCGCCGGTGCCGAGCCGGGTCGCGACGACGCGCGAAGGCGCATCGGCGGCCGGATCGCGCGCGCTCCAAGTGAGCTTGTAGTCGAAGGTGAGCCTTGCCCCAGCGCGGGTTGGCTCAGCCGGCGTCCAGAAGGCGACGACGTTGTCGGTAGTCTCGCCGGTCGTGGGGAACGCGTAGAGCGCCACGGCGCCAGCGCCCCAATTGCCGACGGGTTCGACCCACAGGTTGGGCCGCCGTTCGTAAAAGGCGCCGTCATCCTGATAATGGTCGAAGTCGCGGTCGCGCTGGATCAGGCCGAAGCCTTTCGGATCGCGGTCGGCGAAGCTGTTGAAGCTGGAGAAGCGTGGGTTGACCAGCGGCCGCCAGATCCGCTCGCCCGTGCCGGTATGCATCGCCAGCCCGTCCGAATCGTGGATCTCCGGCCGCCAGTCGGTCGCGGCGGCGCGGTCGCCTTCACCGTACCAGAACATGCTGGTGGAGGGCGCGATGCCAAGCCGGGCGATGTCCCGCCGCACATGCAGCACGCTCGACACATCCTGCACCACGCCATCGGCGGTGAGGCGCGAGTCGTAGCGGAACGCGCCGGTGATACTCGGCCCGTCGAGCAGCGCGTGGACCACGATGCGGCTCCGGCCGTGCGGCTCGATCCAGAAAGCGGTGAAGGACGGAAACTCTTCCGCCCCGTCGATGCCCGTATCGATCGCGATGGCACGGGCAGACAGGCCAAACTGGCCGTCCGGCGCCGGCGCGCGGAAGTAGGAGGCGCCGAGGTAGGAGAGCCAATCGCGATCCTTGCCCGGATAGAGCACCCGGAACCCGGACAGGCCGAGCCCGCCGGGACTGCCCGCCGGCGCTTCGAACAGGTCGGGCGTGTAGAGCAGTTCGCGCGCTGTCGCGCCGTCGACCACGTGGATCTGGACCGGGATCGGCGCCGTCCGCGTCAGCGGGAAGAGGCGCAAGGAATCGGCCAGCGTCGCCTCCGGCCGGAAGCGGATCGCGTTGAAGGTGTCGAAGTCGTGGGCCTCGGCGGCCGCTACTGCTTGGCGAGGCCGGTATGGTCGCGCGGCAATTGCCGCCGCCTGCCGCTGGAGCAGGGCCCAGGAGAAAGCGCGGCGGGTGCCGAGGCGCGGCAGGGCGCTGCCGCCGCCACGCGCCGCGGCAAGCAACGGCAGAGCGCCGAGCATGGCAAGCATTTCGCGCCGTCCCGTAGCGAACATGCCGCGCTCCTGACGGGATTCCGCTGCACAATGCAACCTCGCCGCGGGCGGATGGCCAGCCGAAGCCGCCGCGAAGCCGTTGCGCCGTGCCGCGCGTGCGGCGCGCCGCATCACTCCATCGCGGCGAGCAGGTCGTCGATCTTTGCTGTCGCAAAGGCCGTGAAGCTGTCCGCCACGCCGAACGGCAGCAGCAGATCCCGGCCATGGGCCATCGCGCCGCAGCTATAGACGACGTTGGGCACGTAGCCGTCGCGTTCGTCGGGGCTCGGCTCGAGGATCGGCCTGGGGGTTCGGGCGATGACCCGCGAGGGATCGTCGCGATCGAGCAGGCAGGCGCCGATGCAGTAGTTCCGGACCGGGCCGACGCCGTGGGTGAGGACCAGCCAGCCTTCGTCGATCTCGATCGGCGAACCGCAATTGCCGACCTGCACGTACTCCCAGGCATAACGCGGCTCGATGAGCTTGACGCCGCCGTTCCAGGTCAGAACATCGTCCGATGTCAGCAGCCAGATGTTCTCGCTATCCTGTCGCCCGAGCATGACGTAGCGGCCGTCGATCTTGCGCGGGAACAGCGCCATGCCCTTGGCCCGGACTGCATCGCCGGACATCTGGTGCATTTCGAACGAGTCGAAGCCGGTACCGATGAGAAGCTCGGATTGCGCGTCGGCTCCGCTGAACGCCGTATAGGTGCCGTAGTAGGTGATCGAGCCATCATCGTCGGTGAAGCGGACCAACCGGACATCCTCGATGCCCTGGCGCTGACTCGGCAGCACGGGCGACACCACCGTCTCAGACACGGTCTGGCACTCGCCGAAGCGCAACCGGACGCAGGTCCGGCCGCTGCCGTCGTCACTGCTTTCCTCGACGATCGGCGGCTGCGTGATCCTGCCGACGGGATCGATCTCCAGCGCACCACCGGGCGTCCAGGTCCCCGTGCGATAGCTGACCGAGGAGACGTGGCCTTCGCCGATGCCCCGTAGCGACATGACGAAGCGCAGCGATCCTTCCGCCACCCCGCCCTGGTCCGGGTGGAGGACCACGCTGGGGTTGAACAGGGCTGCCGCCTCGAAGGCATATTCCTCGGTGAAATACCCGCCGATCAGCCGCCGCCGGCGATCGTCGACTATCGCCGGATCGGGGCATATGTCCGCCACTTCGTCGAAGCGGCGGAGCAGCATCTTGTCTATGTCGCGGTGCCGTTCGTCCAAGGACAGCTTTATCGCCTCGAGCTGATGGTCGACGCCGGCGTCGTCGAGCGTCAGGATGCGATCGATGATCACTTCCGATCGGGAGGGGCCGCCATCGGGATGACCCGCTGGCCAGCCCGGCCGAAACGGCCGGGCGATCGTCCGCGACGGATCGGGGCGAAGCATCGCATTATCGTGGTGCAGCAGAATCGTACCACCCAAAACTCGTCTCCCATTTGGCGCGGCGCGCACCCGTTCAGGAACAACGCCGGCCGCGGCCCGGCGGCTTCGGCGTGAATCGGCGCTTCAGTCGTCGTCCGATCGTGCCAGGCACAGGGTCATCGCCCGGATCACCGCGCGCGTTTCGGCAACGTCGCGGACCGGAATCGTGTCCACCCCCGCTTCCTGCGCCGGATAGTCGTTGCCGCCGGGGAACACGGCATCGCCCAGGAAGACCATGTCGCCGAGCCGAATGCCGCTCTCATCGGCCAGGCGGTTGAGCCCCCAGCCCTTGTCGACTCCCTTGCGGGTGATGTCGATCGACGTCGATCCGCCGATGTTGACCGAAAGATCCGGCAGCACGCCGCGTAGCGCCGCCTGCAGCGCCTTGCGCTTCGCCATGTCCGGGTCCCACGCTTTCTTCGCGTCGAGCGGTGCCTCCTGGCCGAGGCCGGAGAAGGTGAACTGGGTGCCGCGATCCTCTGTCCGTTCTCCCCAGAGGCGCTCTTCCTTCAAGCCCGCCGCAGCAACCGCCCGGTCGAAGGCTTCCAGGATGCGGGCACGCTCCTCGGCGGAGAAGTCGTCGGCATAGACCGGCCGCCACGCGCGGCCGTCGTCCAGACGGTAGAGCTTCGCGCCGGTCGTGGGCAGGATCCACAGCCGCGACAGATCCGCGTCGGGCGGCATACGGCCGACTACCTGCTTTTCGAACTGCGGCCAGTCGCCGCCGGAGATCACCGCCACCTGGGCGACGCCGAGCAACCCGGCGAGCAGCTCCGCCATGTCCGGGTCGATCGGCTGCTTGCTCTCGGCCAGGGTGCCGTCGAGATCGAATGCGATCAGTCGCTTCATGAAGCACTTGTCCTGGGAAGCAGCAGCCGATCGATCGCATCCGCGACGCCGTCTTCGTCGTTGCTGCGGGAGACGGCGTCGGCGGCATCGCGGACCCGGTCGCTGGCCTGCCCCATGGCGACGGAGAAGCCGGCGCGGGCGAACATCGGCAGATCGTTGTCGGCATCGCCGAGCGCGGCGATCGCATCGAGCGAAACCCCGGCGTCCGCCGCCAGCAGCGCGAGACCGTCGCCCTTGTTAGCGAGGGGAGCGGTGATATCGAGGTAGTAAGGTTGCGACCGGGCGATTGTCGCCCTGTCGCCCGCAACGGCGCGGACCCGTGCCTCGACCCGGGACAGGAGTGCATCGTCGTCGCTCACCGCGACGAGCTTGTCGACCCGCGTGCAGCGATCGCCGAGGGCCTGGGTGACGATCGGGTCGATGCCCGCCGACTTGATCTCGCGCGGGGTATGGATCTCGTCCGTACGGTCGGTGATCCAGTCGCCGTCGGCGAAGAGCCAGCGGATCACGCCTTCGTCGATCAGAATGTCGAGCACGGCATGGGCAAGATCGGGTGCGATCCGGTCGGCGCTCCGGATCGTGCCGTCGCGATCGAACAGCGTGCCGCCGTTGAAGGCGCCGAACGGGCCGGGAAGGTTCAGCCGCTCGGCGATCCAGAGCATGCCGGATGGCGGACGCGCGCTGATCAGGCCGAATGCCGTTCCGGCATCGACCAACCGTCGCACCGCGGCGACGTTGCCGTCTGACAGGCTCTTGTCGCTGCGGATGAGAGTACCGTCGAGGTCCGAGACGACGAGCCGGATCGCCGTCATGCTATGGGTGACCAGGTGCGTCCATCGCGGGCGAGCAGCGCATCCGCTCCGGCCGGCCCCGCCGATCCGGCAACATAGTTTTCCGGCTCGCCTTCGGTCCAGGCATCGAGCACGGGCTGGATCGCCGCCCAGCCGGCCTCGATCATGTCCGCGCGCTGGAACAGCGTCTGGTCGCCGGTCAGCAGGTCGTAGAGGATCGTTTCGTATCCCGTCCGCTTGCCGAGTGGAAAGCGATCCGCGTAGCAGAAATCGAGCGTGATCGGCGTCGTCGCCAGCTCCGTCCCGGGCTGCTTGCCGACCACGGCGAGGCGGACGCCTTCGTGCGGCTGGAGCTGGAACAGCAGCCGATTGGCCGGGCGTTCGCCTCCGATCTTGGCAAACGGCGTGGCCGGTGCTTCTCGGAAGTGGATCACGATCTCACTGTCGCGCCGGGTCAGTCCCTTGCCGGAACGCAGGTAGAAGGGGACGCCGGACCAGCGCCAATTGTCGATCCGCATCGTCATGGCGGCGAACGTCTCGTTCCGGCTGTCGGCCTGTACGTCGGCTTCGCGAACATAATCGGGAAGGTCCTTGTCGCCCGCCTTGCCGGCCGTGTACCGGCCGCGGGCGGCCTGATCCGGGGCGACCGGCTTTACTGCCGCCAGAACGCGCGCTTTCTCGTCGCGGATCGACTCGGCGTCGAAGTGATTGGGAGGCTCCATCGTGACCAGGGCGAGCAGCTGGAACAGATGGTTGGGGATCATGTCCCGCAGAGCCCCCGTCGCGTCGTAGAAGGCGCCGCGGGTGCCGACGCCGATCGACTCGGCGACGCTGATCTCGACATAGTCGATGTGCGCGCAGTTCCACACCGCCTCGAACATGGCATTGGCGAAGCGGGCGACGAGGATGTTCTGGACCGTTTCCTTGCCCAGGAAATGATCGACCCGGTAGATCTGGCTCTCCGGCACCTGCTCAAGCAGGCAGGCATTCAGCGCCCGCGCGGAGGCGAGATCGTGCCCGAACGGCTTTTCCACCGCGATGCGGCGGAAGCCGTCTTTCTCCTCCAGCAATCCCGCCTTGGCGAGGTTCTGGGCGATGGCACCGAAGAAGGAGGGGGCGGTCGCGAAATAAAAGGCGACATTGCCGGAGATGCGGTCGCGGAGACGTTCGTACATGCCGGCATCGTTGAAGTCGCCGGTCAGGTAGCTCATCTGTTCGCGCAACGCCGCCCACGCTTTTGCATGGCCATCGTCGGACAGGTCGAGCGCGCCCTCAAGTTCCTGGCGCATCAGATCGTCGTCGCCCTCGCGATGGCCGACGCCGATCACGCGGAAGTCGTCGCCGATCAGCTCTTCCTGTGTCAGGTTGAGGAGCGATGGCGTCAGCAGTCGGCGCGTCAGGTCCCCCAGCGCGCCGAAGATGACCAGCGTTGCCGGCGGCGCCGGTTCGCTCATTGCGGCATCTCGACATGCCCGCCGAAACCGTAGCGCATCGCCGACAGCAGCTTATCGCCGAAAGTCGTGTCGACCCGCGAGCGATAGCGGGCGAAGAGCGCGGCGGACAGGACGTAGGCCGGCACCGCCTGTTCCATCGCGGCGTTCACCGTCCAGTGCCCCTCGCCGGAATCACCGACCTTGCCGCTGAACTGGCGAAGGTCGCCGTCCTTGGCCAATGCGGAAGCGCACAGGTCGAGCAGCCAGGAGGAAATGACCGAGCCTCGCCGCCACACCTCGGCCACGTCTGTGAGGTTCAGGTCCCAGCGCTCGCCTTCCGGCACGCGCGTGGAATCGGCGCGGCTGCTCAATATGTCGAAGCCTTCGGCATAGGCCTGCATCAGGCCGTATTCGATGCCGTTGTGGACCATCTTGACGAAGTGGCCGGATCCGGCGGGACCGGTGTGGAGATAGCCGCGCTCGGCACGGTCGTCCTCGCCCTGCCGTCCCGGCGTCCGCCCCACCGTTCCATACCCCGGCGCCATCGTGTCGAAGATCGGGTCGAGCATCCGGACCGTCGCGTCTTCGCCGCCGATCATCATGCAGTAGCCGCGTTCCAGCCCCCACACACCGCCGGACGTGCCGACGTCGACATAGTGGATGCCCTTGGCCTTGCAGTCGGCGGCGCGGCGAACGTCGTCGCGGTAGAAGGTGTTGCCACCATCGATGATGACGTCGCCGTCGCTGGCCAACCCCACGAGCGTCTGGATGGTCTGCTCGGTCGGGTCGCCGGCCGGCAGCATGACCCAGAAAATGCGCGGCGTCGCGAGCGCGACAACGACTTCCTCCAGAGAATGGGCCGGCGTGGCACCCTCGCCGGCGAGCCCTTCAACCGCCTCGGCATTGCGATCGAAGGCGACGACCTCGTGGCCGCCGCGCATCAGCCGCCGCACGATATTGCCGCCCATTCGCCCCAGGCCGATGATCGCGATCTGCATCAATTCACTCCGTCTTGCGCGGCCGCCGCGATCAGCTGTTCCAGCCGATCGAGCGCGGCAGCGGTCTTGAGATGGACGCGGATGGTTTGCCGGCCGCGTTCTTCCAGCACCTTGTCGTCGCCGATCGCCTGCGCCTGCTGAACGGTTCCGAAGCTCGCACGGCGGCCGGGTACGGCAAGGTCCGGATCGGGTTCACGGGTCAGGGTCACGAACACGCCGCCGGCAGGTCCGCCTTTGTAGGCCTGACCGGTCGAGTGGAGGAAGCGGGGGCCGAACCCGGCCACGGTCGCGACCTTGCGGCTGTCCCGTATCGCCAGGCGCATCCGCTCGACGGCCGCCTCGTGCGCAGGGTTGCGCTCGATATAAGCGAGGAAACCGACATAACCGCCGGGCTCGACCGCATTCAGGTGGGTGCGGAGGATGGCCGCCGGGTCGGCTCCCGCCTGACCACCGAAGACGGCCAGCTCGTCATCTTCGAAGGTCGCTGCCGGTGCATCGAGGCTGCCCGACTGCTCGTAGGCATCGACGAGTTCGCGGGTTTTGACCTTCGCATCCTCGACGTCCGGCTGGTCGAACGGGTTGATGCCGATGACCGCCCCGGCGATCGCGGTCGCGATCTCCCAGCGCACGAATTCCTGCGCCACCTGGCCGGGATCGCGCAGGGTGATGCGCAGCACCGGATGTCCGGCCGCCGCAAGCGCATCGAGCTTCGGGTCGGCGGGCTCCGAGGCCAGGCGCAGTTCGGCGAAGATGCGGTCGCCGCCATAGCTGTCCGGCGAACCGAGCGGTTCCAGGTCGACAGGAACGATCCCCTTGCCCTCCTTGCCGGTGGATTCCGCCAGCAATTGCTCCAGCCAGGCGCCGAGCGGGCGCAGCGTCTCGCTGGCGACGATCGTGAGCTTGTCGCGCCCGGCATTCGCCGCCTCGCCGAGGATCACGCCCAGCCGTACGCCCGGGTTTGCCGCGGGCGGGACGTCCGGTCCACAGGAGCGAACCATCAGCATCGCCGCGGCGAACAGCGCGGACACGTCGATTCCGGAGGCCGCCGCCGGCACCATCCCGAACACCGAAAGCACCGAATAGCGCCCGCCGATGGCCCGATCGCCCGGGAAGATGTGGGCGAAGCCGTCGCGCCGCGCCGTCTCCTCCAGTTTCGATCCGGGATCGGTGACGGCGACGAACTGGCTGCCCTGCTGGCCGGACAGGTCGAAGAAGAAGGCGCGGAGAAGTTCGGGCTCCATCGTCGATCCCGACTTGGACGAGACGATGAACAAGGTGCGCGCCGCATCGATGGCATCGGCGACGGCGCGGATCTGATCGGGATCGGTCGTGTCGAGCACATGCAGCCGGGGACCACCTGCTGCCGACCCCAGGATGCGGCCGAGCACTTCCGGACCGAGGCTCGATCCGCCCATGCCGAGCAGCACGGCATCGTCGTAGCGCCTGGCTTCGTCCCGCAGCGCGTCGAGCGCGGCCATATCGACCTGCTCGCCCTTGGCGGCGGCCAGCCATCCGAGCCACTTGCCCTCGTCGCCGCCGGTCCAGAGCGAGGCTTCGCCCGCCCACAGCTTTCGCGACCAGGCTTCGCGCTCGGCCTGCTTGATCCGGTCGGCGACGGCATGTTCCAGCGGCGCCGGCAGGGTCGCCTCGAACCCGGCGATACGGTCGCCGAGATAGTCGGTGCGCTTGGCCGCGACGGCACCGAGCAGCGCATCGGCGGCATCGCTGAACAATTGCACGCCATCGGTCACCAGCCCTTCGGTGACGGCGGCAAAGTCGAGCCCGAGCCGTTCGACCTCCGCCATGACGTGGCGGGCCTCGTCCTGTCCTTCCGTGAGCGTGGTCGCGACGGTGCCGTGATCGCGAAAAGCGTCCATCGTCTCGGGCGGCATGGTGTTGACGGTGGCCGGACCGATCAGCGAGTCGACGTAGAGCGTGTCGGGGAAGCTCTTGTCCTTGGTGCCGGTCGATGCCCACAGCAGCCGCTGCGGCATGGCGCCCTTATCCGCCAGCGCCTGCCACCGGTCGCCGGCGACCAGCTCCTGAAAGGTGGCATAGGCCATCTTGGCGTTGGCGATCGCGACCTTGCCGCGGATCGCCTTCAGGGAGTCCGCCTGCGCGTCTCCCGCCGCCACGCGTTCGTCGATCGCCTTGTCGACCTTGCTGTCGATGCGGCTGACGAAGAAGGAGGCGACGCTGGCGATGCGATCGATCGGCTCGCCGGCCGCGACGCGCTGCTCCAGCCCGGCCAGATAGGCCTCGGCGACCTGGGCATAAGCGTCGACGGCGAACAGCAACGTTACGTTGATGTTGATGCCCTCGGCAATCAGCTGCCGGATCGCCGCGGTGCCGGCGGGCGTGCCCGGCACCTTGACCATCAGGTTGGGCCGGTTGACCGCCGCCCACAGCCGCCGCGCCTCGGCCAGCGTGCCTTCGGTGTCGAGCGCCAGAAAAGGCGAGACCTCCAGGCTGACATAGCCGTCGGCGGCGTCCAGGCGATCGTAGACGCCGCGCAGATCGTCGGCGGCTGCCTGAATATCGGCGATCGCGACGCCTTCATAGGCGTCGATCACCGAGACGTCCTCCTGATCGAATGCGGCGCGCAGGTCCGCGTCATAAGCGTCGCCGTGGCCGATCGCCTTTTCGAAGATCGACGGATTGGAGGTGACGCCGCGCAGCCCGTCCGCGGCAACGAGCGCGGCGAGCTTGCCGTCCTTCAGGAACTTGCGCTCGACGAAATCGAACCAGACCGCCTGGCCGAAATCGGACAGCTGCGCCAGACGGCTGGTCATGCCTTGTCCTTGTCGATCAGTTCGCGGGCGACCTTGCAGATGTTGTCGACCGTGAACCCGTATTTGTCCTGCAACTTGGCGAGAGGCGCCGATGCACCGAAGGTCGACATGGTGATCGTCGCCCCCGCGCTGCCGACATAGCGGTCCCAGCCCATCGATCCGCCCTGTTCGACGGCGAGCCGGGGTCGGACCTGCGGCGGCAGCACCCCTTCCCGATAGGCGACGTCCTGCAGTTCGAAGCGGTGCCAGCTCGGCATCGACACGAGGCGCGATCGCACACCCTCGGCGGTCAGCTTCTCATGCGCCTCGGCGACCATCGGCAGCTCGCTTCCCGTCCCGATCAGGATGATCTCGGCATCCCCCTCGCAATCGGCGAGGATGTAGGCGCCGCGCTCCACCCCGTCGGCGGATGCATAGCGGCTGCGATCCAGCGTCGCGACGGTCTGGCGCGAGAAGATGAGCGCGGTCGGCGTGTCGCTGCTGGCGAGCGCCGCGGCCCAGGCGACGGCGACCTCGTTGGCGTCGCCCGGCCGCACCGTGTCGAGCCCCGGAATGGCGCGCAGCGTTGCGAGATGCTCGATCGGCTGGTGGGTCGGCCCATCCTCGCCGACGCCGATCGAATCGTGGGTGAATACGAAGACGACCGGCAGCTCCATGATCGCGGCCAGCCGGATCGGCGCGCGCATATAGTCGGCGAAGACCAGGAAGGTGGCGGTGTACGAACGCAGGTAGGACAGCGCCATGCCGTTGGCGATCGCGCCCATGGCATGTTCGCGGACGCCGAAATGCATGTTTCGGCCGTTATAGCTGCCCGCTTCGAACGATCCCGCGCCGTCGAACTTCAGGTCGGTCTTGGTCGAGGGCGCTAGATCGGCAGCGCCGCCGATCAGCATCGGCAGGCCGGGGGCGAGCGCGTTCAGTACCTTGCCGCCGCTGTCGCGGGTGGCGAGACCCTTGGCATCGGCCGGGAACGTCGGCAGCGGATCGCGCCAGCCGTCCGGCAACTTGCCGGAGCGGAGCAGATCGAGTTCCTCGACCAGTTCCGGCGCGCTCGCCTTCAGTTGCGTCAGTGTCGCTTCCCACGCCTCGCGGATCGGCCGACTGCGATCGACGATCGCGGCGCGGAAGCTTTCGACGACACCGTCCGGCACGAGGAACTGCGCGTCCTCGGGCCAGCCATAGGTGCGCTTGGTGGCGGCGACGACGTCGGGACCGAGCGGCTCGCCATGCGCCTTTTCGCTGCCGGCCTTGGACGATCCATAGCCGATCACCGACTTCACGACGATCAGGGTCGGGCGGTCGCCGCACGCCTTGAACTGTTCGATCGCGGCATCGACCGCGGCAATGTCGTTCGCATCGTCGACATGGATGACCTGCCAGCCATAAGCCTGGAAGCGCAGGCCGGTATCTTCGTGGAAGGCGAGATCGGTCGATCCCTCGATGCTGATCGCGTTCGAATCGTAGATCCAGCACAGGTTGGCGAGCCGGAGGTGGCCGGCAAGGGAGGCGGCCTCGGCCGAGACTCCCTCCATCATGTCGCCATCGCCGCACAACACGTAGACGTTGTGGTCGAACAAGGTGGCGCCGTCGCGGTTGAAGCGGGTGCCGAGTGCCTTGGCGGCAATCGCCATGCCGACGGAGTTGCCGCAACCCTGGCCAAGCGGACCGGTCGTGGTCTCGACGCCGGTGGTGTGGCGATATTCCGGGTGACCCGGCGTCTTCGAGGAAAGCTGGCGAAACTGGCGGATGTCCTCCAGGCTCACCGCCGGATCGCCGCTGAACTCGCCCTCGGCATCGACCTCGCGCACGCCGGCGAGGTGGAGCACGGCGTAGAGCAGCATCGATGCGTGGCCGACCGAGAGCACGAAACGGTCGCGGTTCGGCCAGTCGGGCCGATCCGGATCGTAGCGAAGATGCTTCGTCCAGATCGTCCAGGCGACCGGAGCCAGCGCCATCGGCGTGCCGGGATGGCCCGACTTGGCCTTCTCCACCGCATCCATGGCGAGCGTACGGATGGTGTTGATCTGGAGCTCCTGGCTCGCCGTTGCAGTGTCGGTCATGGCTTGGCGCCCTTTTCGTCGTGAGGTGATGGCGCGCGTTCGAAACGGCCGACACCGCCGTCCGGTCGCCCGAGGTAGAGCGCGTCGATCTCGGTTAGGAACAGGCCGTGGCCGAGTGCGCCGGGCACGGCATCGATCCTCTCGGCAAGCCTCTCGGGATCGTCGAGAGGACCGAATGCGCAGTCCAGGACGGCGTTGCCCTGATCCGTCACGAACCAGTTGCCGTCCGTGGCGCGCCGCCGCGTCACCGACGCGCCGAGTGCTTCAAGCTGGCGCGCTGTGGCGGCGAGGCCGAACGGCAGCGTCTCGACCGGCACCGGCTTGCCGCCAAGGCGGTCGACTCGCTTGGATGCGTCCGCAATGGCGACCATCCGGTGGGCTGCCGCGGCGACGATCTTCTCGCGCAGCATCGCCCCGCCGGCGCCCTTGATCGCGCGCAGCTGTCCGTCGATTTCGTCGACGCCGTCGATTGCGATGTCGACGCCGTCGACTTCGCCGAGATCGGTCACGTCGATGCCGGCCGCGCGGGCCGCCGCTTCGGTCACGCGAGAGGTCGGAACACCGCGAATGCGGGTCGTGCCGAGCGATGCGATCGCGTCCAGCGCCAGCGCTGCCGTCGATCCCGTACCGAGGCCGACGATCATCCCGTCGGCGATCTCGGCGACGGCGGCACGCGCGGCGGCACGCTTCTGCTGTGTCACGCTCGTCCCTTCGCTCGTCATGCTTCTGGAAACTCCCTGCGCCCAAGAACCGCCCAGCGTCCTACTCGTTGCGTTAAAACGAACTCATCTGCCACGCCCCGCCACCGCGCTTGTCCCGGACCATCCGACCATGCACAGCCGGTCACGTCGCGACAGCGTCGGGCAAGGTGGGGAGAGATCGTCGATGGCGGACAGCGCAGCGCAGGCATCCGCCGGCTTTCTCGATCGCGCGCGGACGATCGCCGGCCCAGGCTTCAACCGCTGGCTGGTGCCGCCGTGCGCGCTCGCTATCCATCTCTGCATCGGCATGGCTTACGGCTTCAGCGTCTTCTGGCTGCCGCTGAGCCGCGCCATCGGCATCACCGATCCGGTCGTCTGCGAGGGGATGACGCTGGCGCAGGCGCTCACCACCACCACCTGCGACTGGCGGGTCAGCGATCTCGTCTGGACCTATTCGATCTTCTTCGTGGTCCTCGGGGCGGCAGCGGCGCTGTGGGGCGGTTGGCTGGAGCGCGCAGGGCCACGCCGGGCCGGTGTGGTCGCCGCCTGCTGCTGGTGCGGCGGCCTGGGCGTGGGCGCGATCGGCGTGGCGATGCACCAGTTGTGGCTGATCTGGCTCGGCACCGGGCTGATCGGCGGGATCGGTCTCGGCCTGGGCTACATTTCGCCGGTGTCCACGCTCATCAAGTGGTTTCCGGATCGCCGCGGCATGGCGACGGGCATGGCGATCATGGGCTTCGGTGGCGGCGCGATGATCGGCAGCCCGCTGGCCGACTGGCTCATGAAGCGGTTTGCCGATGCAGGCAGTGTCGGGGTGTGGCAGACGCTGCTAGCGCTGGCGGCGGGTTATTTCGTGTTCATGATGGCCGGGGCGTTCGGCTACCGGGTGCCGGCCGACGGCTGGGCGCCGGCCGGCTGGACGGCACCGACGCAGAGCCGCGCCGCGATCAGCCGCTTCCACGTCCACCTCCGCGATGCGCACCGTACCCCGCAATTCTGGCTGATCTGGACGGTGCTGCTGCTGAACGTGTCGGCGTCGATCGGGATCATCGGCATTGCCTCGCCGATGTTGCAGGAGATTTTCGGCGGTCGCCTGATCGATGCGCCGGGCGTGTCGTTCACCGCCTTCGACGAGGCGCAGAAGGCCGCCGCCGCCGCGGTCGGCGCGGGGTTCGTGGGCGCGATCAGCCTGTTCAACATCGGCGGGCGCTTCTTCTGGGCGTCGCTGTCGGACCGGCTCGGCTGCAAGCCGCTCTACGCGATCATCCTCGCACTCGGCGCGATCCTCTACGGCGTCGCGGCACCGGCGCTGGCGGGGGCGAGCCTCGGGCTGTTCATCCTGACCTTCTGCATCCTCGCCTCGATGTACGGCGGCGGCTTCTCGACGGTGCCGGCCTATCTCGCGGACGTGTTCGGCACGCGCTTCGTCGGCGCGATCCACGGCCGGCTGCTCACCGCGTGGTCGACGGCCGGCGTGCTCGGGCCGATCGTCGTCGCCAACATGCGCGACGCGCGCATCGCCGCCGGCATCGCGCGGGACCAGGTCTATCCGCCGATCTACTGGACCCTGGCGGCGATGCTGGCGATCGGCTTCGTCGCCAACCTGTTCGTGCGGCCCGTCGCGCCGCGCTTCCACATGGCCGAGGAGGATGCGCCCGCGCTCGAGATCGCGGCCGACGCAATGTCTAGCCCATCGTCCGTCGTGGCCGGGCCGAAGGCGCTCGACGTAAAAGTCCTGCTCGCCTGGGCGGCGGTCTGCGTGCCGATCGCCTGGGGCGTGTGGATGACGCTGGCCAAGGCAGTCATCCTGCTGAAGTGAGGCGTTACTTCGGCTTGACGAACTTCAGCGTCATGCGATCGCTCTCGCCGATCGCGGCGTAGCGGGCGCGGTCCGTGTCGCCCTCGGCGTAGGAAGGCGGCAGCGTCCAGACGCCCTTCGGGTAATCGTGCGTGTCCTTGCGGTTGGCGTTGACCTCGCTCGACCCGGCGAAGCGGAAGCCGGCCTTCTCCGCCAGCGCGCGCACGGTCGAGACCTTCATGTAGCCGCTGGTTCGTTCCTTGGCGGTGTCCATGCCTTCGGGCAGGCGATGATCCTCGATGCCGAGCACGCCGCCGGGTTTCAGCATGGCGAACATCTCCCGGAACGCCGCTTCGGAGTAATCGGCCTTCTCCGGCGCCAGGTAGCCCATCCGCCAATTGTGGACGTTGCGGAAGGTGAGCACGACATCGGCGGTACCCGCCGGCACCTGCGCGCCGCCGAGCACGCTCGGAAAGCCGGTCCGGACGACCTTGCCGTAGAGGGCACTGTCGCTGTCGAGCTTCTTGGCGGAGGCCTCGGCGTATCGGCCCGGGGGCGACGCCGCGATCAGCTTTCCGCCGCCGGCATTGAGGTAAGGCGCCAGGATCTCGGTATACCAACCGCCGAAGGGCCAGATCTCGACGACCGTGTCGCTCGGCTTGACGCCGAAGAAGGCGAGCGTCTCGGCCGGATGCCGATCCTTGTCGCGCGCGACGTTGGCCGGCGTCCGTGTCGGTGCAGCGACGGCCGCGGCCAGGCTGCGGGACGGTGCCTGGGCGGGGGCGGTCACGATCGGCGCCAGGGCAACCGCAACCGCCAGCATCGTCTTGCGCATCATCACTCTCCCGTTTCGCGGGGAAAGTAGCCGAAGCGCCGTCGGACGGCCAGTCCCGCCGCCTGCGATCAGCCGGGGGCGAGCGCCTTCTGGCTGACGGCGGTGGCGCGCAGGTTCTTCACCTGATCGGCCGTCACCGGACCGGACGCGGTGTTGCCGAAGCTCGTCCTGATATAGTTGGTCACCGCCGCGACCTGGGCGTCGTTGAGCTCGGAGAAGGACGGCATCGCCTTCTGCCCGCGCAGGATGACGACGACCGGGTACAGCCCCGCCTTCAGCTTGGCGTTGCTGGCAAGTGCAGGATAAGCGCCGGCGCCTACCGCGCCCTTGCCACCGGGCATGTGGCAACCCTGGCAGATATGCTCGTAGAGGTCCTGGCCGCTCTCATAGCTGTAGGTGCTGCGGCGCTGGGCGACTGCGGTGGTCGCGAGGCCGATCGCCAGGGCGATGCCGCCCACCCAGCACAGTCGCCGTGCATGCGTCTTGATGGTCATGTGATTCACCTCAGCCCTGCACGACACGTTGATGGAGACGCTTGATCGCGTCGAGCGAGGACAGGACCGCGCCCTCCTGCCACGCCGGAATCATCGATACATGCTCGCCGGCCAGCATGATCCGCCCGTCGATCGCGCAGATGTCGTTATAGTGGGCGGCCCGGCTCTCCTCCGTCCAAGAACCCGCGCAGCCGAGCGTCCACGGCACGCGGTGCCAGGCGACGGTTGCCCCGGTCTCGAACTCCTTGCGATATTGCGGGTGGATGTTGGCGCCATATTCGACCGCCTTGGCGATCCGCTGCTCGGGCGACAGCGACGTGAACTCCACCGCATCGGACCCGAAATTGTAGAGGCCGAGCAGCACGCCCTTGCCGCGCTTGAAAAAGTCGGTGCTCGGATAGCTGATCATCCGGCTCGGCTGGTCGGTATAGGTGATGCCGCCGTAGATACCCTCGTCCTCCTCCCAGAAGCGCCGCTTCATCTGGAGGCCGACCTTGCACGATGCGGCGTAGGGCAGAGAGTCGATCGCCGCCTTCATCGGCGTGCCGACGTTGATCGGGATCTGGCTCAGCACCGATGCCGGGATCGTGCAGATGCACCAGTCGGCCCGTGCCGTCTGCGGCGCGCCGCCCTTCTCCGTGTCGACGAAGGTGGCGGTGACGCCGCTTTCGTCCTGCTGGATCCGCGTGACCTTGGCATTGTAGCGGATCACGCCTTCCAGTGCCTTGCCGAAGGCGCGGCCGATCATGCCCATGCCGCCGACCGGCTGGAACATGGTCTGCTGGACGTCGAACGAATTGGCGGCGGACAGGCCGCGCCACAGCCCGGACTTGAGAATGTCGGGAAGGGCCACCGGATCGGTCGGCGTCGGCACCGCATCGAGTCCGCCGCCCGGCGGGTGATCGAAGCCGCGTCGGTCGCTGCTCTCGAGGTTCTTGGTGTAGCGGTAGTTCTTGTCGAGCGCGCCCCACGACTTGAGCGACTGGAGCAGGACCTCCTGGTCCTCCTTCGTCACCGCCTGGTCGAGCTTGTTCTGCTGCACGCTCTTGGCCAGGAGCTCGGCGATACCGCCTTCATAGTCCGCCTTGACCGCGCGGTAGGGCTGCGGCTTGCCGCCGAAGGCCGTCGTCGAATGGACATAGGCGGCGTAGTTGATTTGGACGAACGGCTCCATCGTCACGCCCAGCATCTGCGCATAGTGCAGGATGCCCTTGTGGTGGTGCGGGATCCGCCAGGGGCCGGGATTGAGGTACAGTCCCTTGTCGAAGCCGACTTTCTGCGTGAAGCCGCCCAGCTCGGTGTAGGTGTCGCCACCGTAGAGCGACCAGTTCCGCCCGCCGGAGCGGTTCTGATATTCGAGGATCTGGACCTTGTAGCCGGCCTTTCGGAGTTCGTAGGCGGCGACCATCCCGGCGAGGCCGGAACCCAGGATCAGCACGGATGCGCCCTTGGGCGCGCCCTTCAGCTCGATCGGCTTGGTGAAGGTGGAATCGGCTGCATAGGCCATGGAAGCCATGGCCTCGTACATCACCGCCGTGCCGGCCATTTTTCCGATCAGGGCGAACAATGCGCGTCGGTTCATTTGCGCGGATGCAATATCGCTCACTCGAACTACCCCCTTACGCCTTTCGTGTGGGGCTCCGCTCCTAGTGAGCATCTTCTCCGGTCGGTGCCGACCAGGGAGGCTCTTCTCGCGCCGTCTCTCGGCTTGGACAGTAGGTAGATCAGGGATTTGAAAGGCTGGCAACGGCGAAAAAGCGGCCATCCGCACGCACTGCGCAGGACGGTGGACATTGGTTTCGTCATAAATCCGTCAGCAGCCCGGCACGAAAGTGTCTCGGACGAAAGCTAGCGCCGGTCCCGTTCAGCGGGGGGATCAGCGATGCAGTACGAAACGGACACGATCGGCTATTCGGACGGCGACACCGACACCAACCGATCCGCCAATCCCACGCTCGCGAGCATGGTCGAGCAGCGTTACTCCCGGCGCCAGGCACTGTTCGGCGGCACCTCCGCCGCGACGATGGCGGTGTTCGGCAGCGCGCTCCTGTCCGCCTGCGGCGGCGACGATGACGGCGAGGGCGGCAACGGCGTGCCGACCGTCACCGTCGGGCAGAATCTGCAATCCAGTTCGGGCAAGGTCGTGACGCTGAGCGGCATGGCGATGGACTCGGACGGCAGCATCGCCTCGTCGAGCTGGACGCAACTCTCCGGGCCGACGGTCACGCTGGCGAACGCCGAGAGCAGCGTGGCGACCTTCATCGCGCCTAACGTCACGAGCTCGACGCCGTTGGTGTTCACCTTCACCGCGCGCGACGACAAGGGCGCATCCAACTCCGCCGATGCCACGGTTACCATCGATGCGGCGCGGCTGGATTTCACCGCGGTGCCCAAGAACCTGAACGACGTCGTCACCGTGCCGCAGGGCTATACGGTCACGGTGCTCTACCGCACCGGCGACCCGATCCTCCCCGGCGCGGGCGCCTATGGCAATTCGGGCGGCGACACCAACTTCGCCGCGCGCGCCGGTGACCAACATGACGGCATGTCCTATTTCGGCCTCGGCACCGGCAACGGTCGCGACGACGCCAGCAACACCCGCGGCCTGTTGGCCATGAACCACGAGAACATCGTCCAGCAATACCTCCACCCGAATGGGCCGACGACCAACGGCGGCGTCCGCCCCGAGGCCGAGGCGATCAAGGAAATGGAAGCGCACGGCGTCTCGGTGGTCGAGATCAGCCGCGGCAGCGGCGGATGGACCTATGCGTCGAACAGCGCGCTCAACCGGCGCGTCACGCCGCTGACGCCGACCGTCCTCAACGGGCCTGTGCGCGGCTCCTCCCTGGTCCGCACGCTCTACTCCAAGGATGGCACGGCCGGCCGCGGGACGATCAACAACTGCGCCAACGGCACCATGCCGTGGGGCACCTACCTGACCAACGAGGAGAATTGGGCCGGCTACTTCCGCCGCGACGCCGCCGACACGGCGCGCCGCACGGCCAAGGAACTGACCGCCCTCGCCCGCTACGGCCTGAGCGTGCGGGCCGGCAATTACGGCTGGTCGACCGTGGTGCCCACGGATTCGACCAGCACCAACTTCGCCAAGTGGAACATCACGATCAACCCGGCCGCGCCCGCGGATGGCACCGGCGACTTCCGCAACGAGGCCAACCAGTTCGGCTGGGTGGTCGAGATCGACCCCTATGATCCGACGATCCCGCCGCGCAAGCGCACAGCACTCGGCCGGATGAATCATGAGGGCTGCTGGCCCGGCCGTACCGTCGCCGGCATCCGCCCTGCCTTCTACATGGGCGACGATGCCCAGAACGAATATGTCTACAAGTTCGTGTCGGCGACGCCGTGGGCAGCGGGCGATGCCGCGGCCGCCAACCGCATGGCGATCGGCGACAAATATCTCGATGCCGGCACGCTCTATGTCGCGCGCTTCAACGCCGACGGCAGCGGCGCGTGGCTACCCCTGGTTTTCGGGCAGGGGCCGCTGACGCCGGGCAATCCGATCTACGCCTTCGTCGACCAAGCGGACGTGCTGACCCATTGCCGGCTCGCCGCCGATGCCGTCGGCGCGACCAAGATGGACCGGCCGGAATGGACGGCGATCAACCCCAAGACGGGCGAGATGTACTGCACGCTGACCAACAACAGCTCGCGCACGCCCGCCACGACCGATCCGGCCAATCCGCGCGCCTATACAGATCCGAAGACGTCGGGCGGCGGCACCAACGGCAACGCCAACGGTCACATCATCCGCCTGCGAGAGGCCGGCGATACGACCGAGGCGACCGGCTTCACCTGGGATGTCTATGCCTTCGGCGCGGGATCGGACCTCGACCCGAACAACATCAACCTGTCGGGCCTGGACGCCACCAACGATTTCTCAAGCCCCGACGGCCTGTGGTTCGCGCGGGCGACCAGCATCGCCGGCCAGGCCAATCCGCTGCTGTGGATCGAGACGGACGACGGTGCCTATACCGATGTCACCAACTGCATGCTGCTCGCCGCCATGCCGGGCGTGGTCGGCGACGGCACCACCCGCAACATCACCAACACGATCGGCGGAACCAGCGGCACGCAGACCGCCCGCATCGGCAAGGCGCCCGGCACCGGCCTGCGCCGGTTCCTGGTCGGGCCGAAGGAATGCGAGATCACCGGCATCGATTCGACGCCGGACGGGCGCACGCTCTTCGTCAACATCCAGCATCCGGGCGAGAACGGAACGCCCTCCGCGCCGTCGAGCAACTGGCCCAGCAGCCAGAGCGGTGCGGCGCCCGGCGTGCGTCCACGCTCGGCGACGATCGTGATCACGAAGAACGACGGTGGCGTGATCGGGCTCTGACGCCGCGCTCAGGCCGGATCGGCGGTCCTGGCGACCAGATCCGCGACGTCGAGGGCCGCAATCATCCGGCCGAGCTCGCTGTCGCCGATCGCGTCGGCGGCCTCGGCAAGGGTGGCCCAGCGGCGGCGGCGCTGGGCCTGCTCCGGCCAGTGCGGCAGGATGGTCCGGATTTGGAGCGGGTAGACGATCACCGGCCATCCTCCGACGCCTCGGCCGGGCTTGGCGCTGGCGGTCAGCCGCGCCATTTCCGTGTCACCGGCAACACCGCGGACGCCGGCTTCCTCATAGGCTTCGCGCGCGGCCGACTCCGCCAGTGACAGGCCGCGGACGGGCCAGCCCTTGGGGATGATCCAGCGCCCCGAGCTGCGCGAGGTGATGAGCAGCATGCGGGGCTCGCCGGCCCCGTCCAGCTCGAACGGCAGGGCGGCGACCTGCAACGGCTGCCCGCCGGCGCCGGCTGCGCGATCGTCGATTCCGCAACCTGCCAATGCCAGCAACCTGAACAATGGTCGCACGTTCTGCCCCTTCGTAACGGAACCTTGTCACGTCACCGTCACCATGGCCATGCCACCATGAACGGTCCCGACCAATTGCCAACCATGCAGGATCCGCGCGTGACCTCCCCGAGCGAAGTCGAACTCAAGCTGCAAGCAGGCGCCGACGCCCTCGCGGCGGTCGCCGCGATGCCGGAACTGGCAGGCGCCACGTCGCGGAGCCGCCACCAGGTCTCGGTCTATTTCGACACGCCCGACCAGGATCTGCGCAGCGCCGGCCTGTCGCTCCGCATCCGCCACGCCGACGGCGGCCGGCGACAGACGATGAAGGCGGAGTCGGCGGCGACAGCCGGCCTGTTCGTTCGGCCGGAATGGGAATGCGAGGTCGAAGGTGACACGCCCGATCTCTCCGCTGGGAGCGGCGTGCCGGTGGACTTGCTCGCCGGCAAGCCGGTCGGCGCGCTGCGACAGACCTTCACGGCGGAGGTCACGCGGACGATCTGGGACGTCGCATCCGATGGCGCGGCGATCGAAATGGTGTTCGATGAGGGGCAGGTGACGCTCGGCGACCGCACCGATCCCATCGCGGAATTCGAGCTGGAACTTAAGGAGGGGAGCGCCGCCGCTTTGTTCGCCTTCGCCCGCAGGCTGGCGGCCTGCACGCCGGTGCGGATCGGCGTCCTCACCAAGTCGGAACGCGGTTACCGCCTGATCGATGGCACGGTGGATCGCGCCGCCAAGTCCGAACCGATCGCTCTGTCCGCCGAGATGACCGCGGCCCAGGCGTTCCAGTCGATCGCCCAAGCCTGCCTGCGCCAGTATCGGATCAACGAGGATCTGCTGCTCGCCACGCGCGGCGCGCCGGCGCTGCACCAGGCGCGCGTCGCGCTGCGCCGATTGCGATCCGCTCTGTCGCTGTTCAAGCCCATGCTTCAGGACGACGACTATGGGGACATCCGGCGCGGCCTGCGCGATCTTGCCGGCGGGCTGGGCGACGCGCGCAACCTCGACGTACTGATCGCCCGAACCGCCGATACACCCCTGGCCGATCGGCTGAAGCCTGCCCGCGAGAGCGCCTATGACGAAGTCTGCCGGCTGCTTTCCGACGATGCATCGCGCACGCTTCTGCTGAAGTTGGCGCAATGGATCGCGGTCGGGGACTGGTTTTCGGACGAACGGACCGCGCCGCTGCGTGAGCGCACCGCGGACGTCTTTTCCGCCAAGCTGCTCGACCGCTATCGCAAGCGGCTGAAGCGGGCCGGCAAACGACTGACCCGGATCGACGACGAGGCCCGCCACGAGGTCCGTATCCTGGCCAAGAAGCTGCGTTATGCGGCCGAGTTCTTCGGCGGCCTCTACCGCGACAAGGCGAAACGCCGTCGCCGCAAGACCTTCCTGACGGCCATCGAGAGGCTGCAGGAGCGGCTCGGCGACCTGAACGACCAGGCCGGAGCAGTCGCCGTCCTGCGCCGCGCCGGGATCGACGAAGAGGCCGCTCAGGCGGTCGCCGGGGCCGGCGTCGATCGCGATACGGCGCTCGAACAGGCCGCCGACGCCTACGAATTGCTGATCGACACTAAGCGCTTCTGGCGCTGACCGGGCTGGGCTAGACCGGTGCGATGTCGTTGGTCATGCCCGAACCCGATGCCGACACCATTGCACGCCGGGCAGAGATTGCCGCGGCGCTGCGGGCGATCGTGCCCGGCGAAGGCGTGATCGACGATCCCGACGCGCTGCGGCCCTACGAATCCGATGGCCTGACCGCCTATCGCCAGCCGCCGATGATCGTCGTCCTTCCGGAGACGACGGCGCAGGTCTCCGCCATCCTGCGCTGGTGCCACGCCGAGGGGATCAAGGTCGTTCCCCGCGGGTCGGGGACGTCGCTGTCGGGCGGGGCGCTGCCTTTGGCGGATGGCGTCTTGCTCGGCCTCGCGAAGTTCAACCGCGTGATCGAGATCGACTATGACGACCGGATCGCAATCGTTCAGCCGGGCGTCACCAACCTCGCCGTCACCCGCGCGGTCGAGGAAAGTGGCTTCTATTACGCGCCCGATCCGTCGAGCCAGATCGCCTGTTCGATCGGCGGTAACGTCGCCGAGAATTCGGGCGGGGTGCATTGCCTGAAATACGGCCTCACCACCAACAACGTGCTTGGTGCCGAGATCGTCCTGATGGATGGCGAGGTGATCCGCGTCGGCGGCAAGGCCTTGGACCCGGCGGGGCTCGACCTGATCGGCGTTGTCGTCGGATCGGAAGGGCTGCTGGGCGTCGTGACGGAGGTGACGGTCAGGATCCTGCCCAAGCCGGAGACGGCGCGCGCCCTTCTGATCGGCTTCCCGACCGTGGAGAGCGGCGGTCAGTGCGTCGCCGATGTCATCGCCGCCGGCATCATCCCGGCCGGCATGGAGATGATGGACGCCCCCGCCATCGCGGCGGCGGAGGCGTTCGTGCAGGTCGGCTATCCGCTCGACGTCGCCGCGCTGCTGATCGTCGAGCTCGATGGGCCGGCGGCCGAATGCGACCATCTGATCGAGGAAGTGGCTGGGATTGCGCGCGCCAATGGCGCCACGACGCTGCGCATCTCCCGCGACGAGAACGAACGGATCGGCTTCTGGGCCGGTCGCAAGGCGGCGTTTCCCGCGACCGCCCGGCTGGCCCCCGATTATTACTGCATGGACGGCACCATCCCGCGCCGCTGCCTGCCGCAGGTGCTGGAACGGATCGCCGAACTGTCGGCGCAGTACGGCTTGGGCGTCGCCAACGTCTTCCACGCGGGCGATGGCAACCTCCACCCCTTGATCCTCTACGATGCCAACCGGCCCGGCGAACTCGACCGCGCCGAGGCGTTCGGCAGCGACATATTGCGCCTGTGCGTGGAGATGGGCGGCGTTCTGACCGGCGAGCACGGCGTCGGCGTGGAGAAACGCGACCTGATGCCGATCATGTTCAGCGCGGTCGATCTTGCCCAGCAGCAACAGGTAAAATGCGCCTTCGATCCAAAGCTGCTGCTCAACCCCGGCAAGGTGTTCCCGACGCTGCACCGCTGCGCCGAACTCGGCCGCGTCCACGTCCATGGCGGCAAGGTGCCGTTTCCGGATCTGCCGCGCTTCTGATGATGGATGTCGCCGACATTCTGCGCCCGCGTGACGCGGCGGACCTGTGCGCGGCGGTCACGGACGCGGCCGTCGCAGGGACGCGCCTGGCCATACGGGGCGGCGGCAGCAAGGATGGGGTCGGCGACCGGGTCCGTGGGGTGGTCCGGCTCGACATGACCGGCTTCACCGGCATCGTCGACTATGACCCGGCCGAACTGGTGCTGACCGTCCGCGCCGGCACGCCGCTCGCCGAGGTCGAGGCGCTGGTTGCGGGCGAGGGCCAGATGCTGGCGTTCGAACCGTTCGACCATAGCCCGCTGTTCGGTCGCCCGCGCGGCGCGGCGACGATCGGTGGAGTGGTCGCAGCCGGCGTCGCGGGATCGCAGCGCGTCTCGTCCGGCTCCGCGCGCGATCACCTGCTCGGCTTCACCGCGGTGTCCGGGCGAGGCGAGCTGCTGGTGGCGGGCGCGCGCGTCGTCAAGAACGTCACCGGCTACGATCTGCCGAAGCTGGCGGCAGGCAGCTGGGGACGGCTGTTCGCGATGACCGAGCTGACGCTCAAGGTCCTGCCCTGCCCCCGCGTCCGGGCGACACGGAGGGTCGAGGGGCTGGCTCCGGACGAGGCCGTGAAGGTGATGGCGGCGGCGATGGGGTCGCAGGCCGAAGTCGCCGCCGCCGCGCACATCCCCGGCGCCGAACGAGGCGGGCGATCGGTAACGGCGCTGCGCATCCAGGGATTCGGGCCGTCGGTCACGGCGCGCTGCGCGATGATCGAGACGCTGCTCGGACGCCACGGCCGGGTCGAGGCGCCGGACGACGCCACGGCCGATGCGCTCTGGGCCGCGGTGCGCGATCTCGCGCCGTTGCCGCAGGATGGGCCGCTTTGGCGGGTCAACGTGCCGCCGAGCGGCGCCCCTATCATCCTGGCGGCGATCGAGCCGAGCGGCGCGCAGTGGCTGCTGGATTGGGCAGGCGGGCTGGTCTGGACCACCTTTGGCGGGGATGCTGCCGCGCTCCGCGCCGCAGCCGCACAAGCGGGCGGCCATGCCAAGCTCGTTCGCTCTGGCCCCGGCTACGGCGAAGGCGTGCCGGTATTCCATCCCGCTACGCCCGGCGTCGCCGCGCTGGAGGCCCGCATCCGCCGCGCCTTCGATCCGTTCGGCCTGTTCGAGACCGGGCGCTTCCGGGACACGTACCATGCGGACTGAATTTTCGGCCGAGCAGCTGGCCGATCCGGCGATGGCGACATCGGAGCAAGCGATCCGCAAGTGCGTCCACTGCGGCTTCTGCACGGCCACGTGCCCGACCTACGTCCTGCTCGGCGACGAGCTCGATTCGCCGCGCGGTCGCATCTACCTGATGAAGGACATGCTCGAGAACGAGCGGACGCCGTCGCCGGAAGTGGTCAAGCATATCGACCGCTGCCTGTCCTGCCTGTCGTGCATGACGACCTGCCCGTCCGGCGTGAACTACCTGCACCTCGTCGATCACGCCCGCGCCTATATCGAAGAACGCCATCGCCGGCCGTTGGCGGATCGGCTGTTGCGCAGTGTGCTGGCCGGTGTGCTGCCGCACCCCGCGCGCCTGCGGGTGGCGTTGGCGCTGGCGCGACTGGCCCGTCCGCTCGCACCGCTGGCGGAGCGCTTTGCCGGGTTGAGACCGATTGCGGCGATGCTCGCGCTGGCACCCGGCCGGCTGCCGGCGCGGGCCGCGCAGGTCAATGCGTCGGCTCCGGTCCGGCGGGGGCGGGTGGCGTTGCTGCAAGGCTGTGCCGAGCCGGTGCTCCGCCCCGAGATCCGCGCGGCGACGGTGCGGCTGCTCAACCGCGCCGGGTACGACGTTGTCTTCGCGGCGGGCGAGGGCTGCTGCGGGTCGCTGGTCCGCCACCTCGGCCGCGACGCCGACAGCCTCGATGCGGCGCGCCGCAACGTCGCGGCCTGGGACCGGGAGTTGGCAGGAGAGGGGCTCGACGCGATCATCGTCACCGCCTCCGGCTGCGGCACGACGATCAAGGATTATGGCTTCATGCTTCGCGACGATCCGGCCTTTGCGGACCGGGCCGCGCGCGTGTCGGCGCTAGCGCAGGATATCGGCGAGTTCCTGCTGAAGGCCGATCTGCCCTTCGATCAGGCGCCGCCGCTGACGGTCGCCTGCCAGCCGGCCTGCTCGATCCAGCACGGCCAGAAGCTGGCCGGCGTATCACGGCGCCTGCTGGAGCGGGCCGGGTTCCACGTCCGGACCCCGGCCGAGGTCCATCTGTGCTGCGGATCGGCGGGGACCTACAACATCCTCCAGCCGGAGATTGCCGGACGGCTTGGCGACCGCAAGGTCGCGAACCTCGCCCGACTTGGGGCAGACGTCATCGCGACCGACAATATCGGCTGCGCGGTACAGATCGCCGCCCGTGCCGCGCTTCCCGTGCTGCACGTGGTCGAACTGCTCGATTGGGCGTCCGGCGGCGTGAAGCCGGACGTCCTGGCGCAGATCGAGGGTTCAGCCGAGTCGCCGGCCAAGGCGCACGCTCCGGCGGCCTGACGATCCCGGCGCCGAACGCGCGAGAAACCGTTGCCTTAATGATACACTATAACCGGTTTCTGCGGCATCACATCATGCTGCGGCCTGCGCCTCCTAAGGTTTGGGTGTAATGATATGTTGTACCATTGGGACGTTCGCCGTAGATCCATGGTGACCCGGCGGACCTTGGTAGGTGACTTCATGCGCGTGTTTCTGTCTCTCTCCTCCTCCCTGCTGGCCCTCCTGGCGACGGCCCCGGCGCTGGCCGAAGACGTGGCGCCGCCGACCTCGCCCGATGCGACCCAGCGCGACGATCATCGCGCCTACGCCCCCGACATCGTCGTCAGCGCACCGATCCACCGCGATCGCCAGGATGTTCTGTCCGGCGTGTCGGTGCTCCAGGGCGCGGACCTCGCCCAGGCGATGCGGTCGACGATCGGCGAGACGCTGGCCCAGACGCCGGGCGTGTCCTCAACCTCCTTCGGCCCGAACGCCTCGCGGCCGGTGCTTCGCGGTCTCCAGGGCGAGCGGGTGCGCGTGCTGAGCGACGGGATCGGCGCGATCGACGTGTCGAATACCAGCGTCGACCATGCCGTGGTCATCGATCCGCTGCTGGCGGAGCGGGTCGAGGTGCTGCGTGGGCCGGCGGCTCTGCTCTACGGCTCGTCCGCGATTGGCGGCGTCGTCAACGTCATCGACAAGCGCATCCCGCTCCGCGTTCCGGACGAGCCGATCCACCTCGATGCCATCGCCACCTACGGTTCGGCGGCCGACGAGCGGTCGGTGGGCGGCGCCGTCGACGTGCCGGTCGCGGGCAAGATCGTGCTCCATGCCGACGGCAGCTACCTGAAGTCGAACGACCTGCGCATCGGCGGATCGGTGCTGTCGCGCCGGGCGCGCGCCCAGGCGATCGCCTCGGCGGCGCTACCGCAGGACGACACCGAAGAGCCGATCGACTTTGCCGGCAATGCCGCCTTGCGCGGTCGCCTGCCCAATTCGGCGAGCGAGACCTGGACGGCCGGCGCAGGTGCCGCGATCATCACCGACACGGGCAATCTCGGCTTTGCCTACAGCCACTATGACAGCCTGTACGGCGTGCCGGTGCGCTTCGCGATACTGCCCGGCCAGGAAGAGGAAGCGCCGCGGCTCGACCTGAAGCAGGACCGGCTGGATTTCCGCTCCGAAGTGCAGACCGGCGGCGGCTTTCTCCAGTCGATCCGGGCGCGCGCCGCCTACGCCACTTATCGCCACTTCGAACTTGAGGAATCAGGGGAGGTCGGCACCGCCTTCTACAACAAGGGGATGGAAGGCCGCGTCGAGCTGGTCCAGGCCCGCCGCGGGGCGTGGACCGGGGCCAGCGGCGTTCAGTATTTCTCCCGCGACTTCGACGTCGTTGGCGAGGAGGCGTTCCTGCCGAAGAACGAGAGCACCCAGTTCGGCCTGTTCACCCTGCAGCAGTTCGACTTCGGGCCGCTGCATGTCGAAGGTGGCGGCCGCTACGAACGCTCGCAGCTCGTCGCCAGGCCGGGGGCGGAACAGTCGCAATTCTTCGCCGGACGCCGCAGCTTCGACGCCGTCTCGGCCTCGGCTGGCGCATCATATGGCCTGAACGACAGCTGGCGGATCGGCGCCAACGTGTCGCGTACCGTCCGCGCGCCGTCTGCCGAGGAGCTGTTCTCGGACGGCCCGCATGCCGGCACCCAGGCGTTCGAGGTAGGCAATCCCGATTTCGCGAAGGAGCGTTCGGTGGGCGTGGAGGCGGTGCTGCGCGGCCGCGGCGCCGGCTATTCGTTTGAAGCCTCGGCCTACCACAACTGGTTCAACAACTTCATCTACGAGGATCGGACCGACGAGGTCGAGGACGGCCTGCCGGTCTATCAATTCTCGCAGGCCAAGGCCCGCTACTACGGCTTCGAGGTGCAGGGATCGGCGACGCTCGCGAAGTTCGGTGAGGTATCGCTCGTCGCCGACGCGCTGGCCGATTACGTCCATGCCCGGATCGTCGACTTCGGCCCCGCGCCGCGCATCCCACCGCTCCGCGTGCTGGCCGGGATCGGTGCGACCAGCCCACGGGTCGATGGGCGCGTCGAGGTCGAGTGGAGCGACGACCAGCGCCGCATCACCGCCTTCGAAACGCCGACCGACGACTTCACGCTGGTCAATGCCGAGATCAACATCCGCCCGTGGGGACGCGAGCGGCCGCTCAGCTTCGCGCTGTCTGCCAACAACATCTTCGACGTCGATGCGCGGCGACACGCATCGGTGCTGAAGGACTTCGCCCCCCTTGCCGGACGCGACTTCCGGGTGACCGCGCGCGCCAGCTTCTGAACCCTCGGCAACGCCGATCCGCCATCGTCGAGGCCCCGTGACAGCAGCCGAGCGATCGGCAATACAGGAGGAAGAACAAGCAAGGGGGAGGGGATCGGGGCATGATCCTGGCGCGTCGGGGGAGAGGCGAGCGGTGGCGGTCGGCCATGCTCGGCTGCGCCGCACTGGTCGGCTTCGGATCGTTCGCGGCGGCGCTGCCGGCAGCGCCGGGTAACCCGACCGTGCTGGCGGTGCCGGTCGATTGCGACCGCGCCTGCCTCACCGGCCAGCTCGGGGCAGTCCTCGACGCGATGGTCCGCCACGATCTGACCGGCCTGCCGCTGTCGCCGACGGTTAAGGCGACCGAGAACGGCGTCGCCATGCCGCTTTTTGATGGTTTGTGGCAGTCAGCGGGCGGCCTGGGCCGCTACCGGGTCGACGCAATCGATCCGGAGAGCGGGCAGGCCGGTACGCTGGCGGTGGTCCTGGAAGACGGCAAGCCGGTCTATACTGCGATCAGGATCCGCGTCCGGGAGCAGAAGATCGACGAGATCGAGGTGCTGGCGGTGAGGACCGGGCTGGGTAACGGGCCGACAGCGGGCGCCGCCATGGAGCAGCGCGGTGCTCCGCGTGCGCAGTTCCTGCGAACGGTGCCCGAGAAGGATCGGATGAAGCGGGAGGATCTGACCCGCGTTGCTGACGCTTACTTCGCCAACCTTCAGGCAAGCACCGGGCGGACCTCGGCGCCGTTCGCCAAAACCTGCAACCGCATCGAGAACGGCACGCAGACGACCAACGTCGCGAAACCCCGCGCCGGCCGAGAAGGGTTCGACGTGCTGCAACTCGGCTGCGAGGCGCAGCAGCGCAGCGGCTTCTACCCCTTCGTCACCAGCATCCGCGACCGCCGTTTTCCGCTCGTCGATCGCGAGCGCGGGCTGGTGCTCGCGTTCGGCTATTTCGATCATACCGGCACGGTCGGCGACATGAAGCTGACCAACGGCATGACCGTGCCCGCGCCGTTTCGCTCGCCCCTGACCTTTGCGATCGCCGAGCTGTTCCAGATCGATCGCGGCCGGATCGACCAGGTGGAAGCCGCGCTCGTCACCGTGCCCTACCGCATGCGCGCCGATCACTGGGATCGGCCGGATTGAACCCGCGACGCTTCCTCTTCCTCTCCTCACGACCGGCAGGTGTCCCGATGCTCAAGTATCTCTTCCGCTCCGTTCTCGCCTGCGGCCTTGCCGCGACCGCCATGCCGGTGCTCGCCCAGGGCGCGTGCAGCCGCGCCGATCTCCAGAAGATCGCCGACAGCTATGTCGAGGCGCAGAAGACCGGCGATCCGGGCAAACTGCCGCTCGGCCTGTGGGTGCAATATTATGAGCAGGGCGAGCTTTCGAACTTCTACGAGGGCATCATCTCCAAGCCGCTGAAGGTCGATTTCAGCCGTGCTCTCCTCGACACGCAGGGTTGCGCCGCGTTCGTCGAGGCGGTCGTCGCCGATCCCGCGCACCCCTACGTTCTCGGTATCCGACTCCAGGCGCGGGGCGACTCGGTCAACGAGATCGCCGCGCTCGTGACCGACAAGGACGACTGGCTCTTCAACGCCGCCAACACCCTCAAATATTCACGCGCCGAGAAGTGGACGGAGATACCGGAGGGTGAGCGGGACACGCGCCAGGCGATCAAGGCGGCCGCCGATGCGTATCTGGATTCGTTCAACGACAAGAACGTGACCGTGCCGTGGGGCAGTCCGTGCGCGCGGCTCGAGGGCGGGCTCTATACCGCCAAGGGGGCGCCGGGCGTGGTCAGCCCCGAGGATACGTGCAACGTCGGTGTGCCGAGCGGTCAGAAGCTGGTCGATCGCAGCTATGTGATCGACGAGGCGCTGGGGGCGGTCAGCGTGTTCCTGACCTTCGGCAACAATCAGTTGCCCGATGCCCACACCTTCCGGGTCGAGAAGGGCAAGATCCGCTACGTCCACACCGTCACCGTCTGCAAGACGTTCAACTGCGGCTTCAAGGTGCCCGAGCAGCTCCAGACATCGGCCAAGTGACGAGCGGAGCCGCACGATAGTTTGTTCGCTCCCTCCGCGCCCGCACCCGCTATAGCAGCGCGGTGGGACGGCCCCTTGTGCCGGGGCCGGGAAGGAGCGACGTGTGGCGGAGCGGTTCGATTATGTCATCGTGGGGGCCGGATCGGCCGGCTGCGTGCTCGCCAACCGGCTGACCGAGGATCCGGCGGTCAAGGTGCTGCTGCTGGAGGCGGGAGGCGCCGACAACCAGTTCTTCTACAAGCTCGCGCTCGGCTTCCACAGCTGGCGCTATCCCGAGACGAGCTGGGCCTATGAGAGCGAGCCGGAGCCGCACTTGAACGGCCGCCGCCTGGCGCTGCCGCGCGGCAAGGTGCTGGGCGGATCCTCGACGATCAACGGCATGCTCTATTCGCGCGGCCATCCGGGCGACTACGACCACTGGCGCCAGCTCGGCTGCGAGGGGTGGAGCTATGCCGACGTGCTCCCGTACTTCAAGCGATCGGAGAGCAACTGGCGCGGCGAGGGAACATATCATGGCGGCTCGGGGCCGCTCCAGGTCAGCCGCATCGACACGCGCAAGCTGCTCCACGATCCGGTGATGGCGGCGGCGCGCGCGCGCGGCTACCCGATTACCGACGATCATCACGGCCGCATCCACGAAGGCTTCGGCCCCGGCGACACGACGACCACCCGACGCGGCCGCCGCTCGAGCGCATCGCGTGCCTATCTCGATCCGATCCGCAGCCGGTCCAACCTAACGATCACGACGCGCTCCTATGCGACGCGGCTGATCCTCGAGGGGCAGCGCGCGCGCGGCGTCGAATATGTCCGCGACGGCAAGTCGCACAGCGTCCATGCCGAACGGGAGGTGATCCTCACCGGCGGCGTCTACAACTCGCCGCAGCTGCTGATGCTGTCCGGAATTGGCCCGGCCGATCATCTGCTCGGGCTCGGCATCGAGCCGGTCGTCGACCTGCCCGGCGTCGGCCGCAACCTCTCCGAACATGCCGGCTACTGGCTGGAATACGACACCAGGGAGCCCGTGACGCTGCTCAACGAACTGCGTGTCGACAAGCTCGCCGTGTCGCTGGCGCGATGGGCCCTGTTCGGCACGGGCACGCTCGCCTCGCAGTCGAACAGCGCCCATGCCGAGGTGCGCTCTGCCCCCGGCCTCGATCAGCCGGATCTGCAGATCTACTTCAACCCGGTCCGCGCCGATGCGAAGCCGTGGTTCCCCGGCATCGGCAAACGGCAGGAGCACCGCATCTCGGCGGTGGTCTGCCTGCTTCAGCCCGAAAGCCGCGGCTGGATGGAACTGCGCTCGGCCGATCCCGCGGACAAGCCGCGCATCACGCTCAACATCATGGCCACGCGCCGCGACGCCGATGCGCTGGTCCGCGGGGTGAAGCTAGTCCGCGATCTCTACGCGACGGAGCCGCTCAAGAGCCTCGTCGCGCGTGAGGTGACGCCCGGCGCGTCGGTGGCCACCGACGCGGAGATCGAAGCCTACCTGCGCACGATGCTGATCACGACCCACCATTCGGTGGGTACCTGCGCGATGGGCCATGGCTCCAATGCGGTGGTCGATCCGCAGCTGCGGGTCCGCGGCGTCGAGGGGCTGCGGGTGTGCGACGCGTCGATCATGCCGACCGTGCCGGGCGGCAACACCAACGCGCCCGCGATCATGGTCGGCGAGAAGGCTGCAGACCTGATCCGCGGTCAGCAGCTGCCCCGCGCCGAAGTGCCCGAGTTCGCGCTCGCCTGAGCGCTGCGGTCAGGAGACCAGGTAGAAGCGGAAGATCGAATGGTCGGGGTTCGATCGCCGTTCGCCCGCGCCGAGCAGCACCGTGCGCATCAGCCAGTCGTGCGGGCCCGCCGGCACCTTGAAGGTCGGCGTGAAGCGAAAATAAGCGGGCTGCGGCGTCCCGTTCGACACCTGCGCCTCGCCCGGCTTGGCCGGCACCAGGTAACCCTTGTTGCTGATGTAGATCTTTGCGCCGTCGTCGGTTTCGAGCAGGTAGTGCGAGTTGATCTCGATCACCCCGTCCGGCCGGACGACGGCGAAGTCGGCGCCGCTGTTCGGCACGACATGGCCCTGGAGCCGAGGTCCGGAAATGCGCCCGCCGATCGTCGGCGTGTAGCCCTGGCTGTGACCGCCTGGCAGCGGGCCGAAGATGCAGCGCTTGTCGTCGAAATCCACGCGGATGTCGAAGGCATGTTCCAGCGAGACGGACAGCGGATCGTACATAAGGCCTCCGAAGGTGGGTGCGGCGGGCATGCAGCGTCGCCGTCTGCCGCGGCCCGCCTAACCGATTGCGGCGGAGGCCGACAACCCGGCTAGGCCTGGTCCGCCCAGCTTGCGGCAAATGCGGGGGCGGCGACGAAGCTCGATGGTTGGGCCGATACAGGCGGCGGATCGATGACGCCTTCGGCGATGTAGCGCATCGCCGAGAGCAGGCCGGACCGCGAGAAGGGCTTGGCGATCACGCCGTGCGCTCCGGCGAAGTCGGCCGGTATCTTGAGCGGGTTGGCGGTCAGGAAGACGATCATCGTGTCCGGCCAGCGGCTGCGGATCAGGGCACAGACATCGAGCCCGTTCGTGCCCTTGGCAAGCTGGAGATCGACGAACGCCAGATCGGGCTGCAATGCCTCGTCTAGCGCCACCACGTCGTGCAGCGACGCGCCTTCGCCGACGACGCGGTGGCCGGTGTCTTCGACCATCGCTTCGATGTCCATGGCCAGCAGGGCCTCGTCCTCGACGACGAGGACGCCGAGCGGCGCCCGCGGATGGTGCGCCATTATGCCTGGACCGGGAAGCTGAGCAGGATCCGGGTTCCCGGGCCCGCGTCCAGCCACTCCACCGTCGCCTGCAACTGCCGCGCAAGCCGGGTGATGAGCATCCGGCCGAGCCCGTCCGGCTCGACCCGATCCGGATCGATGCCGCGCCCGTCGTCGCGGATGTCGATGGTCGCGTGATCGCCGTCGCGCCGGGCGATCAGCCGGATCGTGCCGCCGCGGCCATCGACGAAGGCGTGCTTGACCGAGTTCGTCACGATCTCGTTGAGGATCAGACCGAGAGCGGCGGCCTGGTTCGAGGCGACCTCGACCGGGACGATGTCGGCCTCGAGCCGGATGTCGGTGCGCCCGCTCGATCCGATCACGTCGGAGACGAGGTTTTCGGCGAACGCGCCGACGTCGAACCGGGTGACGTCGTCGGACTGGTAGAGCCGGCGGTGCACGGTCGCAAGCGCATCGATCCGCTCCAGCATCGCTTCCAGCTTGGCCGTGATCGCCGGATCGCCGATGCCGCGCGCCTGGAGGCGGAGCAGCGACCCAATCATCGTCAGGTTGTTCTTCACCCGGTGATCGACTTCGTGGAGCAGCAAGGTCTTGGCGGCGAGGGCCGCTTCGAGGTCCGCGGTGCGGGCGGCGACTTCGCGATCCAGCGCCTGCTTGGCTTCGGCAATGCTTTGCTGGGCCTCGATCCGGTCGCTCACGTCCAGCTGCGATGCGAAGAAGAAGCGGATCTTGCCCGCATCGTCGCGCACGGGGCTCAGGTACAGCGCGTTCCAGAAGGTGGATCCGTCCTTGCGGTAGTTGAGCAGGTCGATGCCGATATCGTCGCCATGTTCGATCGCGGTGCGGACCTCGGTGACGGCGGCGGGGTCGGTGTCCGGACCCTGCAGGAAGCGGCAGTTGCGGCCGATGATCTCGTCTCGGCCATAGCCGGTCAGGTTCTGGAACGCTTCGTTGCAGAAGACGATTGGATTGTCCCGCTGGCCCGGATCGGTGATGACCATCGGCATGCGCGTCGCCCGCACCGCGGCGGCGAACGGATCGGCGCGGCCATGCTGATAATCGAGTATTTCGGTCAGATGCCAGTCGTCGCGCTGCTTCATCGTGCCTCCGGCGAAGGTCGCTCCATTCCGTCCATCCGCCTGTCCAAAACCCATGTCGGCCGGCCGTCGTTCCACCATCCACCTGTCGGCACCCGTCCGCGCGGGCCTGACACGATGGACGCGGAGTATGCGGCAGCGGTGATCCGGTGATCGTCGGGCGCGGAATTGCGGCCCGCCGTCTGCTGGATTCTCGCAGCGATTGCCACCCGGATCGCGCTGATCGACGACCATTTTCGCGAAGCGGTCGTGCCGGCAAGTAAGCGTGGACCGCGCCGGACGGACGACCTAGTTTCCCATCGCCGCCTAGCCAGCGGCGGTCGATGATGGGAGCGGCAGGGGATCGATCCTGCCGCCCGATCGCATGGGGAGGATGAAAGATGCGGCGACTTTTCGGCAATCGATGTCTGACGGCTGTCTCGGTGGCCGGGCTGCTCTGCGTCCTTCCGCCGGTCGCGGCATCGGCGCAGTCCGCGGCACCGTCGCGCAACCAGGCGTTCGCTGCCGTCGCCTCCTTGCCGGACTGGGACGGCACCTGGTCGTCGGTGCGCGGCAAGGATCCGGATCCGGTGCTGACCCCCAAGGGCGCGAAGATGAAGGCTGATTTCGAGGCAGGTCAGGCCCGCGGCGAGAACCTGCAGGTGCCCGCCGCGAACTGCGTTCCCGACGGGATGCCGCGGATCATGCGGCTGTATCCGATCGAGTTCCTGTTCACGCCCGGCCGGGTGACCATCCCGATCGAGACGTACAGCCAGATCCGCCGGATCTATACCGATGGCCGGCCGCTGCCTGAAGATCCGGACCCCGCGTTCAACGGCTCCTCGATCGGGCATTGGGAGGGCGATACGCTGGTCGTCGAAACGGTTGGGCTGAACAACCAGAACAACATCGTCCGGGGCGTGCGCATGACCGACCGGACTCGGATCCAGGAACGAATCCGTCTCGAGAAGCCGGACCTGTTGGTCGATACGGTGACGGTCACCGATCCCGAGATGCTCGCCCAGCCCTGGACCTACCGTCAGGCCTATGAGCGGCACCGCGACTGGGACATGCGCGAATATATCTGCACCGAGAACAACCACGATGCCGCCGACGAGGCTGGGCGACCCTCGCTCAGCCTCGATCCGAACTGATCCGACGTCCGGTCAGCTCGGCGTATCGGTGACGATCGTATTGCCCTCGGCATCGACCGGGTTGCGATCGTTCTCCGAGCATTGGAACTCGAGCAGCTTGCCGTTGCGGTCGCGCGTATACGGGACGACGGCCTTGAACGGCTCTTCGAGAGCGTCGGGATCGTCGATCGTCATCTCGTTCAGCAGCGTGTTCGGATCGCCGGCCTTCAGGTGAATGCGCTCGGTGATGCGCATCTTCGGCGAATGGTGCATGCCGGGGGCGAGCTCGAGCGAATCCTTGATCGCGATGGTGTCGACGACCAGCGTGTCGCCCTCCCAGTGCCCTGTCGCATGGCCGAAATAGCCGGGATCGGGATCCTCCGGATGCTGACGGCCATCGGTCCAGATGGTGCGGGTCTGCATCCACGCCTCCTGGTTGATCGTGACCCGCCCCGGCGTGAACAGGAACTCGTATGGATATTGCGGCAGCTGCATGATCCCGGGCAGGCCGGGCGGTGCGCAGTTCGAGGTGGTCTTCTTCACGAGGCCGTTATTTTTCAGCATGGCCGCCTGCCACGCCTCATAGTCCGCCTTGTACTTGCCCTTCAGCTTCGGCTTCGGCGGCGGGGCAGGCTTGGCGCCGGCCGTTGCCGGGGCGAAGGTGCGGAACCAGAT
>Ga0160473_100179_pt1 | contig 58978 bp, 40 predicted proteins | sample HID1975I_E11MG_FD_108217 | JGI IMG/M metagenome (GOLD analysis project Ga0160473, IMG submission 108217) | Enriched soil microbial communities from UW Madison campus, WI, USA - HID1975I_E11 MG | ecosystem: Environmental > Terrestrial > Soil > Unclassified | place: USA: Madison, Wisconsin... | reverse complement strand
CGCGCCTTGCACCGACCCCTCCGGGGCCCGCGTGAGTCGGCCATGGATGGCCGGCGTTCGGTGACTGAGTACAGGGACGTACGCCGGAACCGACACGCGGGCCCCGGAGGGGTCGGGGCCCGTGACGTAAGCCGACAAAAGCTACCGCCCAGTGCACGCAGTTCGCGCAAAAACAAAAACGCCGGCATTAGCCGGCGTTCCAGAAAACCCTCAACTCAGCTTCATTTCTTCTTGCTGATGAGGAAGTCTTCGACCTTCTTGCCCTTGGCCGTCAGCGCCGCCATCCAGCGCGGCTGCTTGCCTCGGCCGGTCCAGGTTTCCTTGGCATTGGCCGGATTACGATACTTCGGCGCAACCTTGCCGAGCTTGCGGCCGGCGCGCGAAGACGTCTTGGCCACCTTGGCGCGACCGGAAGCCGCCGGCGCCGCACCACCAAACAATTCCTCGACCGTATAACCCTCGGCCTTGGCCGCACGCGTCAACTGGGCCCGCACCTTGGCGATCGGGGTGCGCTTGGCGACAACGCTCTGGCGCTTCTTCGCGTTCTTGATCAGTACGTCCAACTGTTTGGCCGACAGGCCGGTGAGATCGATCGACATTGCAACTCCGGATGCTATGGGAAGGGTCGGCCCCGTCCTGGGTCCTTGCAGTCGATAATAGGGTCTGCGTATTCGCGTTTACAAATCCGCCCCAAAATGGGGCGGATTTCCTTCGACATAATCCGGCAATAATCGCTCAGCCGGAAACGCGTGAAAGCAGCGTGGCCTTGTCGAGGTTTTCGGCTTCCGCCGCGTGGCGCGCCCGATACTCGAACGTGCCCGCAGCCAGGCCACGCTCCGATACCACGATGCGGTGCGGAATGCCGATCAGCTCGATATCGGCGAACATCGCGCCCGGGCGCAGGCCGCGATCGTCCAATACGCTGTCGATGCCGGCCGCCTGCAGTTCCACCAGCAACGCTTCGGCCGCGGCGGTGACCTGCGGGTCGTTCTTCGGATTGATCATGCACACCACGGCCTGCCACGGCGCCATCGGCACCGGCCAGACAATGCCCGCGGCGTCGTGGTTCTGCTCGATCGCCGCCGCCACGATGCGCGAGACGCCAATGCCATAGCAGCCCATGCTCGGCGTGGCGGCCTTGCCGTTCTCGTCGAGCACCGAGGCCTTCAGCGCTTCGGCGTACTTGCGGCCCAACTGGAACACATGCCCCACTTCGATGCCGCGGGCAATACGGATCTCGCCGCCATCGGCGGCGCGGTCGCCGGCGACCACGTTGCGGATGTCGGCCACCACGTCCGGCTCGCCCAGGTCGCGACCCCAGTTCACGCCGGCCAGATGGAACCCGGCCTCGTTGGCGCCCACCACGAAATCGGCCATGGCGGCGACTTCGCGATCGGCCACGATGCGGATGGCCTTGCGCGCATTGAGCGGGCCGAGGAAGCCCGGCTCGCTGCCCAGGTATTCGGCAATCTCGCCTTCGTTGGCCAGGCGGTAGGCGCCCAGGCCGGCGACCTTGCCCAGCTTGATCTCGTTCACGGCATGGTCGCCGCGCACCAGCGCCAGCGCGAACTGGCCATCCTCGCCCACCACCGCCACCGTCTTTACCGTGTGCTGCAGGGCGACGCCCATCAGCGCGGCCACGTCCTCGCAGGTCTTCTGCGTCGGGGTGTCGATCTTGCGCAGCGCTTCGGCCGCGGGCGCACGCGGCGCCGGTTCGGCGGCGACGGCGGCTTCGACGTTGGCGGCGTAATCCGAGCCGGTGGAGAACGCCAGGGCGTCTTCGCCCGAGTCGGCGATCACATGGAATTCCTGCGAGGCGTCACCGCCGATCGCGCCGGAGTCGGCCTGCACCGCGCGGAACTCCAGGCCCAACCGGGTGAAGATCCGGCTGTAGGCCGCCTTCATGTTCTCGTACTCGCGCACCAGGTCGGCGTCGGTGAGGTGGAACGAGTAGGCGTCCTTCATCAGGAACTCGCGCGCGCGCATCACGCCGAAGCGCGGGCGGATTTCGTCGCGGAACTTGGTCTGGATCTGGTAGAAGTTCACCGGCAGCTGCTTGTAGCTGCTCAGTTCCTGCCGCGCGTAGTCGGTGATGGCTTCTTCAGCCGTCGGCGAATAGCAGTAGTCGGCCTGCTTGCGATCCTTGATCTTCAGCAGCTGTGCGCCGAATTTCTCCCAGCGCCCGCTTTCTTCCCACAGCTCGCGCGGCTGGATCGTCGGCAGCAGCAGTTCCACCGCGCCGGCGCGGTTCATTTCCTCGCGCACCACGGCTTCCACCTTGCGCAGCACCCGCAGGCCCAGCGGCGACCAGGTGTACAGGCCGGCAGCCAGTTTGCGGATCATGCCGGCGCGCATCATCAGCTGGTGGCTGACCAGCTCGGCGTCGGCCGGGGTTTCCTTGGTAGTGCGGAGGTGGAACTGGGACAGGCGCATCGGCGGGTTCGCAGGGGCGGAAAGCCGCTATTTTGCCCTTCCTCGCCGTCGAAAGGGGACGGCAGGCGGCCGGTGCGTTGCGCCACCGGCCGCCCGATGGCTTCAACCGCCGTTGCGCGGGCAGTAGGCCTTGACCGCCGCATCGGCGAGATTGCGCTGCACTTCGCGCTGGTCCGGGTCCAGCGGCGTGTCCGGCTTGCCGTCGCCATCGGTGTCGAGCATGGCCGGCCGGTTGTCGCTGAGCGTCTTCAGGTTCTGCCGCGCCTGCGTGCACTGCGGCGACTCCTTGGGCGCGCCTTCGCCGTCTTCGGCCGGCCCCACGGCGCCGGCATTGTCGATCCGGCGCGATTCGTACTTCTGGCCCGCCGGTGGGCTTTCGGAATAGTGGGTGACGCCGTTGGCGTCCTTCCATTTGTACAGGTCGGCAGCGCCGGCAGTGCCGGCAAGCAGCAACAGGCCGAGCAGGCCGGTCGTGGATCGCATGATGGTGTATCCCCAAGGGTGAATCCCCCCCGCGATTGCAGCACCCATGGGCCGCAGTGACAAGTCGCCGCCGTCGCCGGGCTGGACCGGCCGCGCCGGCCCGCGGCCGATGCCCGCGCCGGGTTCGCCCTGGCCGCCGACTGCCTCTAAACTGGCGGGATGGAACAATCCCGCCCACCGCCGCGTTCGCGCACCATCTATCTGCTGCCGAACCTGTTCACCACTGCCGGCCTGTTTTCCGGCTTCTACGCGATCATCGCCGCGGCCAATGGCGAGTTCGTCCAGGCCAGCATCGCCGTGTTCGTGGCCGCGATCATGGACGGGCTGGACGGCCGCGTGGCCCGGCTGACCGGCACCAGCAGCGAGTTCGGCGTGCAGTACGACTCCCTGGCCGATCTGGTCAGCTTCGGCATGGCGCCGGCGCTGGTGATGTACCACTGGTCGCTGTCGGCGCTGAAGTTCGATGGCAACGTGCTGGGCCGGGTGGGGTGGGCTGCCGCTTTTCTGTATGCCGCGTGCGCCGCGCTGCGCCTGGCGCGCTTCAACACCCAGGTGGGGGTGGTCGACAAGCGCTGGTTCATCGGCCTGGCCAGCCCGGCCGCGGCCGGCCTGATGATGTCCTTCGTCTGGGCCTTTGCCGACGGCACCCTGGGCTGGAGCGGGGATGAGCTGCGCTATGTCGCGCTGGGCGTGACCTTGCTGGCCGCCTTGCTGATGGTCAGCCGCATCCGCTTCTGGAGCTTCAAGGGCGGCGACAAGGGCCCGCGCGCCGACCGCGTGCGCTTCCTGCAGCTGGCCATGGTCGCCATCGTGCTCGCCGTGGTGTTCATCGACCCGGGTCGCACCTTGTTCGCGATCGGCGTGGTGTACGCGCTGTCCGGCCCCGGCCTGTGGCTGTGGCGCCGCTGGCGCAAGGCGCCTGAGTCGGCCGCATGAGCGAGGCCGCCGGCATGCCGTGGTCGAGCGAGCAGCTGTCCTGGCTGCAGGCGCTGGGCCATGTCGTGTACCTGGACCGCGATGCGCAGGTCGAGGCCCCGCCGGCCGTGGTCGAAGCCGCGCCAGTGATGGCCGCGCCGGCCGCTGCGCCGCGCGCCGAACCGAGCATCGCGCCGCCGCGCCGGCACGCGCCTGCGGCCCCGGATACCACCGCGCCGACTGTCGCGGGGCAAGAAATGCCGACGGCCGCCATCGCGCGCCGGCCCCGTGCCGGCCTGCCGGATCGTTTGCAGATTGCCTTGCTGCGCGCCTCGGGCCTCAATCCGAACGATCCCGCCACGCAGACGCTGATGGCGACCTGGCCGCTGGCCGAGCTGCGTGGCAATCCGCGCGCCAAGCGTGCGTTGTGGCCGCAGTTGCGCGCCTTGCGCCGCCGGGGCAGGACGCCGTCATGAGCGCGGTTGCCGCGCCGGCCCCGTTCTCCTTGCGCCCCATGCGCGAGGAAGACATCGATGCGGTGATGGAGGTCGAGCGTCGCGCCTATCCGTTTCCGTGGACGCGCGGCATCTTCCGCGACTGCCTGCATGCCGGCTATCCCGGGCGGGTGATGGAGCAGGGCGGCAGCCTGATCGGCTACGGCATGCTCAGCCTGGCCTCCGATGAAGCACACATCCTCAATATCTGCGTCGATCCGTCACTGCAATCGCGCGGGCATGGCCGCATGCTCCTGCGCGCGCTGGTGAAGCTGGCCTGCGAGCGCGGTGCGCGGCGTGTGTTCCTGGAAGTGCGCCCGTCCAATGGCGCTGCGGTGGCGCTGTATCACTCCGAAGGCTTCAATGAGATTGGCCGCCGGCCGCGCTACTACCCCGCGCAGAATGGACGGGAGGATGCGCTGGTGATGGCGATGGAGCTGTCGTTCGAAGGCTTCGTCTGAGTTTCCGGCCGGGCCTTGGGTCCGGCTGCGCGCTCAAGCCGCCCCGCAGTAGAACGCCGCTGTTTCCAGCGGCGTTCGGTGACCCTCAGAGCTTGGCGCGCTGGTGGCGCAGGCCATCGAGCTGGGTGGTCCAGTCGATCAGTCGCACTCGCTCCTGCTCGACCACCGCAGCCGGCACCTTGTCGGTGAACTTGGCCAGCTTGGCTTCGCTCTTTTCCTTCTCGCCAGCGACGCGCGCGATTTCCTTGTCCAGGCGCGTACGCTCGGCATCGAGGTCGACCAGACCTTCCAGCGGCACCAGCAGCTTCAGCTCGCCGACAATCGCCGCGGCTGTGGCCGGGGCTTCCTGGCCGGCGTCCAGCCAGTCGATCGAAGCCAGGCGCAGCAGGAACTTCAGCGGCGAGGCGAAGCGCGCCACGCGCACGCGGTCGGCGTCCTGGCCCGCCTGCAACAACAGGCCGACCTGCTTGGACGGCGGCACGTTGAGCTCGCTGCGCACGCGGCGCAGCGCCGACACCATGGCCTTGAACCATTCGATGTCGGTTTCGGCGCCGGCGTAGTCCTGGCCGGCGAAGTCTTCCGGCTGCGGATAAGGCTGCAGCGACAGCGTGGTGCCGCTGTGGCCCAGGCGCGGTGCGACCTGCTGCCACAGCTCCTCGGTCACGAACGGAATCAGCGGGTGCAGCAGGCGCAGCAGCTGTTCCAGCACATACAACAAGGTGTGGCGCGTGCTCTGTGAGGCAGCGGCATCGTCGCCGGCCAGCGCGGGCTTGGCCAGTTCGACGAACCAGTCGCAGAACTCGTTCCAGGCAAATTCGTACAGCGCCTGGGCCAGCAGGTCGAAGCGATACTCGGCGAATTGCGTGCGCGCTTCGGCGCTGACCTTGGCCAAGCGGGCCAGGATCCATTTCTCCGCATCGGTGACCGGCTTCGGCGCGCCCTGGAACTGCGCGCCCTCGGTGTTCATCAGCACGAAGCGGCTGGCATTCCACAGCTTGTTGCAGAAATTCTTGTAGCCCTCTGCGCGCGACATGTCGAACTTGATGTCGCGCCCGTGCGTGGCCAGCGCGGCGATGGTGAAGCGCAGCGCGTCGGCACCGTGGGCGATGATGCCTTCGGGGAATTCCTTGCGCGTGGCCTTTTCGATCTTCTCGGCCATGCGCGGCTGCATCAGCCCGGTGGTGCGCTTGGCGACCAGGTCGTCGATGGAAATGCCGTCGATGATGTCCAGCGGGTCGAGCACGTTGCCCTTGGACTTGGACATCTTCTGGCCCTGCGCATCGCGGATCAGGCCGGTGATGTAAACGTCGCGGAACGGCACCTTGCCGGTGAAGCTGTCGGTGGCCATGATCATCCGCGCCACCCAGAAGAAGATGATGTCGAAACCGGTGACCAGCACCGAGGACGGCAGGTAGCGCTGGAAGCCGCGCTCATCCATCGCCGCTTCGTTCGGCCAGCCCAGGGTGGAGAACGGCCACAGCTGGGAGGAGAACCAGGTTTCCAGCACGTCGCTGTCCTGGGTCAGCACCACGTCGGTGCCGATGCCGGCGTTGGCGCGTGCCTGGGCCTCGTCGCGGCCGACGTAGCACTTGCCCTGGGCATCGAACCACGCCGGAATGCGATGGCCCCACCACAGCTGGCGGCTGATGCACCAATCCTGGATGTTCTCCATCCAGTGGCGATAGGTATTGATCCAGTTCGGCGGGACGAACTTCACTTCGCCCGACTCGACCAGCGCCAGGCCGCGCTGGGCCAGCCCGTCCATCTTCACGAACCACTGGTCGGTGAGGTACGGCTCGATCACCTGGCCGGTGCGATCACCGCGCGGCACCTGCAGCTTGTGCGGCTTGGCTTCCACCAGCAGGCCCAGTTCTTCCAGTTCGGCCAGCACCTGTTTGCGCGCCTCGTAGCGGTCCAGCCCGCGGAAGCGTTCCGGCGCGTTGTCGTTGATCGCCGCCACCGGGGTGAACAGGTTGATCAGCGGCAGATCGTGGCGCAGGCCGACCTGGTAATCGTTGAAATCGTGCGCCGGGGTCACCTTGACCACGCCGGTGCCGAACGCCCGGTCCACGTAGTCATCGCCGACGACCGGCACGCGACGGCCGGTCAACGGCAGGGTCACGGTCTTGCCGATCAGATGCGCGTAGCGCGCGTCTTCCGGATGCACCATCACCGCGGTATCGCCAAGCAGGGTTTCCGGGCGCGTGGTGGCGACGACCAGGTAGTGGCGCGTTTCGCGGCCGATCTCGTTGCCGTCGGCGTCGATTTCCACGTGCTCGTAGCTGGCGCCCTCGTCCAGCGCGTAGCGGATCGACCACAGGAAGCCGTCTTCCTCGACGCTCTCCACTTCCAGGTCGGAGATGGCGGTCTTCAGCACCGGATCCCAGTTGACCAGGCGCTGGCCGCGGTAGATCAGCCCCTGCTCGTACCAGCGCACGAACGCTTCAGTGACCGCGGCCGAGGGCTGCGGGTCCATGGTGAAGGTGCTGCGCGACCAGTCCGCCGAGGTGCCGATGCGGCGCATCTGCCGCTCGATGACATCACCGGAGTGCTGCTTCCATTCCCAGACCTTGTTGATGAAACCTTCGCGGCCCAGGGAATCGCGCGTCTCACCGTTGCCTTCCAGCTGCAGGTTGCGGCTGACCACCATCTCGGTGGCGATGCCGGCGTGGTCCGTACCCACCTGCCACAGCGTGTCGTAGCCGCGCATGCGGTGGTAGCGCACCAGCGCATCCATCAGCGTCTGCTGGAAGGCATGGCCCATGTGCAGCGTGCCGGTGACGTTCGGCGGCGGCAGCAGGATCGTGTACGGCTCGCCCTGGCCGGACGGCTTGAAATGGCCGGCCTTCTCCCATTCGGCGTACAGGCGCGATTCGAAGGATTTGGGGTCGTAGCTGGAGGCGAGGGACATAAGGGCCGGACGTCGTGGTTCGAGAGGGGGTGGGGCGATGCGGCGTGCCGCCGATTACATGTCGTACTTGTTGAGTTCCAGGCCCATGGCCTTGTACTGCTTCCAGCGTTCGCGCAACGGTTCGCGCGCTGCCGGGTCGGCCGGCACCACTTCCAGTACGCGCTCGCAGGCGCCTTGCCAGGCGGCATCACGCAGGTTGATCACCAGCGGACGCGAGGGCGTGTCGCTGTCCGGGGTGGCCAGCAGCACCGGGGTTTCTTCGTCGTCTTCGTCGCTGCCGGCAATCTGGTGCGGGATGTAGGCATCGGCATCGAACGACCACAGCAGGTCATCGAGCTCCTCGGCCTGGGCCTGGTCGCGGGCCAGGATCAGCGTGGACTGGTTGCTGTCATAGGCCTTGCGGGCGAGTTCGCAGACCAGCTTCAGCGGCTCGGTGAGAAAGCGCGGCTTGGCGATCAGGTAGAAGTCGGCGCGAGGCATGGCAGGGGCGTGATCCAGAGGAGGGGCAGCAAAGCGGAAGGCAAAGGCAGGGCCGCCAGTGGCGACCCTGCCAGCCAGGGTCAGGCGAGGGCGGTGACGCGGTCCAGCAGCCACTGCGTCAGCAGGCCGACCGGGCGACCGGTGGCCATGCCGCGCTTGCCTTCGTCGCTGGCCACGCCGGCGATGTCCAGGTGAGCCCAGCGCTGGTTTTCGGTGAAGCGCGACAGGAAGCAACCGGCGGTGATCGCACCGGCCCAGCGGCCGCCGATGTTGTAGACGTCGGCGAAGCTCGAATCGAGCATGCCCTGGTACTCATCCCACAGCGGCAGGCGCCAGGCGCGATCGAACACGTGTTCGCCGGCCGTCAGCAGCTCGGTGGCCAGGTCGTCGTGCTTGCTCATCAGGCCGGCGGTCTGGTGGCCGAGGGCGACCATGCAGGCACCGGTGAGCGTGGCCACGTCGACCAGTGCTTCGGGGTTGAAGCGTTCGGCGTAGGTGAGTGCGTCGCACAGGATCAGGCGGCCTTCGGCGTCGGTGTTGCCGACTTCGATGGTCTTGCCCGACATGCTGGTGATGACATCGGACGGGCGGTAGGCATTGCCGTCGATGGCGTTCTCCACCGCCGGCACGACCACCACCAGGTTCAACGGCAGCTGCGCCTTGACCGTGGCGACGAAGGTGCCGATGACGTTGGCGCCGCCGCACATGTCGTACTTCATTTCCTCGATGCCGCCCTGCGTCTTGAGGTTGACGCCGCCGGTGTCGAAGGTGATGCCCTTGCCGACCAGCACGTAGGGACGGGCGTCGCCGCCGCCGTTCCACTTCAGCACCACCAGCCTGGGCCGGTTGGCCGAGCCGCGGGCCACGGCCAGCAGCGAACCCATGCCGAGCGCTTCCATCTGCTGCTCGTCCAGCACTTCGGCCTCGGCGCCATCATGGGCGGCGGCGAAGGCCAGCGAGGTTTCGGCCAGGTAGGCCGGCGTGCACAGGTTCGGCGGCAGGTTGCCCAGCTCGCGGGCGTGCTCCACGCCAGCGGCGATGGCCTGGCCCTGGGCCAGCGCCTGCGCGTCTTCGCCGCGGATCGACCAGGTCGTCAGGCCCTTGTCGTCGGCCTTCTTCTTGCCGAGCGTGGCGGTGTAGCGGTAGGCCGCATGGTCGGCGGCGATCACCGCCTGGCGGATCGACCAGGCCGCATCGCGACCCTTCACCGGCAACTCGGCCAGGGTGAACAGCGCCTGCGCCACCGGGCCGTTGCGCAGGGCGCGCACGCTGTCGCCGATCGCCTTGAGGTACTGCGGCACCGCGAACTTGGCGGCCTCGCCCAGGCCCACCACCAGCACGCGCGGCGCGGTGACGCCGGGCAGATCGTGCAGCAGGGTGGTGGCGCCGGTCTTGCCGCTGGCATCGCCGCGGGCGAGCAGGGCGGCGATGCGGCCGCCGCTGGCCGCGTCCACCGCCTGGGCGGACGGGGACAGGGTCTGGTCGGCGAAGGCGCCAACCACGATGCAGTCGACGGCCGCAGTGGCCGGGGCGTCGAGGTTCAGGGTGAATTGCAGGGCCATTGAGCAGATTCCGTTGGCAAGTCCGTACAATCGCGGACTGTTTACGCCGACCCGGGTTAGGCTGGCGGCGCCGCGAACGAATCCGAGAGTTTAGCAAGCCACCACCCTATGCCGAAGCTCGACCGATATCTGCTGCGCGACTTCACCCAGAGCTTCCTGGCCACCCTGATCGTGCTGCTGGTGGTCAGCGTGGGCGCGGTGCTGGTGGACATCCTGGGCAATATCGCCGACGGTCGGATCCCGGCGCGGCTGCTGCTGTCCCAGCTGGGGCTGCAGTTCGTGGCCTATCTGCCGCTGATCCTGCCGCTGGCGCTGATGCTCGGCCTGCTGCTGGCCCTGAGCCGGCTGTACCGCGACTCTGAAATGGCGGTCATCACCGCGATCGGCGTGGGGCCGGGCCGGTTGCTGCGGCCGATCATGCTGCTGGCCGCGCCGGTGGTGATCCTGATCGGCGCCTGCTCGCTGTGGCTGGGCCCGCTGGCCTCGCGCACGGCCGAGAAGATGCTCGAGGACGCCAACCGCAGCGTGGTTATCGCCGGCCTGGAAGCCGGGCGCTTCACCCCGTTGTCCGGCGGTGGGGTGGTGTACCTGTCCGAGGTGTCGCCCGATGGCACCCGGTTCGGCAAGATCTTCATGCAGCGCCAGACCGAGCAGCGGGTCGACGTGGCCACCGCCGATACCGGCTCGGTGTTCTTCGAAGGCAAGAAGGATCGTTTCCTGCGCATGGAGAACGGCTACCGGGTCGAAGGCCCGGCCCAGGGCGATGGCCTGGACTATCGCCTGCTGCACTTCGCCCGCAACGAAGTCGCGCTGCCGGACCGCGCACAGGTGCATGACGAGAACGATCCGGAAGTGATGTCCACCCGACGGCTGTTGAGCGATGACCGTCTGGCGGCCCGCGCGCAGTTGAACTGGCGCATCGCGCCGCCGCTGCTGGCCCTGGCCTTCGCGCTGCTGGCCCTGCCGCTGTCGCGCAGCTCGCCGCGCCAGCAGCGTTATGGCCGGATCATGCTGGCCTTCCTCGGTTACCTGGTCGGCACGAACCTGATGATTGTCGGTACCCAATGGATTGCCGCCGGGCGCACCCCGGCCGCGCTGGGCCTGTGGTGGCTGCTGGCGCCCTTGCTGCTGGTAGCAGTGTGGGCCTACGTGCGCGATGGACGGCTGTCGCGGCCGAAGAGGACGGCGGCATGAAGTTCACCCCGCGCATCCATGATCTGTACATCAGCCGCGCCGTCATCGGCACGGTGCTGCTGACCTGGGCAGTGCTGCTCGGCCTGGACGTGGTCAATGCCTTCTCCAGCGAGGCCAAGGACATCGGCCAGGGCAGCTACACCTTCGGCCACGCCATTGCCTATGTCGCCTACACGGTGCCGCGGCGTGCCTACACCTTGTTCCCGACCGCGGCGGTGATCGGCGCGTTGATGGGCCTGGGCCAGCTGGCCGCGACCTCCGAGTTGACGGCGTTGCGCGCGATTGGCTTGTCGCGGCGCCGGCTCAGCCTGTCGGTGGCCGCGGCGATGGCGCTGTTGACCGGCCTGATGGTGGTCAGTGGCGAGACACTGGGCCCGTGGGCGCAGAGCCAGGCCGATGTACTCAAGGCCAGTGCGCGCTACGAAAGCAATATGTCGATGGCGCGCTATTCGGGCCTGTGGGCGCGCGAGGGCAATATCTTTCTCAATGCGCAAAGTGGCGAGGAGAAGTTGCTCGACGACGGTGGCACTGCGCTGGAGCTGCACGACGTGCGGCTGTACCAGGTGGACGAGCAGGATGGGCGGCTGCTGACGCTCACCCACGCTGCCGTGGCCGAACATCGCGACACCGGCTGGACGCTGCGCAATGTGCAGATCGATCACTTCGCGCCGCGCGCGGTGACGCGCGAAAAGCGCGCCGAGCAGCCGTGGCAGTCCGCGCTCGATCCCAAGGCGCTGGCCGCCGGCCTGGCCAAGCCGCGCAACCTCTCGGCGCGCGACCTGCACACCAGCATCGAGTACCGGCGCCGCAACGGGCTGGACGCGCGCGATTACGAGGACCAGTACTGGAGCCGCTGGTTCTATCCGGTAAACGTGCTGGCGCTGTGCCTGGCGGCGATCCCGTTTGCCTTCGGTTCGCTGCGCAGCGGCGGCATGGGCAAGCGGCTGTTCCTCGGCATCCTGTTCGCGTTGGGCTTCTGGCTGCTGCAGTTGTTCTTCGGCCGCATGGCCGGGGCGCTGCGCTTCGACTACCGCGTGGCCTATGCGCTGCCGCCGATCGTGATGCTGCTGGTCTCGCACATGTTGTTCCGGCGTCGCAGCAGCTAGCGCTGGCCGATCAACCGCGCTTGGGCGCGCGTCGCAGGCGCGTGCCGCTGAAGCGGTCGTGCCAGGTCAGGCGGTCGCGATCAACCCAGGCCCACCAGAATCCCAGGCCACCGGCCAGCAGTGACACGCTGCCCATCGCATAGCGGCGCCACAGCGCGCCCCAACCGGGCGAGGTGCCATCGATGCCCTGCAGGTGCAGCCGCCATGGCCGCATCCCCAGCGTCTGCCCGCCATGTCGCCAGCTCACCGTGGCGTAGAGCCCGGCCACGATCCAGCAACATGCCCACAACCCCCATTGCAGTGCGCTGAAAGGCGCGATGTTCTGGTGACTGTCGTGGCCGGCTGCATAGAAGGCCACGGTGAATCCGGCCGAGACCAGCATCCACAAGGCCAGCACCGGCCAGAAATCGTAGAACAGCGCCAACAGCCGCCACGGCACCAGGCTGGGCGCGCGGGCAGTGGTGGGGGAGGTCACGGTTTGGGCAGGCTCAGCGATGGGTTCCATGGGCCCCAGCATAACGGCGCGGTAAGCTGCCGCATGTCTTCGCATTCTCCGGCCGAGCGCCGCCAACGTATCGGCGAACTGCCGCCCCTGCGCGCCGATGACGAGCAGGCGATCCAGCGCTTCCTCGACCGCATCTGGGCCGAACAGGGATTGGCCCGCCAGACCCTGGACAGTTATCGCCGCGACCTGGCAGGGCTGGCGCGTTGGCGCGATGGCCGTGCAGGCGGATTGGCCGGCATCGATCGCGCCGGCCTGTTCGATTACCTGGCCTGGCGCACCCAGGAACGCTATTCGCCGCGCAGCAACGCCCGCCTGTTGTCCACCCTGCGTGCGTTCTTCGGCCAGGCGGTGGTGCGAGGCGAGCGCAGCGACGATCCCACCGCGCTGCTCGACCCCCCGCGGCTGCCGCGCCTGCTGCCCAAGGCCTTGGCCGAAAGCCAGATCGATGCGTTGCTGGCCGCGCCGGCGCTGGAGGACGCCGCCGGCCTGCGTGATCGGGCGATGCTCGAACTGATGTACGCCGCCGGCCTGCGGGTGAGCGAACTGGTGGGCCTGCCGGCCAACGCGGTGAATCTGCGCCAGGGCGTGCTGCGGGTGACCGGCAAGGGCAGCAAGGAGCGCCTGGTGCCGCTGGGCGAGGAGTCGCAGCACTGGCTGCAGCGCTATCTGGACACCGCCCGCGCCACGCTGGCCGGCGGCAAGGCGGTACCCGCGGGCGCCGACGGGCAGGTGCCGATGTTCATCGACAGCGCCCGCAAGCCGCTGACGCGCCAGCATTTCTGGGCGCTGGTGAAGCGCTACGCCGCAGCGGCGGGGATCGATCCGGCGCAGGTCAGCCCGCACGGCCTGCGCCACAGCTTCGCCACGCACCTGCTCAATCGCGGCGCGGACCTGCGTGCGTTGCAGATGCTGCTGGGCCATAGCTCGCTATCGACCACGCAGATCTACACCCTTGTCGCGCGCGAACACCTGCAGCAGTTGCACCAGCGGCACCATCCGCGCGGCTGAGTCCGGGCGGGTGTGTGGCGCGGCCGTCGCGACGGCCTTCAGATCGCCTGTGCGAGAATCTGGGCAAATCCGCTTCCGGAAGTGCCATGTTCCGCTACGTCTTCTCTGCGCTGCTGTGCGCGGCCAGCCTGTCTGCCTGTGCCCAGCCGGCTTCCCCGACCAAGACCGCCACGACGGCCGCCGCTGCCGCACCGTCGGCCGGCACGGCCGACCAGCGCGTGCGAGCGGCCCTGGCCGAACTGGACCCGGACTTCAAGCCGGACTACATCGGCGCCGCGCCCTTTGCCGGTTTCCGTGAGGCCGTCGTCGGCGGCCAGGTGCTGTATGTCAGCGATGACGGCCGCTATCTGATGCAGGCCCAGCCGTTCGATATCCAGACCCGCCAGTTCGCCTCCAGCGAAGGCCTGCTGGCCTATCGCCGTGCGCAGTTGGCGAAGGTGCCGAGCAGCGAGCGGATCGTGTTCTCGCCGCCCAACCCGAAGTACACGATCAGCGTGTTCACCGATATCGAATGTGGCTACTGCCGCAAGCTCCACAGCCAGATCGACGAGCTCAACCGCCAGGGCATCGCGGTGGAGTACCTCGCGTTCCCGCGCATGGGCCTGGGCAGCCAGGACTACAAGGACATGGTGTCGGTCTGGTGCGCGAGCGATCGCAAGCAGGCCCTGACCGCGGCCAAGTCCGGCAAGCCGGTGGCGCCCAAGACCTGCGCCAGCAGCCCGGTCAACATGGAGTACGACCTGGGCCAGCGCCTGGGCGTGAACGGCACCCCGGCCATCTTCGGCCCGGACGGCTCGCAGCTGGGCGGCTACCTGCCGCCGGCGCAGTTGCGCGCCGCCCTCGACCAGCGGGCCAAGACTGCCACCACTGGCGGCGGCAGCCGCTGATCCGCCCCCGCCGCGCCGCGGCATCGGCGCCGGGATCGGCAGCCGTCCGATCGGCAGGCCTCCGTGGGGGCCTGCCGATCCGCCGTAGATCGGTACGGTACAATGGCGGGCCACGTTCCCGTTTACGGTCCCCCGGATGATCGTCCTTGAGGGCGCGCCCGCCCTGTCGCCGTTCCGTCAGGCTCGCCTGCAGTCCCGCTTGCAAGCCGTCGCTCCCGCACTGCGCATCGCCGGTGCCTGGCACATCTACTTCATCCAGCCCGAAGCTGGCCACGCGCCGGACCTGGATACGCTGCGCCGCATCCTGCAGGCCGAAGCCGCGCCGGCCGCTGCCGAGGCCGGCAGCCAGTCGCGCTTCGTCGTGCCGCGCCTGGGCACCTTGTCGCCGTGGTCGAGCAAGGCGACCGAACTGGTGCGCGGCGCCGGCCAGGGCATCCAGCGCGTCGAGCGCGGTACGCGAATCGATCTGCTCGGCTGGCCGGAGGACGCGGCCACCCAGGCGGCTGTCGCCAAGCTGCTGCACGACCCGATGACCCAATCGCTGTTGGCCTCCGCCGATGCGGCGCAGGCCTTGTTCAGCGCCCCGGCGCGCGGCGTGGTGGAGCGCATCGGGCTGGCCGACCTGGAAGCGGCCAACGCACGCCTGGGCCTGGCCCTGGCGACGGATGAAATCGAATACCTGCGCGAACGCTACGCCGAACTCGGCCGTGATCCGGCCGATGTCGAGCTGATGATGTTCGCCCAGGCCAATTCCGAGCATTGCCGGCACAAGATCTTCAACGCCAGCTGGAGCCTCGACGGCAAGGCGCAGGAACGCTCGCTGTTCCGGATGATCAAGCACACCCACCAGCAGACCCCGCAGTACACGCTCAGCGCATACAGCGACAACGCTGCGGTGATCGAAGGCCCGCGCGCCTCGCGCTATCGCCCGGACCCGGCCACGGGCCGCTACCGCAGCGAAGCCGAAGTGCCCAGCGCGTTCCAGATCAAGGTCGAGACACACAACCACCCGACCGCGATCGCGCCGTTCCCGGGTGCCTCTACGGGTGCGGGTGGTGAGATCCGCGACGAAGGCGCCACTGGCCGCGGCGGCAAGCCGAAGGCCGGCCTGACCGGATTCTCGGTCTCGCACCTGCGCATTCCCACCCTGCCGCAGCCGTGGGAGGCGCCGCGCGCGCTGAACCCGCGCATGGCCCCGGCGCTGGAAATCATGCTCGATGGCCCGCTCGGCGGCGCCGCGTTCAACAACGAATTCGGCCGCCCGAACCTGCTGGGCTATTTCCGCAGCTTCGAGCTGGCCGAGGGCCAGGCGCTGAGCCGCGCCTACGACAAGCCGATCATGCTGGCCGGTGGCCTGGGCGCGATCGACCAGGTGCAGGTCGAGAAGATTCGCCTGGCAGCCGGTGATGCGGTCATCGTGCTGGGCGGCCCGGCCATGCTGATCGGCCTGGGCGGCGGTGCGGCCAGTTCGGTCGCCTCCGGCGACAGCGCCGAGGCCCTGGATTTCGCCAGCGTGCAGCGCGACAACCCGGAAATGGAGCGTCGCTGCCAGGAAGTCATCGATCGCTGCGTCGCCCTGGGCCAGGACAACCCGATCCGCTGGTTCCATGACGTGGGCGCCGGTGGTTTGTCCAATGCGATCCCGGAGCTGCTGCACGATTCCGGCGTCGGTGGCGTGATCGACCTGGACAAGGTGCCCAGCGACGATCCTTCCCTGTCGCCGATGCAGCTGTGGTGCAACGAATCGCAGGAGCGCTACGTGCTCGGCGTGCCGCAGTCGCGCCTGGCCGAGTTCGCCGAGATCTGTGCACGCGAACGCTGCCCGTTCGCCGCCGTGGGCGTGGCCACCGCCGAAGAGCGGCTGGTCGTGGCGTATGGCGCCACGCCGGGGAATATCCCGGCCGACGCCGCGATCGACCTGCCGATGGACGTGCTGTTCGGCAAGGCGCCGAAGATGCATCGCGATGCGATCCATCCCGCGCCGCCGCAATGGCCGGCCCTATCCACCAGCGCCATCGACCTGCACCAGGCCGGCCTGCGCGTGTTGTCGCATCCGACCGTGGCGGCGAAGAACTTCCTGGTCACGATTGGCGATCGCAGCGTCGGCGGCCTTACCGCGCGCGAGCAGATGATCGGCCCCTGGCAGCTGCCGCTGGCCGATTGCGCGATCACCCTGGCCGGTTTCGACGGCTACGCCGGTGAGGCGATGTCGGTGGGCGAGCGCACGCCGCTGGCCCTGCTGGATTCGGCCGCTGCCGCACGCATGGCCGTGGGTGAGGCAATCACCAACCTGTGCGCCGCGCCGGTGCAGTCGCTCGATACGATCAAGCTCTCGGCCAACTGGATGGCCGCGGCCAACCACCCGGGCGAAGACGCGCTGCTGTACGACGCCGTGCGCGCCGTCGGCATGGAGCTGTGCCCGGCGCTGGACCTGAGCATTCCGGTGGGCAAGGACTCGCTGTCGATGCAGGCGCAATGGCACGCCGAGGGCGAGGTGCAGAAGTCGGTCTCGCCGGTGTCGCTGATCATTTCCGCGTTCGCACCGGTCGATGACGTGCGCGCCCAGCTCACCCCGCTGCTGGCCCGCGAGGAAGACAGCGACCTGTGGCTGATTGGCCTGGGTGGCGGCAAGCAGCGCCTCGGCGGTTCGGTGCTGGCGCAGGTCCATGCCGGTGACGAAGCCATGCCGGCGTTCGGCGGCGAAGTGCCGGACCTGGATGACCCGCAGCGGCTGCGCGCATTCTTCGAGATGATCCGCGATGCGCGCCAGTCGGGCTTGCTGCTGGCGTATCACGACCGCAGCGATGGCGGCGCGTTCGCCGCGCTGTGCGAAATGGCCTTTGCTTCGCGCCAGGGCCTGGACATCAACCTGGATGCCTGGGGCGATGATCCGTTCCGCAGTCTGTTCAACGAAGAACTGGGCGCCATCGTGCAGGTGGCCGCCGAGGATCGCGCGGCATTTGCCGACCTGGTCGAGCGCCACGCCTTGACCGAATGCGCGCAGCGCATCGCCAAGCCGCATGGCACGCCGAAGGTGCGCGTGTCGCTGGGTGGCAAGACGCTGGTGCAGTGGCAGTGGGAAGAATTGTTCGATGCCTGGTGGTCGGTGACGCACGCCATGCAGAAGCTGCGCGACAACCCGGATAACGCCGATGAAGAGCGCGCCATCGCGCGTGACTTCAACGCCCCGGGCCTGAAGCCGAAGCTGAGCTTTGATCCGGCCGAAGATGTCGCCGCACCGTTCATCGCCACCGGGGCGCGGCCGAAGGTCGCGATCCTGCGCGAGCAGGGCGTCAACGGCCAGATCGAGATGGCCAACATCTTCGAGCGCGCCGGCTTCGATGCCTACGACGTGCACATGAGCGACCTGATCAGCGGTCGCGTGCAGCTGGCCGATTTCACCGGCCTGGCGGCGTGTGGCGGTTTCAGCTATGGCGACGTGCTGGGCGCGGGCCGTGGCTGGGCGACATCGATCCTGGAGCGCCCGGCCCTGCGCGATGCCTTCGCGACGTTCTTCGCCCGCCCGGACACGTTCTCGCTCGGCGTATGCAACGGCTGCCAGATGCTGAGCCAGTTGAAGGACATCATTCCCGGTGCCGAACACTGGCCGCGCTTCCTGCGCAATCGCAGTGAACAGTTCGAAGCCCGCACTGCATTGCTGGAAGTGCTGGAGTCGCCGTCGATCCTGCTGCGCGGCATGGCCGGTTCACGCATCCCGGTGGCGGTGGCCCATGGTGAAGGCCGCGCCGACTTTGCCAATGCCCTCGACCAGGCCGCCGCACGCGTGGCGCTGCGCTATGTCGATGGCGATGGCCGCGTCGCACAGCAGTACCCGCTCAATCCCAACGGCTCGCCCGATGGCATCACCGGCCTGACCAGCACGGATGGTCGCGTCACCATCCTGATGCCGCACCCGGAACGCACGCCGCGCGCGGCCAACCTCAGCTGGCATCCGGCCGAGTGGCAAGGTGACTCGCCGTGGCTGCGGATGTTCCGCAACGCGCGCGTATGGTGCGGCTGAGCGGAAAACGCGCGCTGCGTTGATCGTTGCATCCATGAAGCCGCCGGCCTTGCGCCGGCGGCTTTGCATTTGTGCGCGCGTGAAATCTATTGCGCATGTGTCGGCAATGACACACCTATCACTTTGTTTTTCTAGTGACTTCATCTGGATTTAACGAAATCCGCCTCATTCCGTGATGTGCGATCCAAAACGCAATCAGGAATGTCAAAAACTTGACGCTCTATTTCGTCGCTGTTAAGACTTGACGCATTCCACAGTTCGTCGCGATGCATTGCGACCAGGCGACTGGCGTGAGCCGACTCGCTGCCCGCTCCGCGGGGCCTGGGAGTGTCAAAAAACCTCAGGGGGATCGCGTGGCTGGATGGCCGTGCGATGGGGCTGTTTCGCTGTCCGGTTTGCCAAGCAGAAACCCAGTCCATTCGAGGAGCGGATGTCGATGAATAGGATTTATCGCAAGGTCTGGAACAAGTCGTTGGGTATGTGGATCGTGGCCTCGGAACTGGCCCGCAGCGACAGCCCCGGAATCACCATCGATCGGCGCGCAACGCCTGCACGGCGGGGCGCCCTTGCGACCGGCATGTTGGCGCTGCTATGCGCAGCCCCACCGCTGGCAGCGCAGTCGGTCGAAGTCGGCGGCAACCAGAATTGCATCGTGCTGGGTGGCAGCATCCTCGATAGTTGCGTGGTCGATGGCAGTGCCACGGCCAGCGGCGCCGACGCGGTGGCGATCGGCACGCGCACCCTGGCCAGCGGGGCGAATTCGCTTGCGCTCGGCGCAGGGGCACAGGCCACGGCGACCGGGGCTTCGGTGGTCGGCGTCAACGGCAGCGCCAGCGGCGTCAACAGCACCGGCGTCGGCCGGCAGACCAACGTGATCGGCGAAAACGGCGTGGCCGTGGGCTACAACACGTTCGTGCGGCAGAGCGCGATCAATGGCGTGGCGATAGGCGCCAACGCCGGTGCGACGGGTGCGAACTCCGTGGCGCTGGGCGCGGGCTCGCGCACCTATGAGGCCGATACGGTCTCGGTGGGCAGCGGCAATGGCGTGGGCGGTCCGGCGACGCGGCGGATCGTCAATGTTTCCGAAGGGGTGAACGCGACGGATGCGGTCAACAAGGGCCAACTCGACGCCGTGTCCGCGGTGGCGGACAACACCGACAAATATTTCAAGGCCAGCGGCAGCGACGACAGCGACGCGGGTGCCTATGTCGAAGGCGATAACGCGGTAGCGGCCGGCGAAGCGAGCAATGCCATCGGCAATGGTGCGAGTGCGTTCGGCAGCGGCGCAAATGCATTGGCCGAAAACGCGACGGCGATTGGCTTCAATGCCTTGTCCACGGGCGCGAACGCTGCGGCGTTGGGCAACAACGCGCAGGCACTTGGCGCAAGCAGCATCGCGCTGGGCGATGGCGCTACTGCCGCCGATACCGCAGCCACGGCAACGGGTGCCGGTGCACAAGCTACCTCGACCTACAGCACGGCTACCGGCAGCGAAGCGGTGGCCTCGGAGAACCAGGCCACCGCCACGGGCTTCCGCAGCAGCGCATCGAACATCGGTGCGACCGCGCTTGGCGGTTACAGCGAAGCGAGTGGCTATCTCGGCTCCGCGCTCGGCTACGGCGCAACGGCAACGGGTGATTACACGACCGCCGTCGGCGTCGCGGCGACCGCATCCGGCGCAAGTGCAGTCTCTGTCGGCGAGTTCAGCGTGGCTAGCGGTGACGAAAGCGTCGCCGTCGGTGGCACGACGTTCTTCGGCTTTGTTCCCGCGCAGGCCACGGGCACCGGCTCGGCCGCGTTCGGCGCAGGTGCATGGGCCACCGGCGACTACACCACCGCGATCGGCTGGAACTCCTACGCCGATGGCGTCAACGCCACGGCACTGGGCCAAAGCGCATTTGCGCTTGCCGACAACAGCATCGCGCTGGGCAGCGCGGCCCAGGCCGAAGCCATCGGCTCGACCGTGGTCGGTGCAGACGCCAGCACCACCGGCGTCAACAGCACGGGTGTGGGCCGCCAGACCAATGTGATCGGCGAGAACGGCGTAGCCGTCGGCTACAACTCGTTCGTTCGCGAAAGCGCGACCAATGGCGTCGCGATCGGCGCCAACGCCGGTGCGACGGGCGAGAATTCCGTAGCACTCGGCGCAGGCTCGCGGACCTACGAGGCCGATACGGTCTCGGTAGGCAGCGGAAATGGCGTGGGCGGCCCGGCGACGCGGCGGATCGTCAATGTCTCTGACGGCGTGGATGCGACGGACGCCGTCAACAAAGGCCAACTCGATGAAGTGTCCGCCGTGGCGGACAACACCGACAAGTACTTCAAGGCCAGCGGCAGCGATGACAGCGACGCGGGTGCCTATGTCGAAGGCGACAACGCGGTAGCAGCTGGTGAAGCCAGCAATGCCATCGGCAACGGTGCGAGTGCGTTTGGCAGCGGCGCAAATGCATTGGCCGAGAACGCCACCGCCATTGGCTTCAATGCCTTGTCCACTGGCACGAACGCGGCGGCTATCGGCAACAACGCGCAGGCGTTGGGGGCGAGCAGCATCGCGCTAGGTGATGGTGCTGCCGCAGCGGACACCGCAGCGACGGCGACCGGTGCGGGCGCACAAGCGAGTTCGACCTACAGCACCGCTACCGGCAGTGAAGCGGTGGCCTCTGAGAACCAGGCCACGGCTACCGGCTTTCGCAGCAGCGCATCGAATATCGGTGCGACTGCACTCGGTGGTTATAGCGAAGCCAGTGGCTATCTCGGCTCCGCGCTCGGCTACGGCGCAACGGCAACGGGCGATTACACGACAGCGGTCGGCGTAGCGGCCACTGCCTCCGGCGCAAGTGCAGTCTCTGTTGGCGAGTTCAGCGTGGCCAGTGGCGATGAAAGTGTTGCCGTCGGTGGCACGACGTTCTTCGGCTTCATCCCGGCGCAGGCCACGGGCACCGGCTCGGCGGCGTTCGGCGCAGGTGCGTGGGCTACCGGCGACTACACCACCGCGATCGGCTGGAACTCCTACGCCGATGGCGTCAACGCCACCGCGCTGGGTCAAAGCGCCTTCGCGCTTGCCGACAACAGTATCGCGTTGGGCAGCGCAGCCCAGGCCGAAGCCATCGGCTCGACCGTGGTCGGTGCAGACGCCAGCACCACCGGCGTCAACAGCACCGGTGTGGGCCGCCAGACCAACGTGATCGGCGAAAACGGCGTAGCCGTCGGCTACAACTCGTTCGTCCGCGAAAGCGCGACCAACGGCGTGGCGATCGGCGCCAACGCCGGTGCGACGGGCGAAAATTCCGTAGCGCTCGGCGCGGGCTCGCGGACCTACGAGGCCGATACGGTCTCGGTAGGCAGCGGCAACGGCGTCGGAGGACCGGCGACACGCCGGATCGTCAATGTCTCCGATGGCATAGACGCCAACGACGCCGTCAACAAGGGCCAACTCGACGCCGTCTCCGCAGTTGCCGAAACCACCGACAAGTACTTCAAGGCCAGCGGCAGCGACGACAGCGATGCCGGCGCCTATGTCGAAGGCGACAACGCCGTGGCCGCCGGCGAAGCGACCAATGCCATCGGCAACGGTGCCAGCGCGTTCGGCAGCGGCAGCAATGCCCTGGCCGACAACGCCACCGCCATCGGCACCAACGCGCTGGCGACCGGGCAGAACAGCGCCGCGATCGGCTACAACGCGCAGGCCATCGGCCCGGCAAGCGTGGCGGTGGGTGGCGTGGCCGTGGACGAGAACGGCGATGCGTTGATCACCAGCGGTGGCGTGCCGGTGGATACCGGTGCGACCAGCGCAGGCGTCGGCGGCACCGCCCTGGGCGCCAGCGCCAACGCGAGCGGCTTCGCAGCATCGGCCGTGGGTGTCGGCGCCTTTGCCGGCGGCGCGCAGTCCTCGGCCTTTGGCGCAGTGGCCAATGCCGTGGGCGATTACAGCACTGCCATTGGCACGCAGAGCGTGGCTGCGGGGACCAGCAGCGTGGCGCTCGGTGGCCCGGTCGATCTGATCCCGGGCCTGGGTTTCTTCGTCGATACCCAGGCAACGGGTGAAGCATCCACGGCACTGGGTGCGGGCGCGATTGCTTCGGGCGATTACGCCACGGCCACGGGCACCTTGTCCGAGGCCAGCGGGCTGGAGGCCACGGCGATCGGCTATTTCGCCTACGCGCCGGGCGGCTATGCCACGGCGGTGGGTCCGGAAGCCTGGGCCAGTGGCGAGCAGAGCACCGCCATCGGCTACTACAGCACCGCGCTGGGCGATAACAGCGTGGCCCTGGGCGCCAACTCGGTGGCCACGCGCGACAACACAGTGTCGGTTGGCGATTCTGGCACGGAACGCCAGATCACCAACGTGGCTGCGGGCACGGAAGAAACCGACGCCGTCAACAAGGGCCAGCTCGACGCCGTGGCAGAAGTGGCCGAGAGCACGAACAAGTACTTCAAGGCCAGCGGCAGCGATGACAGCGATGCGGGTGCTTATGTCGAAGGCGACAACGCGGTAGCAGCCGGCGAAGCCAGCAATGCCATCGGTAACGGTGCGAGTGCGTTCGGCAGCGGCGCAAATGCATTGGCCGAAAACGCGACGGCGATCGGCTTCAACGCCTTGTCTACGGGCACGAACGCGGCAGCGCTCGGAAACAATGCGCAGGCGCTGGGGGCGAGCAGCATCGCGCTGGGCGATGGTGCCACTGCCGCCGATACCGCAGCCACGGCAACGGGTGCTGGTGCTCAGGCGACGTCGACCTACAGCACGGCAACGGGCAGCGAAGCAGTTGCCTCGGAGAACCAGGCCACAGCCACGGGTTTCCGCAGCAGTGCGTCGAATATCGGTGCGACTGCACTCGGTGGTTATAGCGAAGCGAGTGGCTATCTCGGCTCCGCGCTCGGCTACGGCGCAACGGCAACGGGCGATTACACGACCGCCGTCGGCGTAGCGGCGACAGCATCCGGCGCTAGCGCAGTGTCGGTGGGCGAGTTCAGCGTGGCCAGTGGCGATGAAAGCGTCGCCGTCGGTGGCACGACGTTCTTCGGCTTCATCCCGGCGCAGGCCACGGGCACCGGTGCTGCCGCTTTCGGCGCAGGTGCATGGGCCACCGGCGACTACACCACCGCGATCGGCTGGAACTCCTACGCCGATGGCGTCAACGCCACGGCACTGGGCCAAAGCGCCTTCGCACTCGCCGACAACAGCATCGCGCTGGGCAGCGCGGCCCAGGCCGAAGCCATCGGCTCGACCGTGGTGGGCGCAGACGCCAGCACCACCGGCGTCAACAGCACCGGCGTTGGCCGCCAGACCAACGTAATCGGCGAGAACGGCGTAGCCGTCGGCTACAATTCGTTCGTTCGCGAAAGCGCGACCGATGGTGTTGCCCTCGGCGCCAATGCCGGCGTGACCGGCGCAAACTCCGTCGCCCTGGGTGGTGGATCGCGCGCCGATGCCGACAACGTGGTGTCGGTGGGCAACGGCAACGGTGACGGCGGACCGGCCACCCGCCGCGTGGTCAACGTCTCCGATGCGGTCGACGCCAACGATGCCGTCAACAAGGCGCAGCTGGATGCAGTCGCCGCCGGCGCCGATGCGGCCACCGCCGCGTTCCAGGCCAATGGCGACGGCGTGGCGACGGCCAGCGGCACTGACAGCACCGCGGCAGGCGCCGGCGCGACCGCCAGCGGCGCGCGCAGCGCGGCCTTCGGCGCAGGCAGCACCGCTTCCGGCACCGGCGGCAGTGCAGTCGGCGTGGACAGCCTGGCCATCGGCACCAACAGCACCGCGCTCGGCCGGCAGACCAATGCCATCGGCGAAAACGGCGTGGCCGTGGGCTACAACAGCTTCGTCCGGCAAAGCGGCAAGAACGGTGTGGCCCTCGGTGCCAATGCCGGTGCCAGTGGCGCCGACTCGGTCGCGATCGGTTCCGGCTCGCGCACCTACGATGCCAACGTGGTTTCCTTCGGCAGTGGCAACGGCGTCGGCGGCCCGGCCACGCGCAAGCTGACCAACGTCAGTGCCGGCAGCCTGCTTGGCGGCAGCACGGATGCGGTCAACGGAGGCCAGCTGTTCCAGGCGCTGAGCAACAGCATCAGCTTCCTCGGCGGTGGCGCGGCATTCGGCACGCAGGGCGTGTTCGTCGCGCCGACCTACGTGATCCAGGGGGCGAGCTTCCACACGGTAGGCGATGCCTTGAGCGCGCTGGACAGCAAGGTCAGCGAACTCGATGCGCGCACCGCTTCGGCCAGTGCCAGTACGACCTCGGCACGCAGCCTGCGCAGTACCTCGACGGTACAGAGCGTGCAGGCCGCGTCGGTCGACGCATCGACCGAGGCCGCCAGCGTCGATACCGCCACCGCCACCGCCACCGCCAGCGCTACGGAACCCGCCGCCACGACGGCGACGGCGACGGCGACCGCCGCAGCAACGCCGACTGCACTGGGCAACGCCGCACGCGCCAACGACATCACCGGCACCGCCATCGGCGGCAATGCCTACGCGCATGGTCCCAACGACACCGCCATCGGCAGCAACACGCGGGTCGATGCGGATGGCAGCACCGCCATTGGCGCCAACGCGCACGTGGCGGCAGTGGCCACCAACGCGGTGGCAGTGGGCGAGGGCGCCACGGTGGCCGCTGCGTCGGCCACGGCCGTCGGCCAGGGCGCCAGCGCAACCGCGCAAGGTGCGGTGGCGTTGGGCCAGGGCTCGGTGGCTGATCGCGCCAACACGGTGTCGGTCGGCAGCGTCGGCGCCGAACGGCAGATCGCCAACGTCGCCGCGGGCACACAGGACACCGATGCAGTGAACAAGGCGCAGCTCGACGGCGGCCTCACCCGGGCCAATGCGTACACCGACCAGCGCTACGCCGCCATGGCCGACAGCTTCGAGATGTACCAGGGCGAGGTCGATGACCGCTTCCGCCGCCAGGACAAGCGCATCGACCAGCAGGGCGCGATGAACGCGGCGATGCTCAACATGGCGACCAGCGCGGCGGGCGTGCGTACGCAGAACCGCGTAGGCGTGGGCGTCGGTTTCCAGAGCGGCGAGTCGGCGCTGTCGATCGGCTACCAGCGGGCGATCAGCGATCGCGCCACGGTCACGCTCGGCGGTGCGGTCAGCAGCGACGACACCTCGGTCGGCGTCGGCGCGGGCTTTGGTTGGTGATTGATCGGATGACGGCGCCGCGTGGCGCCGTCATCCAGGGAAGGCCCGAGGGGGCGGGACGAAGCCGTGGCCAGGCCAGCGGCGGCTGCGTTGCACAGGATGGCCGTACACCCTTTGCCGGGAACACGAACGAAGAGGACTTCACCGTGATGGACAAGCATGTTTTCCGCCGCAATCCCCTGGCCGCCGTACTGGCCGCCACCCTTGGCCTTGCCGGCGCGCAGGCGGCGCTGGCAGCTGAGCCGCTACCCGTGCGCGAGCCGCTGCGCGCGGCCCCGGCCGATGCACAAGGCGCCGCCACCCGCATCATCGTCCGCTACAAGGACGGCACTGCGGCGGCGGGCGGTGATCGCACCGCCAAGCTCGCCGCCGCCAATGCGGCGCTCGGCCGTGCGGGCCTGGCCACCGCCACGGCGCGCGGCGCCGCCCCGCCGCAGTTCGGCTATGTGCGCCGCCTGGGCACGGGCGCCGATCTGCTGCGCGTCAGTGGCAAGCTCACCGCGGCCCAGGCCGAGCGCGTGCGCGCGGAGATCGCCGCCGATCCGGCGGTGCAGTCGGCCAGCATCGATCGCCTCAAGCAGCCCTTGCTGGTGCCCAATGATCCGTACTACGCCACGTATCAGTGGCACTACAACAACGCCACCGGTGGCGTGAACGCGGAAGCGGCATGGGACAAGGCGCAGGGCGAGGGCGTGGTGGTGGCGATCCTCGACACCGGCATCCTCTACGCGCATCCGGACATCGCACTGAACGTGTTGCAGGGCTACGACTTCATCACCGATGCGTTCGTATCGCGCCGCGCCACGGATGATCGCGTGCCCGGCGCGCAGGACTACGGCGACTGGAACCCGGTGGCCGGTGAGTGCTACGCCGGCTCGCCGGCGCGCGGCAGCAGCTGGCACGGCTCGCATGTGTCCGGCACCGTCGCCGAGGCGACCAACAATGCGACCGGCATGGCCGGCCTGGCCTACAAGGCGACCGTACTGCCGGTGCGCGTGCTCGGTCGCTGCGGCGGCTACAGCTCCGATATCGCCGATGCGATCGTCTGGGCCTCCGGTGGGCACATCGATGGCGTGCCGGACAACGCCAATCCGGCCGAGGTCATCAACATGAGCCTGGGCGGTGGCGGGGCCTGCGATGACGAAACCCAGGTCGCCATTGACGGCGCGGTGTCGCGCGGGACCACCGTGGTGGTGGCCGCCGGCAACGACGCCGACGATGCCGCCAACTACAGCCCGGCCTCGTGCAACAACGTCATTTCGGTGGGCGCCACGCGCAACAACGGCGGCATCGCCTCGTATTCGAACTATGGCGCCAAGGTGGACTTGTCCGCCCCGGGTGGCGGCGGCAGTGCCGACGGCAACCCGGGCGGGTATGTCTGGCAATTGGGCTACACCGGCACGACCACGCCGACGTCCGGTGCCTACAGTTACTTCGGCATGGCCGGTACCTCGATGGCCTCGCCGCATGTCGCCGCCACGGTCGCCCTGGTGCAGGGCGCGCTGGCCTCGGCGGGCAGCGCACCGTTGAGCCCGGCGGCCGTGGAAGCCCTGCTCAAGCAGACCGCACGGCCCTTCCCGGTCGCGCCGCCGGCGAACAAGCCGATCGGTGCGGGCATCGTCAACGCCAGTGCCGCGATCGACAAGGCACTGACCCCGCCGTGCGATCCGAACACGGACGATTGCGCGCCGGACGCCACGCCGTTGACCAACAAGGTCGCGATCGGCGGCCAGTCCGGTGGCGATGTGCTGTACAGCTTCACCGCCGCTGCCGGGCAGGTGCTCACGATCATGACCTACGGCGGCACCGGTGACGTGTCGTTGTACGTCAGCCTGGGCCAGGCGCCGACGACGACGGCGTTCGATGCCAAGTCCACGCGCACCGGCAACAGCGAAACCGTGCGCATCACCGCGCCCAAGGCCGGCATCTACTACATCCGCCTGCTGGGCAATCCGAGTTACAGCAATGTAAGCGTCGTTGCGCGCCAGTAATCGCGGCGCGCGCTGACGGGGCCCCGGCGCAATGCCGGGGCCTTTGCGTTTCTGGCTGACGGCTTGCCCACGAACGCTCACCGGCCTGGCGCGTGAGATCGCTGCTGCCTTTGTGTGGCATTGGAAAAATCCAATGCAACGTTCGATGTTGTCATAAGTGCGTTGTCGCACGCGGCGATCATCGCGACGCTCCCGGCCATTGAAGCCGCTGGAGCGCTCCGCCATGTTGCCGCCAATCGCATTGCACCGCCGTCGCCCTGCCTGCATTGCCCTGCCGCGCCTTGCGCGACGCCTGGGCTGGCTGTTGCTGCTGGCGCCCGGGCTCGCTTTCGCACAGGCACCGGAACCGGAGAAGATTGAATACTTCGCCGCGATGGGCGGGCAGGACAGCCAATCCGGCGCCAACGCGAGCGGCGACGAGTCCGTGGCGGCGGGTGAGGCCAGCCACGCGGCGGGCGCCTCGGCGGTCGCCGTGGGCAGCGGCGCGACCGCCATGGCCGAGCAGTCGCTGGCGCTGGGACGAAATGCCTTGGCCCGCGACGAGAGCAGTGTGGCGATCGGCAATCAGTCCAAGGCCGAGGCAGCCAATGGCGTAGCCATGGGTGCCTCGGCCTACGTCAGTGGCCTGCAGGGCGTGGCCATCGGCTTCAACAGTGATACCGCGGGACCGGGTGGGATCGCGGTCGGCGGCTTCAGTCGCGCCAGCGGGCAGTTGTCCAGCGTATTCGGCTATGCCGGCGTCGCAGAAGGCGCCGGCGCGTTGGCCCTGGGTGCACAGGCGCGTGCATTGGCCGCGCGCAGCGTGGCGCTCGGTGCAGGCGCCGTCGCGGACCGGGCAGGCGCGGTATCGCTGGGCAGCAGCGGTCAGGAGCGCCAACTGATCCATCTGGCGATGGGCACCTCGCCCACCGATGCCGTCAACGTGGCCCAGCTCGAACAGGCCGTGTCGCCATTGCGCGCCAGCGGTCAAGGCGATGCCCAGGTGGTCGGCGATGCCAGTCTGGCCGTCGGCCATGCCAGTCGTGCGCTGGCCGATGGCAGTACCAGCCTGGGCGCGCAATCGCTGGCCGATGGCGCTGGCGCGGTCGCGCTGGGAACCGCATCGCAGGCATCAGGCGTGTCCTCGGTGGCGATTGGTGACGGTGCCATTGCCCGCGAGGATGCCGTGGTGTCGTTCGGCAACGGCGAAGGCGTGCAGGGCCCGGCACAACGGCGGCTGATCCACGTGGCGGCCGGTCGCATTGCAGCGGCCAGTACCGATGCGGTGAACGGCGGGCAGTTGTTCGGGGCAATCGAGCAGGCGCGCAGCTGGTTGGGCGTAGGCGCCACGGCCTCCGATTCCGATTCCCTGGCGCTGGGCCGGCAGGCGACGGCCGCGGGTACGGGAAGTACCGCATTGGGTGCGAACACGAACGCCGCCGGCACCGATGCCGTGGCGCTGGGCCGACAGGCCGACGCCGCAGGATCGGGCAGTGCGGCGCTGGGTGCGGACAGTCGCGCTTCCGGCGCCGATGCCGTGGCACTGGGCCGGCAGGCCAACGCTGCGGGCCCGGGCAGCGCTGCGTTGGGGGCTGGCGCGAATGCCGCCCGCAACGATGCCGTGGCGCTGGGCCGCCAAGCCAACGCCGCCAGTTCCGGCGGCATGGCACTGGGCGCAGGCGCGCGCGTGGACCCCGACGCTGCCGGCGCAGTGGCGCTGGGCCAGGGCTCGGTAGCCGATCGCGCCGATGCCGTCTCGATCGGGCGCGCCGGTGCCGAGCGCCAGCTCACCCACGTCGCACCCGGCACGCAGGACACCGATGCAGTGAACAAGGCGCAGCTGGACGGCGGCGTGGCACGGGCCAATGCCTATACCGACCAACGCTATTCGGCGATGGGGGAGCAGTTGGGCATGTACCGCGGCGAGGTCGACGATCGCTTCCGCCGCCAGGATCGACGCATCGACCAGCAAGGCGCGATGAACGCAGCGATGCTCAACATGGCCACCAGCGCGGCCGGCGTGCGCACGCAGAACCGCGTCGGCGTGGGCATCGGTTTCCAGAGTGGGCAGTCGGCGTTGTCGATCGGCTACCAGCGCGCAATCAGCGACCGCGCAGCACTCACCGTCGGCGGCGCTTTCAGCAGCAGCCAAAGCGCCATCGGCATGGGTGCCGGCTTCGGCTGGTAACTCCTTCTCTGCGCGTTCGCGTATCGCCAACGCGCCCCACCCAGGACCTTCCCCCGATGCGCAATTCGATCGCCTTTCCCCGCCGTGCCGCGTTGGCACTCGCCGTGTCGATGCTGCTGCCTTCGTTCCATGCCGCGGCGCAAAGCGCGCACGATCCGCTGCCGGTGTCGCCCAGCACTTTTCCACCCACGCAGCGATTGATCGTTCGCTTCCACGACAACGTCGCAGCGGCCAGCCCACAGCGCCTGATCACGCGCACGATGGACGCCGCGATCCAGCGGGCCGGTGTCGCCACGGCGCAGCAGGGCCGTTTGCTGCGCAGCGATGCTACCTACGTGCGGCGCCTGGGCAACGGCGCAGAGCTGTTGCAACTGCCGGCGTCGCTGGATGCACCGGCCATGCAGCGCCTGGTGGCCGAGATCGCCGCCGATCCGGCGGTGCGCTATGTCGAGCCGGACACGCTGCAGCGCATCGAAGCGCCGGCGACGGCCACCTTCGTGCCCGACGACCCGCAATACGCTTCGCATCAGTGGCACCTGCACGACGCGGTGGGTGGCGTCAATGCGCCTGCGGCCTGGGAGATGTCGCGCGGGCAGGGGGTAGTGGTCGCGGTGATCGACACCGGCATTCTGCCCGAACATCCTGATTTCGATCGCGCCCGCGTGTTGCCGGGCTACGACTTCATCACCGACACCTTCATTTCGCGCCGTCCCAATCCCGGCCGCGTCGCCGGCGCGCTGGACTATGGCGACTGGAACCCCCAGGCGAACGAGTGCTTCGATGGCTCGCAGGTGCAATCAAGTTCGTGGCACGGCACGCATGTCGCAGCGACCATCGGCCAGGCGACCGACAACGGCATCGGCATGGCCGGCCTGGCGCCGGAGGTCACCCTGCTGCCCGTGCGCACGCTCGGCCGTTGTGGCGGCTGGACTTCGGATATCGCCGATGCGGTGGTCTGGTCCAGCGGAGGCCCGGTGCCGGGCGTGCCGGACAACGCGCATCCCGCCGACATCATCAACCTGAGCCTGGGCGGCGTGGGGGCGTGTTCGCGGGCCTACCAGGAGGCGATCGACCTGGCGGTCGCCCGCGGCAGCGTGGTGGTGGTGGCGGCCGGCAATTCCACGGTCGACGTAGCGCTCCGGCAACCGGCGAGCTGCGGCAACATCGTCAATGTCGGCGCGACCGGCGCGACGGGCAGGATCGCCGGTTATTCGAATTTCGGCGCGGGCGTGGACCTCTCCGGGCCGGGCGGCGACTTCAATGGCCCGATCCGTGGGCTCGTCTGGCAGAACGGATATAGCGGCGCCACCACGCCGACATCCGGCGCGTTCAATTACGCGGGCAAGGCAGGCACCTCCATGGCCGCGCCGCACGTGGCGGCGACCGCGGCGTTGGTGCAGTCCGCACGCGTGGCGGCAGGCCGCCTGCCGCTGTCGCCCGCGCGGATGGAGGCATTGCTGGTTGGCAGCGCGCGTGCGTTTCCGGTCGCGCCGCCGGCCAACAAGCCGATCGGCAGCGGCATCGTCGATGCCAGTGCGGCCTTGCGCATGGCCCTGGACGAAGCCTGCGACATCGCCACGACGTCCTGCACGCAGCCAGTCACGCTGGTGCCGCAGGTATCGGTCAGCGGCCAGTCCGGCGACGCCGCGGGCCGGCGCTACACCTTCCGTGCCCAGGCCGGCCGGCCACTGCGGGTATTCACTTATGGCGGCAAGGGCAATGCGGCCCTGTACGTGCGCCAGGGGGCGCCGGCGCAACCGGACCGGTTCGACCAGCGTTCGGCGCGCATCGGCAGCCATCAGACGGTGCGGGTGGCAGCGCCGGTGGCGGGGGAATACCACGTGCTGCTGAAAGGTGCGCCGACCTACGAGGGCGTGACGGTGATGGTGAGCCAGTAGACCGCGATCGGCAGGGGCGAACTGCTAAAGTCCGGGCTGGTTAAGGAGACCGGCGTGAACGCGATCGCCCGCCCATCAATGCAGGACCAGGACACCCCGACGCGCATCGTCGACACCTTGCTGGCGCACCGCCGGCTCAAGGAGGCCGACCTGGCGCGCGCGCGGCAGTTGCAGGCCGAATCCGGCCTGCCGCTGCTGGCCCTGCTGGGACGGCTGGGCCTGGTCTCCGAGCGCGACCACGCCGAGGCCTGCGCCGAAGTGATGGGCTTGCCGCTGCTCGACGGGCGGGAGCTGGGCGATACGCCGCCCGAGTCGCTGCCAGAGATCCGCGCCTTGTCGCCGCGCTTCCTCAAGCAATTCCACGTGTGCCCGCTGGGCGAACAGGGCGGCGTGGTCGAGTTGTGGATGGCCGATCCTTACGACGCCTACCCGCGCGATGCGATTGCGCTGGCCACCGGCATGTCGGTGCGCGCGCGTGTGGGCCTGCGCGCGGAGATCGATGACGTGATCGAGCGTTGGTTCGGCCAGGGCCGCAGCGCCATGGGCGCCATCGTCGAGACCGCCGACGGCGAGGCCAGCGAAGGCGAGGACATCGAACACCTGCGCGACCTGGCCTCCGAAGCCCCGGTCATTCGCCTGGTCAATCTGCTGATCCAGCGCGCCGTCGAGTTGCGGGCCTCGGACATTCATATCGAGCCGTTCGAAAATCGCCTGAAGGTGCGGTATCGCGTCGACGGCGTATTGATCGAGGGCGAGAGCCCGCCGGCCAAGCTGACGGCCGCGGTGATCAGCCGCGTCAAGATCATGGCCCGGTTGAACATCGCCGAGCGCCGGCTGCCGCAGGATGGCCGCATCCAGCTGCGCGTGCAGGGCAAGGAACTGGACCTGCGCGTGAGCACCATGCCCACCGCGCACGGCGAGAGCGTGGTGATGCGCCTGCTCGATCGCGAAACGGTGGTGTTCGATTTCCAACGCCTCGGCTTCACCGACGAGTTCCTGCCGCAGTTCCGCCGCGTGCTGGAGCAGCCGCACGGCATCTTGCTGGTCACCGGCCCGACCGGTTCGGGCAAGACCACCACGCTGTACACCGCGTTGAGCCAGCTCAATACGGCGGATGTGAAGATCATCACCGTCGAAGACCCGGTCGAGTACCAGATCGAAGGCATCAACCAGATCCAGGCCAAGCCGCAGATCGGGCTGGATTTCGCCAATGCGCTGCGCAGCATCGTGCGCCAGGACCCGGACATCATCATGATCGGCGAAATGCGCGACCTGGAAACGGCGCGCATCGCGATCCAGTCCGCACTGACCGGCCACCTGGTGCTGTCCACGCTGCATACCAACAACGCGGCCGGCGGCATCACCCGCCTGCTGGACATGGGCGTGGAGGATTACCTGCTGACCTCCACGGTCAACGGCATCCTTGCCCAGCGCCTGGTGCGCCGGCTCGAACCCACGCATGCCGAGCGCTATGCCGCCTCGCCCGAAGAGATCGAACGCTTCGACCTGCGCCGCTGGCAGCCGCAGGGCGAGATCTGCCTGTATCGCCCGCGGCCCTCGGCCGTGGCCCCCACCGGCTATCTGGGCCGCACCACCATCATGGAATTCCTGGTGATGGACGATGCGCTGCGACGGGCGGTGATGCGGCGTGCCGGCATGGGCGAGATCGAGCAGCTCGCCCGCAGCGCCGGCATGCGCACCATGTACGAGGACGGCGTGGCCAAGGCCCTGCGCGGCCAGACCACGTTGGAAGAAGTGCTGCGCGTCACCGAGGAAGGTTGAACATGCCATGGGTCGGTCGGGTGGGTGAACGTGGCTGCGCCCTGGGTGCGTCCGCATGACCCTGTACCACTACAAGGCACTCAACGCCGACGGCGAAATGCTCGACGGGCAGATGGAAGCGGCGAGCGAAGCGGAAGTGGCCGCGCGTCTGCAGGAGCAGGGCCATCTGCCGGTGGAGGCGCGCGCGGCCTCGGCGCTGGAAGGCGGCGGGCCCGGCCTGGGTGCGTTGTGGCGGCGTCGCGTGCTGGGCGGCGCCAGCCTGGTGCAGTTCACGCACCAGCTCGCCAGCCTGCTGGGTGCGGGCCAGCCCCTGGACCGGGCGCTCTCGATCCTGATGGAGCTGCCCGAAGATGCCCGCGAACGTCGCACGCTGACGGCGATTCGCGATGCCGTGCGCGGCGGCGCGCCGTTGTCCACCGCGTTGGAGCGCCAGCACGGCGTGTTCTCGCGCCTGTACGTCAACATGGTGCGCGCCGGCGAGGCCGGCGGCAGCCTGCATGACACATTGCAACGCCTGGCCGAGTACCTCGAACGCGCGCAGGCCCTGCGCGGGCGGGTGACCAACGCATTGGTCTATCCGGTGATCCTGCTGCTGGTGGTCGGGCTGGCGTTGCTGTTCCTGCTCGGCTACGTCGTGCCGCAGTTCGCGCAGATGTACGAAAGCCTGGACGTGGTGCTGCCCTGGTTCACCCGCGGTGTCCTGGCGGTGGGCCTGTTCGTACGCGATGCATGGCTGGCGTTCGTCATCGTGCCGGCCGTGGCCTTGCTGTGGTTGGAGCGTCGGCGCCGTGATCCCGCGTTTCGCCTGGCCCTGGATGGCGCGCTGTTGCGCTGGCGCTTGACCGGCCCGCTGCTTGGCAGGTTGGAAACCGCGCGCCTGGCGCGCACCGTCGGCACGCTGCTGCGCAATGGCGTGCCGTTGTTGCAGGCGCTGGGCATCGGCCGCGGCGTGCTCGGCAACCGGGTGCTGGTGGCCGAGGTCGATCGCGCCACCGATGAAGTGCGAAATGGCCACGGCCTGGCGCTGGCACTGGGACGCGGTCGACAGTTTCCGCGGCTGGCCTTGCAGATGATCCAGGTCGGCGAAGAATCCGGCGCACTGGATGCGATGCTGCTGCGCGTTGCCGACACCTTCGAGCAGGAGACAGCGCAAGCCATCGACCGGCTGCTGGCGGCCCTGGTGCCGGCGTTGACGCTGTTGCTGGCGGCGGTGGTCGGCGGCGTGATCATCGCCGTGCTGGTGCCGCTGTACGACCTCACCAACGCGATCGGCTGAGCCACTGCAAGGCGACCATCGCATCGCACCACCGCATTGCACCATCGCATCGCACCATCGCAATCGCCGCGCGCGCCGGCTACGCTCGGCCTCGCATTGTTTCCCCCGTAGACCGCCATCAGGATGTTCGCATGATCCAGCCCCGCCGCTTCGTTCCCGCTTCGCCCCGCCGCCAGTCCGGCATGAGCCTGCTGGAGATCATCATCGTCATCGTGCTGATCGGCGCGGTGCTGACGCTGGTCGGCAGCCGCGTGCTGGGCGGCGCCGATCGCGGCAAGGCCAACCTGGCCAAGTCGCAGATCCAGACCCTGGCCGGCAAGGTCGAGAACTACCAGCTCGATACCGGCAAGCTGCCGGCCAAGCTCGACGATCTGGTCACCCAGCCGCAGGGCGCGGCGGGCTGGCTGGGGCCGTATGCCAAGGCGGCCGAGCTCAACGACCCCTGGGGCCACGCCATCGAATACCACGTGCCGGGGCAGGGCCGTCCGTTTGACCTGATGAGCCTGGGCAAGGATGGGCAGGCGGGCGGCAGCAGTTACGACGCGGACATCGTGTACGAGTAAGCGCAGATGGCGAGCGCCCCGCGCCTGACGGCCGCGATGCGGCGCGGCCTGCCGCGCGCGCGCGGCGTCAGCTTGCTGGAAATGCTGCTGGTGATCGCGCTGATCGCCATTGCCGGGGTCATCGCGGCGGGCGTGTTGGGTGGAGGCATGGACGGCCTGCGCCTGCGTTCGGCAGGCAAGCAGCTGGCCGGCGAACTGCGCCTGGTGCGCACCCGCGCGATGGCCAGTGGCGTGCCGCAGCAGTTCGAGATCGATCCGCGTAATCGCACCTGGTCCAGCAGCCTCGGCCATCGCGGCAGCTTGCCTGCGCAACTGCAGGTGAGCTTCACCGGCGCACGCGAAGTGCAGCCGCGCGCTGGCCGCGGGGCGATCCGCTTCTTCGCCGACGGCGCTTCCACCGGCGGGCGCATCGACCTGCGCGCGCGGCAGGCGCAGTGGCGCATCGACGTGGCCTGGATCACCGGCGAAGTACGCGGCGGGCCGCTCGAGGCGGCGCGATGAAATACCAGCGCGGCTACACCCTGCTCGAAGTGATCGTGGCCTTTGCGTTGCTGGCGCTGGCGCTGGGCCTGTTGCTCGGCGCCTTGTCCGGTGGCGTGCGCCAGGTGCGCGCCGCCGAGGCCGCCACGCGCGCCAACCTGCACGCGCAGACCCTGCTCGCGGGCCTGGGCATGGAAGCGCCGTTGGCGCCGCTACAGCAGCAGGGCACGTTCGAACAGGGACGCTATGCATGGCGCCTGGACGTAGTGCCCTGGGTCGACCCGCAGCCGCCGGCCGATGCCATGGCGGTGTCGCCGGCCGACCCGGTGATGCTGCAGGTGGATCTGGACGTACGCTGGGGCGAGGCGGCCAATGAACATCTGCATTGGCGAAGCCTGCGACTGGCGCCGGCGCCGATGACGGGCGCGGCGCCATGAGCTTGCGTCGCGCCCACGGCTTCACCTTGATCGAAGTGTTGCTGGCAACGGCCTTGCTGGCGGCTGGACTGACCCTGGCCTTCGCCACCCTGCGCTCGGCGCAGACCGTGACCCAGCGCGGCGACGCGGTGGCCGCGCGCAGCGAGCGCATGCGCACGGTCGAAGGCTTCCTGCGCCAGCGCCTGGCCGCGGCGCTGCCGGTGGCGATGGGCAAGGACGCGCAGACCCAGCGGCCGTTGCGCTTCGTCGGCCAGCCGCAACGCATGCGTTTCGTCGCCGACGTGCCCGACTATCTCGGCTACGGCGGGCCGTATCTGCATGACATCGCAGTGGACGGCACCGCGCCGGCACGTCGCCTGGGCCTGCGCCTGAGCCAGGTGCAGGCGGGCGTGGAGATCGTGCCGTCGCAGAAGGTCACCCCGGAGGTGCTGGCGGCGGATCTGGTGGAAGTGCATTTCGCCTATCGCGGCTTCGATCCGCAGCAAGGGCGCCTGGGCGAGTGGCAGGACGCGTGGACCCAGACCGAACGCCTGCCGCAGTGGGTGCGCATCGAGGTGCGTGATGCACGCGGCGCGTGGCCGCCGTTGCTGGTGGCCCTGCCGCAGGCCCCGCGCGAGCGATTGTCGCTATGAGCAGACGCATGCGCGGCGTCGCCCTGATCCTGGTGCTGTGGCTGATCGCGCTGCTGGCGGCGCTGGTTGGCGCCTTCGCGTTGACCTCGCGCGTGGAGGCCGGGCAGGACAGCGTGCTGCGTGGCAATGGACGCGGGCAGGCGGTGGCGCGCGCCGGCCTGGAGTACGCGATCTGGCGCCTGCGCGGCACGCCGGCCACGCGCTGGCGCCCGGATGGGCGCACCTATGCATGGTCTTTTGATGGCGTGCCGGTGGCCATCCGTGTCGTGGACGAGGCGGGCAAGGTCGACCTCAATAGCGCCAATCCGGCTTTGCTGAGCGGCTTGATCCGCGCCTTGGGCGCGGACCCAGGGCGGGCCCAGGCCCTGGCCGCGGCCATCGTCGATTGGCGCGATGCCGACAACCTGCAAGCCCCCGGCGGCGCCGAGGCTGCCGATTACGCCGCGGCCGGCCTGCCTTACGGGGCCAAGGACGCGCCCTTCGAAAGCCTGGGCGAGCTGCGCCTGGTGTTGGGGATGGACCCGGACCTCTATCGGCAGTTGCTGCCGAATGTCACGATCCACGGCCAGCGCGCGCAGCCGATGCCGGCATTTGCCCCGGCGCCGGTGCTCACTGCGATGGGATTGGATGCGGCCACCTGGACCGCCGCGCGCCAGGCCGGGCAGGCCGGTTCGGGTGCGCAGGTCGATCCGGCGGCCACGGCGGGGGGAAGCGGCACTTATAGTATTGAGAGCCGGGCACGCCTGGGCGAGGGACGCGAGGTGGTGCTGCGGGCGATCGTGCGCACCGCTGCCTCCGGGGCCCGTGATTCGGCCTATACCGTTTTGCAGTGGGAAGAGGGAGCAGCGTTGCAATGACCGCGTGGCGGCAAAGTCTGGAGCGCATTGGCCTGCGGATTCCGCCGGGAGCCGGTGGCTTCTGGCGTTGGTGGCAGGGCGCCTTGCTGGCGTGGTTGCCGGCGCGCTGGCAGTGGCGGCTGGGGCTGTCGCCGGCGCGCCTGTTGCTGTGGCGCGAGGGCGAGGAGATCGCCCTGGCCTGGGCGCGCGGGCAGGGCATCGAGCCGCTGGCGACCTTGCCGCAGGGCGTGGTCCCCACCGACTGGGATGCCCTGTTGCCACCGCGCCTGCGTCGCCTGCCGCGGCACTGGCTGTTGCCGCCTGCGCTGGTGCTGCGACGTCCGCTGCGTTTGCCCGCCGCGGCCGCGGACCGGCTGCAGGATGTGGCGCGTTTCGAGATCGATCGGCAGACGCCCTTTACCGCCGAGGAGGTCTGGTTCGACGCGCGCCTGCTCGCGCATCGCGGTGACGACCAGATCGATGCCGAACTCGTGGTGGTGCCGCGGCGCGTGGTCGAGTCCGAGCGCGGCGTGCCTGCGCTGTGGCGCGGCCTGCTCAGCGGAGTGGATGTGCGCGATGCCGATGGCATGCCGCTGCAGGTCAACCTGTTGCCGCCCGAAGCGCGACATGTGCATCGCGACCCCCTGGCGCGCTGGAACCTGGCACTGGCCGCCTTGGGCCTGGTGGCGCTGGCGATCGGCGCGCAGTGGTTGCTGGAGAACCGCAGCCGCGCCGCGGACGCCCTCGAGGCCCGGGTGCGCGACGATGCGCAGCGCGCACGCCAGGTGGCGGTGCAGCGCGAGGAACTGACGGCATTGATCGACGGCGCGGCGTTCTTCCAGGAACAACGCGCCGCCCGTCCGGCTTCCATCGAAGTGTGGAACGAGCTGAGCCGGCGGCTGCCCGATGGCACTTATTTGGAGAAATTCGCCATTGAAGGTGAGGAATTGCAGTTGATCGGGCTCAGCGATGAAGCGGCCGGCCTGGTCGAACGCCTCGATGGCGCGCCGGTGTGGCGCAAGCCGGCCCTGACCGGGGTGCTGCAGAGCGATGCCGGCCGCGGCCGTGATCGCTTCACCATTACCGCGCGCCTGGCCGCGCCGCAGGCCGCCACGCCGACGCCAACGCCGACGCCGACGCCGACTCCCGCGGCCGGAGGTGGCCGATGAACGTCGCGCCTGATCGGCGCGAACGACTGTGGGCGCTGGCGCTGCTGCTGTTGGCCCTGGGCCTGGTGTATGGCGCGCTCGTGCATCCGTTCTTCGTCCAGCCGTTGCTGGAGACCGAGGCGCGCGTGCGCAGCCTGGGCGAACGCGAGCAGCGTATCCGCGCCGAATTGCAGCAGGCCCCGGAAATCGCCCGCGCGCTGCAACGGGCCCGCGAACAATTGGCCACGCGCGCCGGCTTCCTGCCCGAAGCATCGGCCGAATTGGCCGCGGCCGGCCTGGTGCAGCGGCTGGAGGCGGTGGTGCTGCAGGCCAGCCCCGAGCATCGCAGTTGCGCCATCAGCAATCGTTCGACCCTGCCGACCGACACCCAGGGGCGTTTTGCGCGCGTCGCCGTGCAGGTGCGCCTGCGCTGCGGCACGCCGGAACTGGCCAACGTGCTGCATGCGCTGGAATCCGGCGCACCGGGCCTGTTCGTCGACAACCTCACCGTGCTGGCGCAGCGCGCCGCGCTGTCGCCGGGCGACAGCGGCAACGGCCTTGATGTGACCTTCGATCTTTCCGGCTATGTCCGGCCGGGCGCAGCGCCTGCGGAGGACGCCCATGCGCCCTGATGCCGCGAGCCTGCGCACATGGGGATTGGCGGTTTTCGCCGGCTGGGCCGTGTTGGTCTGCGTGCTGGCCGGGTTGGGCATGGGCAGTCGCTTGCCACCGCCGCCCGCGGCGCAGGGCGGGCGGCCGCTGCCGGTGATTCCACCCGCAGGTCCGCAGCGATTGGGCGACCTGCAGACCTACGCCGCCATCGCCCAACGCCCGGTGTTCGCCGAAGACCGGCAGCCGCATCCGTTCGTGCTCGGCGGTACGGGCGGCGAGCAGGTCTCCGGGCTGCGCCTGACCGGCGTGCTGATGACCCCGCAATTGCAGATGGCCACGCTCACCACCGACCAGGGGCGCTCGATCCGGCTACGCCTGCAAGGTGACGCGGTAGACGGCTGGCGCCTGCTTTCCCTGGCCGCACGCAGTGCCACCGTCGATGGACCGGGCGGCACGCGCACCTTGCAGATGCAGGTGTTCGATGGCCGTGGCGGTGAACCGCCCACCGTATTGCGCGGCGCCAATGGTGCTGCCGCGGTGCCGCCACCGCCGGGCGTGCCACCTGCGCCCGCGCCGGTGCCCGTGGCGGTGCCGATGCAGGCAGCGGCGAACACCGCCAATCCCGCGCCACGACCGCCGGTGGCAACACCGCCCGCGCCGACCACGCCGCAGGCGGGCAGCCCGGCCACGCCCGCCCCCACTGCCGAACAACTGCAGGCGATCCGCGAGCGCATCGAAGCGCGGCGGCGCGCGCTGCAGCAACAACAAAACACCCAGCGCAATGGCGATGGCGCCGTGCAACAGAACCCGTAGAGTGCAGACATGACGTCACGTGTTGTCCTGATTTCCCTCCTGCTGGGCCTGTTGGCCGGCTGCGCCAGCACGCCGACGCCGGACATTCGCCGCGCACCCACCCAGCCACCGCCGCGCAGCGTGCCGCAGACCACCCACGATGCAGGCACCGATGCCGGCCCGCAGCCGGTGATCCGTCGCGGCAGCGGGGAAGTAATCAATCGCGCCGCCGCCGCGCGTCCGGCGCCGGCGCTGGCTGCGGCAGGTACCGGCGAGGCGACCTTCAATTTCGAAGGCGAATCGGTGCAGGCCGTGGTCAAGGCCATCCTCGGCGACATGCTCGGGCAGAACTACGTCATCGCGCCGGGCGTGCAGGGCAACGTGACCCTGGCCACGCCCAAGCCGGTGTCGCCGGCACAGGCGCTGAACCTGCTGGAGATGGTGCTGGGCTGGAACAACGCGCGCATGGTCTATAGCGGCGGCCGCTACAACATCGTCCCCGCCGACCAGGCCCTGGCGGGCACGGTCGCGCCGAGCACGGCGCCTGCGTCCAGTGCGCGTGGTTTCGAGGTGCGGGTGATCCCACTGCGCTACATCTCCGCCAACGAAATGAAGAAGGTGCTCGAGCCGTATGCGCGGACCAATGCCATCGTCGGCATCGACCCGGCGCGCAACCTCATCACCCTGGGCGGCACCCGCGCCGAGTTGGAGAATTACCAGCGCACCATCGACATCTTCGATGTGGACTGGTTGTCGGGGATGTCGGTGGGCGTGTTCCCGATCCAGTCCGGCAAGGCGCAGGATGTGGCCGCCGACCTGGAGAAGGTGTTCGGCGAGAAGAGCCAGACGCCGAGTGCGGGCATGTTCCGCTTCATGCCGCTGGAGAATGCCAACGCGGTGCTGGTGATCACGCCGCAGGCGCGTTACCTGGACCAGATCCAGCAGTGGCTGGACCGCATCGACAGCGCCGGCGGCGCGCCGCGGCTGTTTTCCTATGAGCTGAAGTACATCAAGGCGCGTGAACTGGCTGATCGCCTGGCCGAGGTGTTTGGTGCCGGTGGCCGCAATGGCGGGCAGGGTGCATCGCTGGCGCCGGGGGCGACGTCGATGCAGCTTGGAGATACGAGCACCAATGGCGGTGGGCTGGCCGGCGGCGACGCCTTCAACGGCGTCGCCAATGGCGGCGGCACGAGCGGGATCGGTGGAGGGGACAGTCGCTCCGGCATCGGCACCGGGGGCGATTTCAACCTGTCGCAACGTCAGGACGGCAATGGCGCCGTCACGCTGGAGATTGAAGGCGACCACGTCGGCGTGTCCGCGGTGGAAGAGACCAATACCTTGCTGGTGCGTTCCTCGCCGCAGGCCTGGCGTTCGATTCGCGACGTCATCGAAAAGCTCGACATCATGCCGATGCAGGTGCATATCGAGGCACAGGTGGCCGAGGTCAAGCTCAGTGGCAAGCTGAGCTACGGCGTCAATTGGTATTTCGAGAATGCGGTGGATGCGCCGGTCGAATCGGGCGGTGCCGGCCTGCCGCCGGCACTGGGACGCAGCATCTGGGGAGACATCTCCGGCACGATCGGCAGCGGCGGTCTGGGCTGGACCTTCCTGGGCAAGAACGCCGCAGCGGTGATCTCGGCACTGGACCAGGTCACGGACGTGCGCCTGTTGCAGACGCCGTCCGTGTTCGTGCGCAACAACGCCGAGGCCACGCTCAACGTCGGCGCCAAGGTGCCGATCAACTCCGTCTCCGTGAACACGGGCCTGGGCACTACCGGTACCTACAGCCAGGTGCAGTACATCGACACCGGCGTGATCCTGAAGGTGCGCCCGCGCGTCACCCGCGAAGGCACGGTGTTCCTGGACATCGTGCAGGAGGTCAGCTCGGCCGGTACAGTGCCGGCGGACTGCAAGCCGAGCGAGTCCAATTGCAATCCGACCATCGACAGCCGTCGCGTGCACACCGAGGCCGCGGTCAACAGCGGCGACACCATCATGCTGGCCGGCTTGATCAGTGACCGCGACGAGCAGGGTTCCTCTGGCGTGCCGTTCCTGAGCCGCCTTCCGGTAGTGGGCGCGTTGTTCGGCAAGAAGACCCAGAATGACGATCGCCAGGAGGTGATCGTGCTGATCACCCCGACCATCGTGAAGGATGCGAACGAGGCGACACGCTTCAACGACGACTACGGCCGCAAGTTCAAGGCACTGGAACCGCTGTACACGCCCGCCAAGCAATGAGCGCCGCCCTGCCCATCGTCCTGCTCCCGGTCGGCACCGACGACCGCGCGCTGGACGCCTGCCTCGGCGCGCTCGAGGCGGGCACGCCCGCCGGCACGCCGGTGTGGCTGGCTGACGACGCACAGGCCGGCCCGCGCGGCGTTGCAGTGATCGAAGGCTGGCTGGCCCGCACGCGCCTGCAGGCCGACTACACGCGGCGCGAGCGGCCGATCGGCGAGGTCGCGCACCTGGACGAAATGCTCCGCGCCTGTGGCGACGCCGATGTGGTGGTGTTGTCCTCGCAGGCGCGCCCGTTGCCAGGCTGGTTGCGGCAGCTCGGCGCCTGCTTTGCCCGTGATGCCGCCATCGCCAGCGCCACGCCGTGGAGCAACGTGGGCGAGGCCGCCGCCTGGCCGCGGCTGGGCGAGATCAATCCTATGCCCGACGACGACGAGCGCCTGGCCACCGCCTGCGCGGCGATGCCGCCACTGCACCCGGAACTGCCCGCGGCGATCTGCCACGCCGTGGCGCTGCGCGGCAGCGCGCGCCGCCGTGCCGGTGGGCTCGATGCCAACAGCTATGGCGCCTGGTATGCCGCGCTGATCGACCTGAGCCTGCGCATGGCCGGCCTGGGCTGGCGCAACGTACTGTGCGAGACCACCTTCGTCGCCCGCCTGACAGAGGGCGTGCCGGCCGATGGCGACATGGATGCGCTCGCCACGCGCTGGCCGGCGTGGCACTCGCGGCTGGCCGGATTCTTGATGCAGGACCCGCTGGCCGAGGCGCGCCTGCATTTGCAACAGCTGTATGACCAGACACCGGTCGCCGAGCCGCAACGCGAGTTGTTCGGCGGCCTGCCGCAAGCCGGGGAAGCAGGGCAATGAATGCAGCCATCGCCGCGGTGGTGGTGACTTACCGCAGTGCCGCCACCATCGACGAATGCCTGTCGCGCCTGCGCGCGGCCGCTGACGTCACCGAAGTGCGCGTGGTCGACAACAATTCCGATGACGACACGCTCAGCGTGGTGCAACGGCATGCGGTTGAAGATCCGCGCGTGCACTTCATTGCCAACCCGGACAACCCCGGCTTTGCCACCGCCTGCAACCAGGGCGCTGCGGATTCGCAGGCGCCGTGGCTAGTGTTCATCAATCCTGATCTGATGGTCGCGCCCGACACGCTGCAACGCCTGCGCGAGCGCGCCGAAGCCCTCGGCACGCCCTCCTTGCTCGGTGTCGAGCAGGTCGATGAGCACGGTGCCCCCGATGGCGCCGTACGCCGCCGCGATCCTGATTTCGCCGCGATGCTCCGCGCGCCACGCAGCGGTGCCCAGCTGGCGGTGCCGGCCGACCCGTCGCAATCGCTGCAAGCGGTCGATGCGATCTCCGGTGCGCTGATGCTGATGCCGCGCAGACTATTTGATCAACTCGGCGGCTGGGATGCTGGTTACCGCCTGCACGCCGAAGACCTGGACCTGTGCCGCCGCGCGCGCGAGGCCGGCGCGCTGGTGGCCGTGGCCAATGACCTGCGCGTGCTGCATCTGCGCGGCGTGTCCAGCCGCTCGCGGCCGTTCTTCGTCGAGTGGCACAAGCATCGCGGCCTGTGGCGCTACTTCCGCAAGTTCGAGGCCTCGCGCCGGGCCTTGCCGGTACGGGCGGGTGTCTGGTTCGCGATCTGGGCGCACGCGCTGGCCCAGGTGCCGCGGCTGCTTCGCCAGACTGCGTCCAGCAGCTGAGCGAAATCAAGGCGTTCACGACTGCAAGGGCAATAATCTCCCCCATGATCATCACCTCGCTGCTCGATACCGACCTCTACAAATTCACCATGATGCAGGCGGTGCTGCACCAGCATCCGGGTGCGCAGGTCGAATACCGCTTCAAATGCCGCACGCCGGGCATCGACCTGGCCCGCTTCATCGACGAGATCTCCACCGAGATCGACCTGCTGTGCGAGCTGCGCTTCCAGCCCGATGAGCTGGCATACCTGCGCGCGATGCGCTTCGTCAAAACCGATTTCGTCGATTTCCTCGGCCTGTTCCATCTCGATCGCAAGTACCTGACCCTGCAGCCGTCGCCGACCACGCCTGGCGAGATCGAGCTGGTGATCCGCGGCCCCTGGCTGCACACGATCCTGTTCGAAGTGCCGCTGCTGGCGATCATCAACGAGGTCTGGTTCCGCAATACCTCGGTGGCCGATTTCCAGGAAGGCCGGCGACGCCTGCAGGCCAAGGTGGCACGACTGCGCGACACGCCGGGCTACGAGGAATGCCGCATTGCCGATTACGGCACCCGGCGTCGCTACTCGCGGCAATGGCATGGCGAACTGTTGCCATTGCTGCGCGAGGGCTGGGGCGAGCGGTTCGTCGGCACCAGCAATGTCTACTTCGCCCGCCGCTACGGCATGACCCCGCTCGGCACGATGGCCCACGAATACCTGCAGGCCTTCCAGGCGCTGGGGCCGCGCCTGCGCGATTCGCAGGTGGCGGCGCTGGAGTCCTGGGCCCGCGAGTACCGCGGCGACCTGGGCATCGCCCTGTCCGACGTGGTCGGGCTGGACGCCTTCCTGCGCGACTTCGATCTGTACTTCTGCAAGCTGTTCGACGGCATGCGGCATGACTCGGGCGACCCGTTCGTCTGGGGCGAGCGCGTCCTGGACCACCTGCAGCAGCATCGCGTCGATCCCCGCAGCAAGGTGCTGGTATTCAGTGACGGCCTGAACATCGAACGGGTCATGCAGCTGTATGACCATTTCAAGGGCCGCTGCCGGCTCTCTTTCGGCGTGGGTACGCACCTCACCAACGACCTCGGGCCGACCCCGCTGCAGATCGTCATCAAGATGGTTCGCTGCAATGGGCAACCCGTGGCCAAGCTGAGCGATTCACCCGGCAAGAGCATGTGCGACGACGTGGGTTACCTGCGTTATCTGCGCCAGGTTTTCGAGGTCGACACGCCCGAAGCGGGGTGACGCTGAGCGGCCATTTCTGCCCCTTGGTGGCGCGTCAAGGTGAAAATTCGCACGTCATTCGGGTAAAGTGAGATCCAATTCTCAGTTGTTCACTGCACCGCGTCGTGTTTGGCACTGCGCTTGCATCGACTTCACTTGAACCGGGGGCATGATGCCCGGTGCACCCCCCGCAGCACGGTCCAGGCATGAGTTCGTTCGATCCTTCTTCGCTGTTCCGCACCCGCGCTTGTTCGCGGCAATGGCTCGGCTTCGTCCGGGCGATGGCCGACGAATTCGCTGCCGAGCTGCCCGAGCATGAACTTTCCACGTTGATGGCGCGGATCGGCCGCCGCTTCGCCCTGCGCCATCCGATCGGCGAGTGCCAGGCATTGGGCGAGGTGGAAGCAGCCGCCAACCGGATCTGGGAAGAGACCGAGTGGGGCCAGTGCCGGATGGAAGAACAGGCCGGCAGCGTCGAGATCACCCATGCCGCCGCGCCGATCGCCGTGGCGTTGGCGGGCATGGATTGGCACGACGGTTTCCTGGCGGGGGTTTATGAGGGGTGGTTCCTGCAGTTGGGGATGCTGGCGGGACTGTCGGTGAATGCCGATCGCCCGGCCGCAGCGGATCTGCGCCGGCTGCGGCTGGCGCGGGTGGCTTGATCAGCTTCGATATTCAGGGGTCGACATGAACAACAAGAACAAAAAACCGCAGGAAGAAGCGCTCGACGACGTCGATCGCCTGTTTGCCCGGCTGGGGAGCCAGGGTGCGGAGGGCTACCTGGACTTCACGCCCGGCAAGCTTCCGGCCAGGGAGACTGCGCCGCAAGCTGCGCCGGCAGCCCCGGTACAGGCTGCGCCGCCGCCGCTCAAACCCGCCTCAGCAGCCTCCGCTGCCGAGCCGGTGCCGCCGCCGTCGCCGCCGATCCTGGCCTCGATTCGTCCCTTGCGGGCCGAGCCGGCGCCGATGCCGGTGCAACGCCTGTCCGCCGTGGCCGCGGCTGCGCCGGCCAGCCCGCTGGGCGAGCTGTTCCGGCGCCTGCTCCAGGCAGAAGCCGCGCCGGTGACGGCCGGCCCGCTGCGGCGCATGTTCGGTCGCTGAGTCGCCGCGCTGCAGGGCTGGACAGGTTTCCGGCCCTGGTTGAAGAATCGGTGCGACCACGCGCCAAGGCTGCTGTCAAAAGGAAGGGTTGATGAGTATTGCCACCGCGCCGCGCCCCGGTTCGTTCTTGCCCAGACTCGCGACCTGGAGCCTGTGGTTGCTGGGGGCGCTGCTGCTGGTGTTCGTGGTGGCCATCCCCATGGATGTCGTGCAGCAGATGATCTTCTCTGCCGTGCTGTTCATCACCGCGATGCTGCTGCGTCGCCGTGGCGGCCGGGTGATCGTGCTGATGATGATGGGCATGTCGCTGGCGGTGTCCTCGCGCTACATCTGGTGGCGCCTGACCCAGACCATGGGCGTGGGCGGCGTGGGCGACCTGATCCTCGGCCTGGGCCTGCTCGGCGCCGAGCTCTACGCTTTCCTGATCCTGGTGCTGGGCTACTTCCAGGTGCTGTGGCCGTTGAACCGCAAGCCGGTGCCGCTGCCCGCCGACCAGCGCGAGTGGCCGACCGTGGATGTTTTCATCCCGACCTACAACGAACCGCTGGCGGTGGTGCGCACCACGGTGCTGGCGGCGACGGTGATGGACTGGCCGGCCGACAAGATCAATGTCTACGTGCTCGACGACGGCCGCCGCCCGGAGTTTCGCGAGTTCTGCGAGGCGGTGGGCGTGCATTACGTCACCCGCACCAACAACTTCCACGCCAAGGCCGGCAACATCAATGCGGCGCTGAAGAAGGCCAAGGGCGAGTACGTCGCGATCTTCGACTGCGACCACATCCCGACCCGCTCGTTCCTGCAGGTGGCGATGGGCTGGTTCCTGCGCGATGCCAAGCTGGCCGTGGTGCAGACGCCGCACTATTTCTTCTCCGCCGATCCTTTCGAGCGCAACCTCGGCACCCACGGCAAGGTGCCCAACGAGGGCGAGCTGTTCTACGGCCTGCTGCAGGATGGCAACGACCAGTGGGATGCCACGTTCTTCTGCGGCTCGTGCACGGTGATCAAGCGCGGGCCGCTGGATGAGATCGGCGGCGTGGCGGTCGAGACGGTAACCGAGGACGCGCACACCGCCTTGAAGCTGCATCGCAAGGGTTATCGCAGCGCCTACCTGGCGATTCCGCAGGCCGCCGGCCTGGCCACCGAGAGCCTGTCCGGCCATGTCGCCCAGCGCATCCGCTGGGCGCGCGGCATGGCGCAGATCGCGCGCGTGGACAACCCGCTGTTCGGCAAGGGCCTGCGCATCTCGCAGCGGCTTTGCTACGCCAACGCGATGCTGCACTTCTTCTATGGCCTGCCGCGCATCATCTACCTGACCGCGCCGCTGGCCTTCCTGTTCTTTGGTGCGCACGTGATCCACGCCTCGGCGCTGATGATCCTGGCCTATGCGTTGCCACACATCTTCCAGGCCAACCTGACCAACATCCGCGTGCAGGGCAAGTTCCGCCACCTGCTGTGGAACGAGGTCTACGAGACCACCCTGGCCTGGTACATCCTGCGCCCGACCATCGTCTCCTTCATCAATCCCAAGCTGGGCAAGTTCAACGTCACGCCGAAGGGCGGCCTGGTCCAGCAGGGTTACTTCGATTCGCAGATCGCCAAGCCGTATCTGTTCCTGCTGGTGCTCAACCTGGCCGGCATCGTCGCTGGCGTGCTGCGCATGGTCACCGCGCAGGACACCGGCGAAGTGCACACCATCTGGTTCAACCTGGGCTGGACGATCTACAACATGCTGCTGCTCGGCGCGACCATCGCCACCGCCAGCGAAACCCGCCAGGTGCGCCGATCGCACCGCGTGCCGCTGGATGTGCCGGTAGGTATTGCCCTGCCTGATGGCAGCCAGCTCGAAGGCCGCACGGTGAACTTCTCCACCGGCGGGATGGCCATTCGCCTCGACCAGCCGCAGCCCATCGAGCCCAGCCTGCGCGTGGAAATCGGCCTGCGCCATCGGGGCGTGGAACAGCCGTTGCCGGCGATCGTGCGCCATGACCGCGATGGCCAGATCAGCATCGAATTCGCGCAGATGAGCCTGGAGCAGGAGCGTTGGCTGGTGGCCTGCACCTTCGCCCGCGCCGACCTGTGGCTGGGCCAGTGGGGCCAGCACGACCGCGATTCGTTCCTGCGTTCGGTGGTCCAGGTGCTGGGGGCGAGCATGCGCGGCTTCCGTCGCCTGGGCCAGCACATCACCAGCAGCCTGCGCCGTGGCTTCCGCCCGGTGGGCCACCAGGAAGGCACCTGAGCATGCCCGCACCCGCCGTGGTTTCCCTTTCGTTGACCAAGATGATCCCGATGCGACTTCTACACGCCACTGCTGCCTGTCTGCTCACCGTGGCGGCTGGCCTGGCCAGCGCGCAGCCAGCGCCTGCCCCTGCGCCCGCCCAGGAAGTGACGGCTGCGGCGGCGCCAACGCAAGCACCGGCCGAGGACGCGCCGGCCGCGGCAATCCCGGCCAACGCGAGCACCCGCACGCAGACCTTGCGCGAGCTCGGCATCGATTACGAAATCACCTTGCGCGGCATCCACGGCAATGCCGGCGTGCCGTTCGGCGTGCGCACCGACGAACTGGTCAACGCCGCGCAGTTGCACCTGCGCTACAGCTACTCGCCGGCGTTGCTGCCGGATCTGTCGCACCTGAAGGTGACGGTGAACGGCGTGACCGTGGCCACCTTGCCGACGCCGCCTGCCGATGCGGGCAAGGCGCTGAGCGCGGACATCTCGATCGACCCGCGGGTCATCTCCGACTACAACCAGATCAACCTGGAGTTGATCGGCCATTACACGCGCGATTGCGAAGACCCGGACCACACCAGCCTGTGGGCCAACATCGATGCGGCCAACAGCACGCTGAGCCTGACCACCACGCCGGTGGCGCTGGCCGACAACCTGGCGCTGCTGCCGGTGCCGTTCTTCGATGCACACGACGTGCGCGCGTTGAACCTGCCGTTCCACTTCGCCCAGCGCCCGGACCTGGGCACGCTGCAGGCCGCGGGCATCGTGTCGTCGTGGTTTGGTTCGCTGGCCGGCTATCGTGGCGCCAGCTTCCCGGTCTCCACCGGCGCGCTGCCCGCCACTGGCAACACCGTGGTGTTCGCCACACCCGATAGCTTGCCGACCCTGCTGGCCGGCGTGAGCGGCCCGCTGCCGGACATCCACGGCCCGACCCTGGCGGTGATGACCCATCCCACCGACACCACCGCCAAGCTGCTGCTGGTACTGGGCCGCAATGCCGACGAGCTGAGCCGCGCGGCCACCGCGCTGACCCTGCGCGCGCCGCTGACCGGTACCGTGGCGGCGGTGGGCGATGTGTCCTTGCCTGAGCCGCGCAAGCCGTACGACGCACCGAAGTGGGTGAGCACCGAACACCCGGTGTACTTCCGCGATCTCATCGATCGGCCGGAGCAGCTCAACGTCACCGGCTACCACCCCGACCTGATCCGCGTCGGCCTGCAGCTGCCGCCGGACCTGTTCGTGTGGCGCAGCGCCGGGATTCCGATGTCGCTGAAGTACCGCTACACGGTGCCGGAGCACAACGACCAGTCGGCGCTGAACATCAGCATCAACAATGCCTTCGTCACCACGTTGCCGCTCAACGGCCGCCCCTATGCCCAGTCGCTGCCGCTGCGCTGGTGGCGTGGCATGGGCGAGCGCGGCGAGATGCCGATTCGCCAGCAGCTGAACCTGCCGACCGGTCCGTTCTCGTCCAACAGCCAGTTGCGCTTCCATTTCTTCTTCGATCGTCCGCAGGCCGAGGCGTGCAAGAACACGTTCCCGGATGTGTCTGGTTCGATCGATCCGGATTCGAGCCTGGACCTGCGCGATTTCCCGCACTACATGGCGATGCCGAACCTGGCCGCCTTCGGCAACGCCGGTTTCCCGTTCACGCGCATGGCGGACCTGTCCGAGTCGGCGATCGTGTTGCCGGACAACGCCAGCGAAGTGGATTTCAGCAACGTGCTGACCCTGCTCGGCAAGCTGGGCGCCGCCACCGGCTTGCCGACCTTGCGCGTGGCCCTGACCACGGCGGCCGAGGCCAAGCAGAAACATGCCGACCGCGACCTCATCGTGCTGGGCGCGCCCAAGACCCAGCCGCTGCTGCGCGACTGGGCCTCGCATCTGCCGGTGGGCGAGGGCGCCGATGGCCGCCGCTTCCGTCTCAGCGACTGGCTGGTGAACAAGCTGCCGGGCTTCCTGTCCTTCGATGCGCGACGCACCGACTTGCAGACCACCGCCGAGGTGACCGTGCAGCCGCAGTCCGACGATGTGCTGATCATGGGCCTGGAGTCGCCGTTGTCGCGCAATCGCAGCGTGGTGGTGTTGCAGGCCGATGATCCGTCCAACCTCACGCGCTTGTTCGAGGCCTGGGCCGATCCGGTGCGCCTGGCGCAGTTCCAGGGCAGCGTGGTGTTGCTGCAGCAGAACAAGGTCACCAGCCTGGCCGGCAACCAGACCTACTATGTGGGTCACCTGCCATGGCGGATCTGGCTGCAGTGGTACTTCTCCAATCATCCCGTGTGGCTGGCGCTCGGCGTGATCGTGCTGTGCCTGTTGCTGGCCCTGGCCGCGCGGGTGCTGCTGCGCATGCATTCGGCGATCCGCCTGCGCGAGGGCCGAGGTCGGTGAGCCAAGGCCCGACACCGCACGATCCTGCGCGCCGCCGATGGCTCGGCGGCGCGCTTGCGTTTGCCGCCGCCGCGGTCCTCGCCCCGCGTGCGCGCGCGGTGAGCCCACCGCCGTGCAAGCCGGCCGCCGCCTGGCCGTATTGGCAGTCGTTCGCGACGCGGCATATCCAGGACGATGGCCGCGTGGTGGATTTCGACACGCCCGACCAGCGCAGTACCTCGGAAGGCCAGTCCTACGCGCTGTTCTTCGCGTTGGTGAACAACGACGAGGTGCTGTTCGAACGCGTGCTGGGCTGGACCCGGCACAACCTCATGGACAGCCGCCCGCAGGAACGCCTGCCGTCGTGGCTATGGGGGCGCGCTGGCGATGGCAGCTGGCGCGTGCTCGACGAGAACAACGCCACCGATGCCGATCTGTGGATCGCCTACGCGCTGCTCGAAGCCGGTCGGCTATGGGAGCGGCCCGGTTATGTCAGTGCCGGTGTGCGCAAGCTGCAATTGGCGCGCGAACAGGTGCTGGCCGACGTCCCCGGGCTCGGCCCGATGCTGTTGCCCGGGCGCAGTGGCTTCCACACGGGCACACGCTGGACGTTCAATCCTTCCTACGTGCCATTGCAGTTGCTGCGGCGCTTTGCCGCCGTCGATCCGAAGGGGCCCTGGCGAGCGCTGGTGGCCAACAGCGCCAGGATGATCTCGGGCAGCGCGCCGGTGGGCTTCGCGGCCGACTGGATCGGCTGGGATGGCAAGGCCTTCGGCATCGACCCGGCCAAGGGCAACGTGGGCAGCTACGATGCCATCCGCGTGTATCTGTGGGCCGGCATGCTCGATGCCGGCGAGCCGCTGCGCGCCAATCTGCTGCGAGACTTGTCCGGGCCGGTGCAGTTGCTGCGCGCACAGGGAGAATTCTGCGAGAAGATCGACGTCGTGAGCGGGGTAGGGACGAACAAGGCGCCGCCCGGCTTTGCCGCGGCGCTGCTGCCGTATCTGTCCGCACTCGATGAAGCTGCACTGCTGAAGAAGCAACAACAACGGATTCCCCCCGCCGGTTCCGCGGCGGCTAATGCATTGCCCTACTACGAGCGCAACCTGGTCCTGTTCGGACAAGGCTGGCTCGATAACCGTTACCGCTTTGCCGCAGACGGGCGCCTGCTGCCTGCCTGGAGATCGAAATCATGCTCCGCCACAACCTGAAGCCCCTCTACCTGGCCGGAATGGTCGAACTGTGCCTGTTGGCGATGCCGGCGCACGCGCAGAACGCGACCCAGCAACTGGTGAACCAGGGCAACTACTGGCACGACCAGGGCCGTGACGACCTTGCCGCCGACACCTGGCGCAAGCTGCTGAGCATCGACCCGAATCAACCCGACGCCCTGCTCGGCCTGGGCCAGATCGAATTCGCCCAGGGCAAGGCCGCCGATGCGCGCAAGCGCCTGCAACAGTTGCAGGCCTCGCATCCCACCTCGCCGCAAACCCAGCGCCTGCGGCTGGTGATCGGCGGTGGTGCTGCAGCGACGGGCGCGGCGAGTGATCCGCACCTGGCCAACGCTCGTCGCGCTGCGGCGGCCGGCCGCTATGTGGAAGCCGCCCGCGAATACGAGGCGAGTTTTAACGGCAAGGCGCCGCCCGCCAACGTCGCGCTGGAGTATTACCAATCGCTGGCGGGCACGCCGCAGGGCTGGGACAAGGCGCGCGATGGCTTGCAGAAGCTCAAGGCCGCCGAGCCCAACAACACCGCCGCCGCGCTGGCGCTGGCGCAGGTGCTGACCTATCGCGAGCCGACCCGCCGCGAGGGCATCGCCCAGCTGCGCGCGCTCAGTGCGCGTCCGGACGTGGGCGGCCCGGCCCGCAACGGCTGGCGCCAGGCACTGCTGTGGCTCAATGCCGGCCCGGGCGATGCCGATTTGTACAAGGCGTGGATGGAAGCCAATCCGAACGACGCCGAGGTCAACGCCAAGCTGGCCCAGCTCAGTGAGCGCCGCACGGCACAGACCGCCCAGGATGCCGAGGGCGTGGCGTTGGGCGAAGGATTCAAGGCACTCAACGCAGGCAATCTGGCCAGCGCCGAACAGCGCTTCACCCAGGTGCTGCGGGTGCGTCCGCGCGATGCCGAAGCGCTCGGCGGCCTGGGTTCGGTGCGACTGCGCCAGCAGCGTTTCTCCGAAGCACAGGAATTGCTGCGCCCCGCCGCAGCGGCCAATCCGAAGTGGAACGGCGCCTACAGCAGCGCGCGCTACTGGATGCAGCTGCAGCAGGCGGAAGCGGCCCGCAAGCGTGGCGACATCGCCCAGGCCACCGAGCTGACCCAAACCGCGCTGAAGCTGCAGCCCAATGAGCCGGCCGGCTATGCCGCGCTGGGCGCCTTGCAGGCCGGCAGTGACGCGCAGGCCGCCGAGGCCAGCTATCGCAAGGCGCTGGCGCTGGCGCCGGACAACGCGGCCGCGCTGCAAGGCCTGGTGGCGCTGTACAGCCGCCAGGGGCGCATGCAGGAGGCCACCGATCTGTTCAACCGCCTGCCCGCCAACCAGCGGCAGCAGGCTGGGGGCGAGGCGATGCTGCGCTCCAACGTGCAGCGTGCGCGGGCGCGGCAGGCGCTGGAATCCGGCGACAGCGTCACCGCCCAGGCTGAGCTTGAGGCCGCGATGGTCGAGCGCCCGGGCGATGCATGGATTCGACTGGACCTGGCCCGGCTGTACCTGCAGGCCGGACGCCCGGACCAGGCACGCAGCGTGATGGACGGCTTGCTGGCCGTCCATGGCGACGCGCCCGAAGCGCAGTACGCCAATGCGCTGTACGCACAGGAAAGCGGCGACTGGAGCACGGCCTATGCCAGCCTGGAACGCATCCCGGCGCCGGCGCGCACGCCGGAGATGACCCGCCTGCGCAACATCGCGTGGGTGGAGCAGCAGGCCAAGCAGGCGCGCGGACTGCAACAGCAGGGGCGGGCCGGTGAAGCGCAGGCGCTGCTGGCGCGTACCGAAGCGGCGCTGGGTGACCAGATCGATGATCCGCAACTGCTCGCTGCGCTGGCCGGTGCGTGGGCCGATAGCGGCAACTCGTCACGTGCGCTGACCCTGGCCCAGCGCCTGGTCACCAGCGGCACGCCGGGCACCGAGCAACGCCTGCAGTACGCCGGCGTGCTGCTACGTGCGCATCAGGATGCCGAACTGTCGGCGGTGTTGCGCCAGCTGCACGATGCGACGATGACGCCCGAGCAATTGCGCCGATATCAGTCGCTGCGCAGCGGCTACGTGCTGCGCCAGGTCGATGCGTTGCGCGAACTGGGAAATCTGGAAGGGGCCTACGATGCCCTGGCGCCGATCCTGCAGCAGCAGCCACAGGATGCCGACGCCCTGGCCGCGCTGGCACGGCTCTATGCCAGCGCCGGCGACCAGCGGCAGTCGCTGGTGATCTACCAGCAGTTGCTGCAGCGCGAACCCAACAATCTCGATGCGCTGGTCGCCGCCGCCAACAGCGCTGCTGCACAGCAGGACCTGGACAGTGCCGAGGTCTACCTGCAGCGCGCGCTGGCGCAGGCGCCGCAATCGCCCGACGTGCTCGCCTCCGCTGGCCGTGTCTATCGCGCCGCCGGCAAGAAGCGCAAGGCCGAGCAGTATTTCCGCGCCGCACTCGCCGCGCAGCAACGCGACGCCGGGCAGCTGGACAATGGCCTGCCTGGCGCGCGTGGGCCGGCCGCGTACGCCTCGGCGGCACGCCCGCTCAACCCCTTCGCCGGCATGACCGGGCCGATGCGCGGCTCAGCTGCCGTGATGTCCGATGCAGCGCCGTCGCCTTACGCGGGTTCGTTGCCGCCAGCCGCCTATCCGGCCAGCGCACCGGTGGCCTACGCTGCTGCGCCTGCCTACGCCGGCGCGATGCCGGCGCCGGCATACGTGCCGCCCGCGCCGGCCGCCAGCAGCTATGCGCCCGACGGCAGCGGCTTGCCACCGCCGGTGAGTGCGAGCAATGCGGCGATGGTGGCATTGCCGGTGCCGGGGCAGGGCCGCCAGGTGCCTGCGCCGGTGTATGCGGGCAGTGCGTTGCCGGCGATGACTTCGTCGGTCGGTACGCAGGCATTGCCACCGCGTCGCAGTGGCAACACCGTGCTGGATGAACTGCGCGAGGTGCAGGCCGACAACAGCAGCCAGATCGCCGGTGGCGCCGCCTATCGCGCGCGCGATGGGGAATCGGGCCTCGGCCGGCTCGACGATATCGAGATGCCGGTGCAGGCCGATTTCGCCGTCGGCGACGGCAAGCTCGGCATGGCGATCACCCCGACCTTGATCGACGCCGGCGCACTGCCGGTGGATTACCCGACCGCCAGCCGTTTTGGCGGCGGCCCGGCTGCGGCGATCGCCGATGCGCTGGCCACCGATCCAACCCAGATCGACAACCTGGTCGGCACCACGCTCTACCAGGGCTTGCTGACCACCGGCGACAACGCGGCCACGCGCAATTACCTCTACGAAGCGGCGGTCGCCAATGGCGACTTCCAGACCCTGTACAACGAAGCCGAAGGCGACACCGCCGCAGAGCGTCGCCAGAACGCGCTCGATGCGCTGTATGCGCAGCCGTTGTCCCAGTACGTGCTGGGCAACAATCTGTCGACGATGACGATCGGCAGCATTGCCACCCAGGTGCTCAATGATCCCTCGTTGCGCGCCGACCTGGACGCGGCCGGTGCTGCACAGCTGCTGGTGCTCTCGCAAAGCAGCGCGGCCACGCAGACGCCTGTGCAGTTCCGCAATGCCCTGTATTCGATGGCCGCTACGGGCACCGCATCGCGCCGGCTCAGCCAGGACGACAGCGGCGTGGGCGTGGCGGTGAGTTATCGCAATGGCGGGTTCTCGGCCGACATCGGCAGTACGCCGCTGGGCTTCAAGGAACAGAACATCGTTGGTGGCGTGGGCTGGCGCGGCGAGATCGGCGACGAGCTGACCTATTCGGCGCAGGCCTCGCGCCGCGCGGTGAACGACAGCGTGCTGTCCTTCGCCGGCACCGAGGACGTGCGCACCGGCCTGGCCTGGGGTGGCGTGACCAGCAGTGGCCTGGCGCTCTCGGCGACGTTGGACAACGGCTTGCTGGGCGGCTACGCCAACCTCGCCGCGCATCGCCTGCGGGGCCGCAACGTGGCCGACAACGATCATCGCCAGGCCGACCTCGGGTTCTATGTGCATGCGCTGGAAACCGACAACCAGTCACTGACGGCGGGCATCAACCTGACCGGCATGCAGTACGACAAGAACCTCAGCGGCTTCACCTACGGCCAGGGCGGCTACTTCAGCCCGCAGGATTATTTCGACCTCGGCTTCCCGGTGCATTGGACGGGCCGTTCGGCCAGCCAGAAGGTGAACTGGCGGCTGGACGCCAGCGTCGGCGTGCAGCACTTCCGCACCGACGATTCAGTGTATTTCCCGACCAACGCCGCCTTGCAGCAGGCCGCCTACGATGCCGCCTCGCTGGCCGCGATGCTTGGCCTGACCGATCGCTACGTCGAGCCGGTGTATGCAGGGCAGAGCAAGACCGGCGTGTCGTACAACGTGTCCGGCGCGGCGGAATGGCAGGTCGCGCCGCAGTTGTTCCTGGGCGGGCGCATGACGTTCAACAACGCGCGTGACTACAACCAGTTCAACACCAACCTGTACCTGCGTTTCGTGCTCGATCGCCTGGGTGCGGCGCTGGGCAAGGCGCCGCAGGTGGTGAGTTCGCCTTACGCGAGCGAGTACTGAGCTGATCGCCCCGGCCGCTCAGGCCGGGGCGTTAGCGTTCTCAACCCAGCGCGTAGCGAAGAATGAAGAGGGTCGCGACCAACCACACCGCCGCGTGCACCTCGCGCCAGCGCCCGGTCCCGGCCTTGAGCACTGCATAGGCGATGAAGCCGAAGGCCAGGCCATTGGCGATGGAGTAGGTGAACGGCATCGCCAGGGCGCACAGGGCTGCGGGCACGGATTCGGTGAGGTCGCCCCACTGCACGTCCACCAGTTCGCGCAGCATCAGCCCGGCAACAAACAGCAGGGCCGGCGCGGTGGCGTAGCCGGGCACCATCGCCGCCAGTGGCGAGAACAACAGTGCGGCCAGGAACAACGCGGCCACCACCAGCGCGGTCAAGCCGGTTCGCCCGCCGACCTGCACGCCCGAAGCGCTCTCCGCATACGCCGTGGTGCTGCTGGTGCCCAGCAGCGAACCGGCGACGATGGCGGTGCTGTCGGCCAGCAGGGCACGGCCAAAGCGGCGTTGCCCATCGGGCAGTTGCAACAGGCCGGCGCGGCCGGTCACGCCATATAGCGTGCCGGTCGCGTCGAACACTTCGACCAGCACGAATACCAGCACTACCTGCATCAACACCGCGAGCGGCGCGCCGCCATCGTGGTGCAGCAACCCGGGCAGGTCGATCTGGAGGAAGGTCGGCGCCAGGCTCGGCGGCAGCGACACCAGGCCGTGGTATTGCACGTCGCCGACGAGCCAGCCGGCGGCAGTCACGGCGAGGATGCCGATCAGGATGGCGCCGCGTACCTGCCTCGCCTCGAGCGTGGCAATCAGCAGGAAACCGGCCAGCGCGAGCAACGGCGGCGCGCTGTGCAGGGGCCCGAGTGCGACCAGCGTGTCGGCATTGCCGACGATCACCTCGGACTTCTGCAGCGCGATGATCGCCAGGAACAGGCCGATGCCGGCGACGATCGCCGCGCGCAGCGAGGGCGGAATGCCGGCCACCAGCCAGGCGCGCACGCCGGTCAACGACAAGGCCATGAACACCAGGCCGGAAATGAACACGGCGGCCAGCGCCTGCTGCCAGGGCAGGCCGGCCGCGCCGACGACGGTGAAGGCGAAGAAGGCGTTCAAGCCCATGCCCGGCGCCATGCCGACGGGGAAATTCGCAGCCAGCGCCATCACCGTCGACCCCAGCGCGGCGGCCAGGCACGTGGCCACGAAGACGGCGCCTGGGTCCATGCCGGTCGTGCCCAGGATGTCCGGATTGACGAACACGATGTAGGACATCGTCAGGAAAGTAGTCAGGCCGGCCAGCAACTCGGTGCGCACGGAGGTGCCGTGCTGCTGCAGCTTGAAGGCGCGATCAAGGAGCGAAGCCATAAGGTCAGGTGCGGGGCTGGGAGCGGCGCTGGCCGCGACGCGCGGAGTGTAGGCCAGGTCGCGCCTTGGGTCTGTCGACGACGACTCAAAAGGAAAGGGCGCCTTGCGGCGCCCTTTGCTGTCACTTACTTCAGCGCCTTGAAGCGAAGGCGGTGCGGGCCGGCGTCATCGCCGAGGCGACGCTTCTTGTCTTCCTCGTACTCGCGGTAGTTGCCCTGGAAGAATTCCACGTGCGAGTCGCCTTCGAAGGCGAGGATGTGCGTGGCGATGCGGTCCAGGAACCAGCGGTCATGGCTGATGACGAAGGTATTGCCCGGGAACTCCAGCAACGCATCTTCCAGCGCGCGCAGGGTTTCGATGTCCAGGTCGTTGGACGGTTCGTCGAGCAGCAGCACGTTGCCGCCCTGCAGCAGGGTCTTGGCCATGTGCAGGCGGCCGCGCTCACCACCGGAGAGCGAGCCGACCATCTTCTGCTGGTCTTGGCCCTTGAAGTTGAAGCGGCCGATGTAGGCGCGCGACTGGATCTCCACGCCGTTGATGTTGAGGATGTCCAGGCCGCCGGAAATTTCCTGGAAGACGTTGTGGTTGCCCTCCAGCTTGTCGCGGCTCTGGTCGACGTAGGACAGCTGCACGGTCGGGCCGACCACGATCTCGCCCGAGTCCGGCTTCTCCTGCCCGGTGATCATCTTGAACAGGGTCGACTTGCCGGCGCCGTTCGGGCCGATGATGCCGACGATGGCGCCCGGCGGCACGATCATCGACAGATTGTCGATCAGCAGGCGATCGCCGAACTTCTT